>Ga0115004_10004338_pt1 | contig 11333 bp, 10 predicted proteins | sample ArcticOcean_MG_C_10_FD_88737 | JGI IMG/M metagenome (GOLD analysis project Ga0115004, IMG submission 88737) | Marine microbial communities from western Arctic Ocean - ArcticOcean_MG_CB11_90 | ecosystem: Environmental > Aquatic > Marine > Oceanic | place: Arctic Ocean: Canada Basin | collected...
ATCGCCCGAAACGGTCGGTGCTTGCAGTGCCTCCCCACGGACCTCGCGTCTTTTTCCCAGTTCTGCGCGTGGCGCTTCAGCGCCTCTTCCTCCCCGGGCCCGGCGTCCCGCGCCACCGGCTCCGGTTTCGCGAGCGCGGGGTTGAACTGAATGTACACGCTCAGCGCCGGCCGCGCTTGGATGGAAACACCTCGCCCGCCTTGCTTGCCGGTATCGTACCCCAGCATCACGGGCGGTAACTCGATTGGCAGCAGGCCTTCTAGTTTTCCCCCGTCCGCCTTGTACAGCGCGGCGACCGGTATGTCGATGGAACCGAGGTACTGTTTCGACGTCACGACGTCGCCGTCGCTGGCTTGCGTGCCGTACTGCCTGTCTCCCCCATACTGTCCCCTACCCAGTTCCGGGCTCTCCGGCCGCTCATCAAACACCGTGATCCTCACCACGTCCCCGCACCCCTGCAGCGCGGCGGCGGAAAAGTCCCCGCCCGGCGCCCGGAACGGCAGCGCTGAGATAAATAAAAAGAAAGTGTCAGTCTTGTATTGGCAAACAGTCGGAGGGATTTGGGAAATGCAACACGTACCTATTGATTCTTGCCAGCTCGGGGACGAGCCGTTTGCCAGGCGCGTGCGCTTGGTGCTACCCTGGAACGAAACCTCCACGAACACGCTGAGCTCGGTGGTCTCGGACACGGGCGCGGGCTGGCCGTACCCGCCGTTCCTTCCGAAGCCCTGGCCTCGGCCGCCGCCCCTTCCAGCTCCGTTGTCACCGCTCCGCGCCGCCCTTTGCGGAAGGTTAAACGCCTTCTGTACGTTCACCACGAGTTCGCACCGATCGGGGTGCGACTCCGCGACCGCGGTTTTGCGCCGCACCGGCCGCAGTTTCCGTACCGGCTGGAACCACTCGAACATCCCGGATAGGTCGAAGGTAACGTCAGGTAAAGGCGAGTCTTTCACCACGTCGTCCGTGTGCACCGGGCCCTGCCCCGCCTTGGCGCCCGCTTTGGAAACCCGCTTGCCTTTCTGGACGTTCAGCTTCACTTTGTTCAGGAACTCGGCGATTCTGCTCGCGCGCTCGTCCGCCTCCGCTAAACCGGGAAGCTGCGACGAAAGCAACGCGGTTTCCCGCCGGTCACCGTCGGTTTGGTCGAGCAGGTGATCCGGTATGTCGTTGTCAAAAAGAGGAACGCCCCCGCCGGGTAACGAGCCTTTCGGGCGCTCGCCTTTTGCGCGCAGTTTCAGCAACTGCTGTCGCTTGGTGGCTTTCACGCTGTAGCCCAACATGGTTTCGTCGTTCAGGTTCAAACGAAACCCGCCCCCCCCGGTGGACCGCACCGCGTCCCGGGTAGCCAGGGTTTCAAGCAAAGCGGCGTCATCCGGGTTCAGCGGATCCAGGGTGGCGCGAAGATGTGCGGCACCGGAGGCCCGGAGCAAAGAGTGCGTCGCGTCCGCCGGCGGCGCGTCAGGGCCCCGCGCGCCGGACCGCCCGAAAACACCAAATGCGGCGTCCGCGTAGCCAACCTTCGCCGCCGCCGCCGCTCTGCGCGCCGCGGTGCTCGGCGGCGGTGGCGGCGCCAGGGAGGCGTTCCGGAACGCCTCGACGTCGTTTCCAGGCTGCCCGAACTTTGCTTGGTCCTCGCAAGGCACCCAGCCGCACTGCGCGAAAACGCTCCCGCTAGTGTACTGCTGGGTCGAGCCGGTTTGCATGGTGGCGTGTCCCGCGTGTGTTCCGCTCGTCGCCGCGGAGTCCCCTACTCGTATTTGCGCGATGAGTGCCATCCCGTTTTGTTCCCAATGCGGCGTCCACGGAGTCTCCGCGCTGAACTGGTACTGTTGCGGGGCGTGGTCTTGTTGTGGGTCCCCTTGGTTCGCACCAGGGACCACCACGGGCACGCCCGCGACGAAAGAGTCCATCACGATTCCCTTTTCGAAAAGCAACAACCGCGCGCTATCGGGCCATCTCGTCATGGTCAACAAAAACGCGTGCTGCACTTCCATGGAGAAGCTGCCAGACCCCCCCCCGCGAAGGGAGGTGGGCGGTGAGTTCCCGGGCACGACCTGGCCGTTGATCTCGAGGGAAACGAAAAATCGCGCGCTCGCCGACTTTTGGCGCCGAACAAGTTCCCACTTCGGCACGGTCGGGCCTTCGTCCGGCGCGCCGCCCGCGGTGAGCACCGGGTCCACGGAACCGTGTTCGTCCTGTTGTTGCATGAAAAATGTCAGTCCCGTGTTGGGCGATGTATGGACAAACAGTCACCAGCTGAGAGATGAAACAGTGTGTGTCGGATTTGGGAAAGCCCCGTCCGGCCGTACCTGGTACACCACCAGCTTCACGGAAGTGGACCGCGCGCCAACCACGGCGCGCACGCGGTCAATCGCGGTTTGCAAATCCATCATGTGTTTCACGGCGCCTTGTTTCCGCTCGCGCTCGTCTGATTGTCAACAAGAAAAAGGTCAGTCTTGAGTGTACTGCATGGGCAAACAGTGCACTTGTGCTGTATGTAGGATACTTCCTTTTAACGACTAGTGTAGTCAGAGAGGGGCATCAAACAGTGCCTGGATTTGGGAAAGGCCCATACGTACCCGCGGCCAGCCCGGACGCCTCAACAGACTCTTCGCTAAGCGCGTTCATGCGCTGCGCCGGCGACGCACCTCCCAGCCAAAGCGCGGTGCCGTTGTCAATCTCCAGCTGTAGCGCTTTGGCTCGTGCCGTTGCGGCTTTGGCTTTGGTGTCGTACAGCACATCCAGACCGCCAGTTTCACGGCGCTTAAACCCACGGAACGTTTCTTCGAGTTGCGCGGCTAAGGAATCCTCGCGTCCCATAAGCGGGTGCGCGCTGAACTCCAGGCGCCCGACCCGGACCTCCAAACGGCTGCTTCGTGGCTCGCCCCCGCCCCCGCCCCCAGACGCAATCCGCACCAGCTCTGTGGCGTCCGCGTGGTAGTACTGACTTCCAGGTTTCAGCTGCAGGTACGGCGAATCCGGGTCGAACCACCGCGCCGGTCGGGCGCGGTCCGAGCCAGGGGGCACGGGATCGGGTAAACATCGCAACCCGCCGTCGTGAGGGTCGAACCACTCGTCCGGGTTGTTTTCCTGCGCCGCGCGTTGCTTCCGCCGGTGGGTGTTATCCCCCCTCGCTTTCGGCCGTTGCCGGACGAGCAACCCGTCGTCCTCCGCCTGCCGTCCCACCGTCCGCGCGTTGATGTCCTGCAGCGCCTGCGATGTTAGCGGGCCGAGCATCAAAGCCTGCACCGCGGTGTCGTCGGGCGCCTCCGTGGGTTGCCACGTTCGCGTCACGAAGTCGCCCCTAGGGCCCAGCGCCATCATCCCGATGGGGTCGTTTTGTTGGACTGGGGTCGGGTCCTGCGCCTGCACCTGCGCCAACGGCGGCGGAGCTCGGTACCCGCCGTACGCGGGAGGCGTGCCCGGCCCAGTCGACGGAACCGCAACGGCTCCTCCAACGTTTCCGGTCCCGGGATCGTCCCCGGCCGTGGGTACGGAGAACGCCAGGGGCGCGCCATTCCCCGGCGACGCCACCGCGGACCGCGGTGAGGGGAACCCAACGCCGTAGCCGCTCATCGGGTAGCGACGTGCACGGAGGTCTGGGGACGCACGACGCGAACGGTCCAAGGAATCTGCCAGAATGGCGAAACAACGCCTTGTCGAAACGGAAAAGTCGAGAGACGCGAAAAAAGGCGATGCAAAGAAGAGGTCGTTGTGCAGTGTGTATTTAGTCTTGAGAAAAAATCGAGCTAATTATTTAGACTAAGAAGCTGTGCATCAGAGGAGCAATCCAACGAGTTTGCGAGACGAGAAACCATTTACCGTCTCATGCGCGCTCTCCTCGTCTCGCTTTCGATTCGTCTTGGATCGCTACTCCAAAATGATGATGAGAGCACATTTTCTCGGTCAATCTTTCGTGTCCAATCCGTACGACCACATCCTCTGCCGATCAAAAAATCAATCTTGAAACCTCTCCAAAGACGCTTGCCAGCCTCTCCAAATTTGTCACATCCCTCTCTGTCTGGCGGGCTACCTAAAATCCCGGGAAAATCACAGCTTTACGACTACTTGGATCAGAAAAAGGCGTTTCTAGAAACAATAGCGAGATTTTTTTGAGCCACGACGTCTTGGGGAGCTGGGGAGCTGGATCGCACACGAGACACCAGGTAACCTTGATAAACATTCTTCTTCATTATTGAAAATTGCGAAACCTCTTTTTCTTTTTGGGGTACTTCTTTTGATACAGGACTAACGGCGAGCTTGATACAGGACCCCCGCGTGACGTGCGCGTGCACGACCGACGCGAGCGCGGCGAACTTCACAGGCGGCGCGGCGCGTTCTTGTTTCTTGTATGTAGTCACAGGCGGAGGAGGCGCGCGGGCCCTCCACTCGACGCCGGACGTGTCAAACAACAAACGCGCGCGCGCGGGGATGACTAAGGCTAGGATGGCATCACGTCGGGTGTCGAGACGGCGCATTGGGTGGCGTCAGAAAGCCACCTTCCAACGCACGGCTCCTCTCGGACACGTGAGTGATGCCATCGTGGGTACGACGACCACGGCGTGTATTTTTGAATGTAACTCACGCCGTGACCATCGCAGCCTTTTCTTCACCCGACCCGGGTGTGGGCGACGCGACAGGCGCCGCGCGCGCCGCGGTCGGGCGGAACAGCGCCCCCTCCGACGCGACGCGCGGGAACATTCGCGGCGCCGTTTCAAAATTTTGCGAAATCGGCGTCACGAGCGGTCCTCCCATCATCGTCGGCGGGAACGTGACTTGCGCCCCGGTGGGCGCCATCGGCTGACCGTGCATGTGCGCGAACGGGCTCGACCCCGGTGGCCGCCGCTGCGCCGCCACTTGCGCCGCACTCATTTGCGACAGAAACGCGTGGTACGTCGCCATCCAGTTCGTGGGGGGAGGGAAGCTCCCCATCTGTCCCATCGCGCCCATCGCACCCATCTGCGCCATCATCGCCGCGAAGCCGTTCACCTGCACCTGCGTCGCCTGCGTTTGCGACACGTTCGCGTGCGTCTCAAGTTCACTCGCGGAGTTGGCGCGAGGGTCGGGCGCGCTCCGTGGACCGAGACCCGGAAAAGCGTGCGCGGAGGAAAGGTACCCGCCGCCCGCCGCGGCGGGCGAGCTCGCCATGGAAAGCGCCGCGATCGTCGCGGCAGCCGCTTCGCCTGCGATGCCGATGCCAGACGTGGTGGCGTGCGTGGCGTCCCGCCCGGAGTGGGACGCGGAGGTCGCCGAGTGGACGGATCCGGGAGTTAACAAACCACCAAGAGGCGGGCGCGCGCCGTGCGAGCTGAACTCGGCGGGGGGCGCCATCCCCGTGGGGTTGTGCCCGCCGAGGTGCGTCGCGAACGCTATGGAGAGGCCGCCGATGTTGATGTTGGCCGGCATGGAAGGGCCTGCAAGCGGCTGCATGCCGTGCACCCGGTGCGCCTTCTGTTGGTCACCCTCAAGCGGGGCTTCGTTCACGATGTCGAACAAACTCGACCGGCGCTTGCGTTTGTTCATGTTATTTTGCCGGATGAAGTACTTCTGCGCGTGGCTCGCGACTTGCGTGGGGGTGCGCGACTGCACGAAGTGCCGGGAGATGCCTCTCCAGTCACCCTGTTTGATGAGAGGGGAGAGGTGGGAGTTAGGTCAGCTTCGGGTGCGGAAGCATGGAGGTGGCGTCGCTCGACGGCGAAAAAAAAATCGGAAAAAAGAAGCAAATCCAGTGTCTGCAGACACATTATTCTGCGCGGCTGTGTAAACAATGGAAGCTGCCAAAAAGAAATGGAAACCAAGGAACGAGACGCTGGCAGCGCCTGTCGGTGCCACCTGGTCGTCGTGGTGCAACGAAGCGACGGGGTGACCGACTGGCGTCGTGTGCGAGTTGTATCGGTTCGTGTTTTTCATCGGGACGGGTTGTCCGGGGTCGGGGGTTGCGGGTCGAACCGCGCTTCACGTGAAAGCCACGCCCAAAGCGCGCGTGGCGGCACCACGCGCGCGCGCGGGAAAACGGCAGGGCGCCGTGATGTGGGATTCTGTGGGAAAAAGGTGTTTCCTCGGGAAAAACGCGCGCGTACCTTGCCGAGCTTCTGCAAGCCTAGGAGGAACAGTCGGTGTTCATCTTCGGTCCATGGGACGCCTGGGTTGTGGGAAGGGTTGTGGGTGGTCAGTGGTGTGTTTCGGGGTGAAACACTGGTCGCACGGTCGCGCGCTGGCGCGTTCCGCACGCGCGTGGCTCGTCAACTCTGAAATGGGCGCGAAAAAAAAGCACGCACCCTTCTTGCGTTCGCGCGTGGGCGCCGCCGCGGAATCGGACATGTGGCCATTCTCCGTGACAGAGGAGAGCACATCCAGGGTTTCCGCCTTCATCATCTCCTCCGCGGACTGCGTTTTGCGCATACCCTCGGTCGCAGCGCCGACGAGCGCCTCGAGGCCGGACGCCATGGTTGGGCGGGAAAGCGTTGGATTCGCCGCTTTCGATTGGTTGGCGTGGTGCCGGGAACCGCGCTGCGCGTGGGCGTCGCGGGTGCGTTAACGAGTAACGGGGACCTGGGACGCGCGACTGGAGTGTCGACGGTCAGGTACTGGTAAATCCAAACGACGCGCGATACGCGTGCGTGTGGTTGTGGCCAGTACGGGGCTAACGCACAGGGTCTTACTCAAAAACAACGACGTCGTCTGTGTTTAATGTTTATTGTTGCCTTGGTTTTATCCGGTAAAATAATCCGGATAAAGTTAAAGTGCGCGTGGTTTAAACATCACCAATCAAACCCTTCGCTTTTGTCTGAAAACAATGGACGTGGCCAATTTTAAGCTTTTAAGCAGTCAGTCAGAAGGGCACCCCACCCCCTATGAGTATGACTGCTGCAACGAATCGTCGGGAATTTGGCGGGGGATTTGCTTTTTTGCACCCAATCCTTTGGCACGTGGACTTGATATTTATGTTGAACGATCAACAGAGAGACAGACCTACGTGGACTGGACTGCTCTGCAGAGATTATGACGACGCATTCTGCGAGCCTTGTTTGTTTACCTGTGGTTGCCGTGGCTCGCTTTCAGCTTGCTTTCAAATCATGACAAGTCTTTGGGTACCTTTCAGTTGAAGCGTGGTTTCTCGTCTCGCCACTCCTTGGACTCTTTGCCCTTCTGCCTTCTCTTCACACACGGTTCCAGACCAGAGGCTACAATCACCTCTGTCCAGACAGCTTCCGGAACTTCTTCCGAACACTTCCAACGCACGCACGCGAATGCCTGCAACGCTTTTGGTTTCGGCGGCTGTCAAGTCGCGTTTCCCGACACGTCTCGGACGACGCGTCATCACACCCCACGCACACCACCGCACGCGCGTTTCCGTCACCGCCGCGATGGCCACCACACCCACCGACCCCGCGTTCACCCTGTGCTACTTCGACGTCATGGCCCTGGGTTTGCCGTGCGGCATGGTCGCCGCGCATTCCGGTTTACAATGGAAAGGCAAAGATCCGGAGACGTGGGACTGGCAGGCGGTGAAGGCGGCGGGCGAGGCGCCCTTCAATCAGCTCCCGCTGTTGTTCCGGCCGGACAAGCGCACGGTGGCGCACAGCACGTCCATCGTGCACGTCATCGGCAAGATGGCGGCTGACGCGAACACGGCGGTTGGGTACGACGGCAGTGCCAACGAAGACGATTTCGTCGTCTCGCAAATGATCACGAACGAAGCGTCTGATATCTACGCCGCGCTTCAGAAAGGCCAGCCCACTATGTACGTCGCGCACGGCACGGCGGGCAAAACGGATGCGTTACACGCTGAGTTGTGGGGGTCGGAGGGGCGGATCTCGTTACAGAAACACTTCGCTTGTTTGGAAAAACTAGTCGACGGCGACAAGTTCACGTCCACGCAAACCGCGGGGGAGATGTTTCTGTGGGGGGTTTTGCACCAAGTTTTCCTGGTGGACCAGGCGCCGTTTCAAAACGCGCCGCAGTTGAAGTCGTTTTACGACCGCGTTCTGGAAATGCCCGCCACGAAACAAATGCTGGACGGCACCTCACCCATGGGCGCCATGTTGCAGTACTTCGTCAACGGGCCGATGCAGGAAGGGAAGTGAGTGACCGAGGGTAAGTCGGTAAGAGACACATGGATCTGATTAGAAACAGAGGGTAAGTCGGTAAGAGACACATGGATGTGATTAGAAGCAGATATCTGTAATGAGGGTAAGTTGGTAAGAGACACTTTGATGTGATTAGAAACAGAGATCTAGCGAGTGCAGTTTATTAGCACTCGAAAGAACCTATCAAAACCAAGGAAATTTTCTTCCAGGGGAACAGGTTCCTGGTTTTGCCCCTAACATCCCTACCGAAAGTCGTACCCAGCAGAACCAGGAACCTGTACCCCTGGAAAAAAGTTTCCTCCAAAACCAACTCTTCTTTCCCCTCCTATACCTCTATTTTCCCTCTCTCCACGCGTCGTTGAGCTCCTGCGCTATGCATCGCACACGTCGTGCGATGGCGTTGGCGTGCGTTTCGTTGGGTTCGGTTGTGTGTGGTTCCATTCCTTGTGTATTACCACCCAACGCGTCGCCGCTACACGCGAAACCGTGCTTCGCTTGAAACTTGTCGGGATGCCACCTTAAAGTGAGTTTTCGAAACGCGCGCTTTCTGCACGTCGCGTTTGAGTGGTTCGGATTTTCAAGTTTCTCAAGAAGCGCCACCACTTTAATCGCATCAGCCCACGAACAAGGAGGCCAGGGAACATCCTGGAAACGTATTCCAGGGTCGTCGTCGGTTTGGTCGGTCTGTTTTTCAAAGGCGTCGTCACCATCGATCGACAATTTATTTTTCAAATTTTGTTTCAAAAACAAAGTGCGTTCTGCGAAAACCACCCACGCGGCGTCGTGCGCGCGCCACTTTTCCATCGCCATTTCGTGTGTATGTTTGTCGCCATCCATGGCAGCCCATTCGTCTCTTGACGTGTACACAGAGTGTAACGTATCAGCCGCGCCCGCCGCGGCTCGTTCCCTTTGTTGTGCGGTGATGTCATCCGCCCAAAGCGCCGAGTCGTCTCGTTCCAAACGCAAACGAAGCAGATGATTAGACCTGTCCATCGCGTCCCGAGTTTCCCGCGCCATGCGTATCGCCTGCAACACGTGCATCTCACGTGCGGCACCTGCAGAGCGCTCGCGCTCGTAACGCCACCGCGAAACCCTCGCCCTGTGCGCCTGTTCTTCCATGTCAACATCGCTCTCGTCGCTGTCCGATGACTCGCCGTGGGAAACGTCGCATCCCAGATCTCGCAGAAGCGGGTTGTGACGTGCCTCGGCGTCGTCGTCGCACATCGCAACAAAACCGTGGTCGTATCGCGGTCCGGCGGGGGATACTCGATCCACAAATGCGCAGAAAACACTCGTGCCGGCGCGGGGGCGTGCGCGCGCTGGAGTCTCGGTCACGATGCGCGAGAAACGCTCGGAGCGCGAAACCGTCGTCTCCCACCTCTACCCGGCCTCAGGTGTTTGTTTTTTTTCCGCGGATTTGGTGAACCGACTTCACTAAGAAAAATGGAGGGTTCGCGCGCGTGTGCGCGCCACATACGACGACGCACGTGGGCTCCCGGCGCCGCCCAGGACACATCATGTCGGCAGGGGTCCAGTCTTGAAGTTTCGAACCCGTGCGCGCTCGTAGCGATTGTTAACAAGCGATGCGGCGGTGTTTTCATGGGGTGTCCTATTCGGATGGAAACGTATGCGGAGCCTGGGTGCCGGGTTCTATTCGGATAAGGCGTTTTGCAAAAACGTGCGGTTCGGCGCGCGTTCGCACGTCACGGGGACGCCGCATGCGCCAAAACTCCCGGATTCGAACTGGAAACAGTAGCATGTGACCGCATGGGAGCATGTACGATGCGCGTTGCCGCCGCGCGGTAGATGTCGCTCGCCACCGGCGCGCGCCCTTCTGGCGGATGGGCCACTTTGCAAATCCGCGGAAAAAAAATGAATTTTACTGGTAGCCCACGAAGCTTCAGAAACGAGATCTGCTCATCATACCCCGGCGCACTGGCCATGAGGCGTGCGGAGGCCCTCGAGGTTCTGTCCGTGCCAAATGACGCGGATGCGGCCACGGTGAGAACGGCGTTCCGAGGCATGGCTTTGAAACACCACCCAGGTGCGTTCAACGCTTCGTGAAGCGTTCGGTTTTCGTCGCGACTTTCCAGCGGACGACGACATCTAATTCAAAGTCACAAAACGGTGAGGTAACCACCCTCGGGTGAGCAATCTGACCGCCTCCCCAACCTCACAGACAAGAACCCCGGCGACGAGGGAGCCAGAGCGAGGTTCCAACGCGTCGTGGCCGCCTACGAACTTTTGATCGAACAATGCGCGAACGAGCCCGGCGCGAACGAGCCCGGCGAGGACGAGGAGAAGAAATACGACCCCTTCCGTGGCACAGCGGAGGACTCCCCCTGGACCACGTATCAAAAAATCGCCATGAGCCCCCGGCCCCGGGTGCCCGGGAGGGTCCACGCTGGGAGGAATTCTTTGCTCAATACCACGCGGGTTATCATCCTCAATACCACAGGTACTCGGCGAAACGCGAGAAGGAACTTGCCGAGAGACGAGAAGCACGGAGTAAACAGTTCGACGAGACGCGGGCGGCGGACTTGGAGAGAGACGCGAAGACCGCGGAGACGCGGAAGAGACGCGTCGAGGTGGCGGCGGAGCGTGCGGAGGAGTCTTGGTGGCGATATTTCGCCGAACGCTTCGCCGAGGAAGTTCCGCCGCGACTCGAGATGGTGAGTCAGTTCGCGCACGGCATGACTTTGAATCTGCGCAAAAACAAACACCGAGCTTTGAATGCGACTCGGGGGGACAAAAGTCCCGGCATTCACCATTGGGTGCGTTTGGAGGTTGAGTACAAACCAGAACGAGACGGGCGGTTTCGGGACACCGAAGGGAACGACGACACGTCTCGTCGTGAAGTTTTTGTCAGCCAAACCACCGTCGTGATTTCTGGGTTGGCCTCGGGGACGCGCTACCGCTTTCGGATGCGTTTGGGATGCGTGGAATCGTCCAGCGATGACTTCTCGGTCGTGACATGGGGGGCGTACAGCGCGGAATCTGTGCACGCCACACGCCGCGAAACGGTCGTCGAGAAAGACGCGACCGCGCGTGGTCCTGGAAACAACGCGAACGAGACAAAACAGTCGGCACATTCTCAACCCGTTCCCGTGTCGTCGCGCGAAACCGTGCTCGCCGCGCTCGCCGCGGCTGAAGAAGCAGAAAGAGTCGCCGCGGAGTTGAAGGCGGAGAAGAAACGATTGGAGCGACTCGCCGCGATGACCGAGGAGGAACGCGCGGCGGCGG
>Ga0115004_10004339_pt1 | contig 11330 bp, 25 predicted proteins | sample ArcticOcean_MG_C_10_FD_88737 | JGI IMG/M metagenome (GOLD analysis project Ga0115004, IMG submission 88737) | Marine microbial communities from western Arctic Ocean - ArcticOcean_MG_CB11_90 | ecosystem: Environmental > Aquatic > Marine > Oceanic | place: Arctic Ocean: Canada Basin | collected...
AAATAATATTTTTTTTTCAGGATGTAGCGCTAGTAAATCTGGTATTCCATTCTTGTTGGTCTTAATCAGCTTAAGTACATAATATCCTTCTGCCTCCAACTCTTTAATTTTATTGGCCTGTACCTTCTGCTCAGTCATTAAATAAATCTTTATTTATTTCTTCGTTAAAAATTACAGGGGCGTATGTTGGCTTATTACTTTTTGTATAGCTGTGTATATATACTGCAGGAGTTAAGCCTATAATTTTTCTTACATTAACCCCTATAATTACACTAGGGTCAACAGAAACAATCTTTACTTCTGTAGGTTTGTTTAGTATCTCAGTTATGTGATCAATCTCATCGGCGTGAGCCTTGTCTATAAAGTCATAAGGAGTAAAGGTCGAAACGAATAAGCAAACCGCTATAACGGTAAGTACTATCTTGGTGTATGTGTCTGTTTTCATAATTATCTATCTAATATATTATTTGAGTGAAAAGTTTTAAAGTACTCTTCATCACTGTATTCATTCATGGTTTCAACAGCATGATTATGCGCGTTTTTAGCATGAGCAATTTTACTTAAATTAGGTAATTGAGGTAAGTCATAATATCTGTCTTTATGATACTCGTACATACTTCCAAACATTTTTATAGCTTTATCTTTTGTCATGACATTGATTATAAATTTAATAAATCTTTTTTAAAATGATTTAGCGTGTAATCTTTCTTATTAACAACTGCCTTATATATCTGATCCTCAATACCTCCCTTAGAAAATATCCAATAAACGTCATTTTTAAGTCGCTCTTTAGTTGTCATCCTATCTCGTGATTGCCAGTAGCTAGTAGCGCTGAAGTCTATATTGTAGTACACCAAACAATCTGCCTGACGTAAGCTAATTCCTTCTCTTCCGCTAACTATTTGAAGGGCGATACTCTTGTCGGTGTTAACAAAATCCTCAAGATCAGTAGTAAGACTACCATTGAAAACCATCTTCAATGCCTTCAACTCTTCCTTAAACTTATAGAATATACCTATCTTTTTATTCTTGAAAGAGTTCTTAATAAATTTTGCTTTGCTGAGGTCTAGAGTCTGTGATGATCCGCTTTCAAATTTCACGGTTCCAGAAAAAATCTGATGAAGCTTCATCATTAGCTTTACAGGAGTATCCGCTAGTATTACTTCTTCCTTGCCCTCTATAACTAAATCTCTCTGTAACTTTTTAGCAAGGTTGTAAGTAAGAGGACTCATCTTCACATACATCACCTTCTCCTTAGTGTCAACCTTAAATCCTGCCTCCTTCTGACTAAAACTTATAAAGTATGGCTGCATTGCGTCCATTATGCTAGGGAGTCCCTTAGAGTAGTCTCTGATATAAAGTCCGTTAATAGGTCTCTGAGTAACGTTGACGTGCTCATGGCAGAAGCGGTAGAAGTTAACAAACTTCTTAAAAGGATTGCTTGGTATCGAGTATACCTGGTGATACATCTGACTGTAAGATTCAGGAGTCGGAGTTCCTGAAAGAAGTATTACTAAAGGGTCATTTTTTTGTATGAGCATTTTAACCTGCTTAGATCTTTTGCTTGGCTTAGGGAAGGCTCCCATTCCGTGCGCCTCATCTAAAATAATAATGTCAAATCTTCCCTGAACCTTATGAAGACTTTCATAGTTTATAACTTGAAGATCAAAAGAGGGACCATACATTTTATAGTCACTTTCAATAGAGCTTATAGCCTTCTTCTTAGTAATGAATAGCATGCTTTTCATTCCCATTCCTTCAGCTATACCCATGCTAGTAAGGGTCTTTCCTGTTCTTACTTCCATAGCTAAGTACACGAACCCATGCTCCCCTAAAACATCTATACTTTTAGCAATTATTTCCTCCTGATAATTTCTAAATTTCATAATTAAAATTCTAATTCTTGTTGTGGTTCTTGTGTTTCCTCAATTTTTTCTTTTATTATAATCCATTTTCCTGTTGAGTCGCGATCATCTAAAGGCTGAACTTCTTGAGTGTAATAAGCATATTTAATTAGCCACTTATTAAATTTAGACATAGATAGTCTTTTTGGGCCAAACTTATCAAAATCAGAATATAACGTTATAAAGTCATTGAATAAAGGATAGGTATATATTTTCTCTTCTATTTTTAATAACATATTTGATTTACCTTTCAATAGCCCACACCACTCAGCAAACATTTCATCAGTCTCGGCGCTAAATTGTTTTAACTTCATGTTTTTTTGTTCGCTCTTTATAAGTCCACCTCTTAAGTATAGTTGTATACACGATATCATATAGTTATCGAACTTACACCATTCATCTTGATCCCAACCTCCAAAAAGATAATGACCAAACTCTTCAATAGGAGTATTATTTTCATTATAATACTGTGTCAACTCTAGATCCCATTTTCTTCTGATGAATGAATTACCACTACCTCTTATAACATAGTTAGTTGTAATGGCAATCTTAGGGCTCTTATGAAATGGTATCTTGATTGCATCCTTGTTTTTCTTCTCAAGTGTTAATCCTTCTGTAACAACGCTGAACAGTCTCTCGAAGTGAAAGTCTCTTTTTACATCATCAAAAAGAATTATCTGCGTGTCAGCAGAAACAGTCTGATAGGCAAATGACTTCTCAAAGTTAAAGGCCTTCCCATCTATGGTTGCTAATTTTTTTACAGCATCAATAGCCTGAAAGAATATACCCTTACCTGTTCCGCCGTTAGCCACATCTGATATGGTCTCATCATTAAGTATTACTGCCGGGCAAAAAGACTGGTTCTTATAACCATGAAGAAGGAATCCTGTTGTAGACTCCATTGACTCTATTCTTTTTGGTTCATCATTACTTACATTTGATATAAAGGTTCTATAGTCTGATTTCCCTACCTCACACTTTTTATAGACACGATTTATTATGTGGTTCTTCCACACATAGCCATCAAGTTCTAGGTAGTCGATTGGCGTAACCTCATCCTTTGTAATCTTAATAGCACAGTTTTCGTAGTATAGGTAACTCTCATCTGCTGTGTCCTCAATAAAGTAAATATCTATGGTATCCAAAAGCGTTAAAAACTCTTCCTTGAATAGTCTTGTTTGATCAGCAAAGTAATTATAGATAGACATGTCATCTTGCTTTATAAGATGACCCAGGATAAAATCTTTAATCTCTTTCTCGTTTGTATTGTCGATAAGGTTGTTTGTGACCTTAACAAACACATACACCTTCTGATCGTCAGGACAGAACTTATAGAAACCATTGGCCTCAAGAAACTTTTTAAATATTAAGGGTAAAGCTTTAACTATACCCTTGTCACTCTTAGTCCAAAACTTTATAGAGTTGTCTTCTTCAGCCTTCTCTACTACAGAGTCAATTAGCTCCTTGTCAAGACCCGACTCTTTTAGTTCTTGACGTATAGCTTTTTTTGAGTCTCCTCGTCTTAGTTTCTGTTGAATATGATTTACCTTCTCCTCGTCCTCATAATATTTAGTATTAAAATTCTTAGTGTTAGAGTAAGCAGACTTGATGGCATTTTTAATTTCAGTTGCAGTAAAACCATCGCTCTGGTATTGATTAAGAACTATTGATGCTACGTTCTGTGATACACCAAAGTCATTAAATGCCATAGCAAGTATAAATGAATTATGATTTCTTTGACCCTCAGTCATAGGATACTTTTTAGTCCACCATAAAATAAGTATCTCAGCTATTTTATTCTCATCTCTTATCGGTATAGTCCTAGCATCTTTTTGTATGCTTACCTCCTTGTACTCTAAATCTTCAACCTTGTCCCATACAACAGACTTGTCATTGATTGAGATTAAAGGATCATAGCTTTCGTAACATACCCTACTAATATTCTTTGATGTTTTATCAAAGTACTCAGAGTTAAAGTATTTCTCTAGAGCCACAAAATACCCTACATGATCGTCAGCAACAGGAGGAACTTTAATTAAAAGTTTCAGACCCTTGCCTGATGGTGATATGAATACTGAATAGACGTACTTGTCTTTTACAAATTTCGCCTTGTCTTTGAGTAGTAAAGATTGTTTAGCGTAACCATCAAAGTCTAAACATATAAGACCACTATGCTGCTGAAGTGCAACATCTGATCTTTTGTTAAACTTACCGCTAAAACATATTGATGGTAATTCTTTTTTTAAATCATTCCTTATAGACTTGTCCTGCTCTGCTCTGATTTTTTTAATCAATACTTTAGATGAACCCTCTTTGATTCTTTGTAGTACAGCAGCGACATCTCGGAAGAATGGAGTGTCAGTTTCTTTAATGTTTTTGAATATCGTTACGATATTTTGTTGGTCTATGCTCATTTTATGTTGGTTTTAAAGATAAAATCCCAGTGTTTGTAGGGGGTATGTTGAAAATGCTCATTTTAGAATTGAAAATGAATTTATAAATATAAATAATATATAAAAAATATATATACTATAATTCAAAACTTTTTCAACATTCAACATGAAAAAAAAAGGGAGCCAGGCTCCCCTTGATTTGTAATTATTCTTCCTATTTAAATAGGTCTTCCATCTCAGAGGAGTTGTCAGCACTAGGCTTAGCATCACCAGGCTTTACATAAGGCTCACTCATTTTTAATGAAATTTTAGGATCACCTGCTTGAGTTTTTCCTAACCATCCCGCAATCTCCACCTCTTTTCCATCCATGGTTGTTCCAGAACCTTTGAAATCAGGTTTGTTTTCGGAGTCCTTGTACTTGTTTTTAAAGATTGTCGCTTTACCGTTTTCGTGTTTGTAATTTTCAGCCATTGTATTAAAATTTAGAGTTATAGATTATTTGTTTTATGTCGTCAATTTTATTCTCACCATAGTACTTCTCGTACATCTGAAGAGCCTGTTCAACTTTCTGTTTACCCTGGAGAATAGTTTCCTCTGATGTCGGGCATACATAAATCTCCCAATAGTACTCATCAGTATTATTATAGTACCTCCTATTCTTATCTATTGCAACAAACGTCATCGGCTTATTGAACAGAGTCTGATATATAAATGCCTGCGTGTCGTAGAAATACTTATTGCGACCATCATAGATGAACTGCTGAATAGATTTAGCTGAGGTTGTCTTCAGGTCAACAACTATACCCTGAGATATAATGTCCGCCTTAGCTTTAAAGTCATGCCCAAAGATTTTGCCTATTTTTGGTTCCTCATATATAACATCATCGTTCACAATTAACTCAGTAATTTGCTCATTTCGATTTAAGAAATGTTCTACCATTCTATCAATCTCATGTGCCTCAGACTCTTTAAGAACAAAGTCAAAATTATTTTCAACTAAGTACTCCTTGTAAGCCTTACCCCTTACCTCTGTATCTTTCCATATTGGGAAGTCAACTACCTTTTTAGGCTCTAGGATGCTTTGATGAAAATAACGACCCTTCACAAGATTCTCAGAATCTTTCGGTCTACTCTTAAACTGCTTAAAGGTATTCTCCTGAAGGTTTTTTATGTCACTATTACTTATCCATTGAGAGCCAAAGTCTCCATAGTACTCTTCGTCTATGCGAAGTCTTTTAATTATCTTTTTTTCCTCAGTCTTTGTCATGATATGCTTCGCTTAAATAATCGGTTGTTTTCTCATTAAATTTATACTTCTTCTTTAGTCCACTTACAATTCTATCAAAGGTTTCGCCTTTCTTTTTGTACTGGACCATTTTTTCAAGTACTACATACATGTCATCATCTCCAATGTCAAGAGTAACATGCTTTGCTTTTTTAGGAGTAGCCTTAACAGTTGCACCTAAGTCTATACTGTTTGGACTTGGAACATTTGTTGGCTCTGGAAGATCCTCACCCGCATAGATGTAATGTCCCAAACCATGCATTGCTACGTTCTTAGTTAGGCATCGCATAATAGTCTTGTTAAGGTCGAAGGTTGTTGCATTACTGATAATAGACTTATTTCTAAAGTCAATTACAGGTAGCCACATCATAAGACTCTTTTCGTTTATGGTCACAGTTGTGTAACACATGTAACCTGTTCCCTCTACGAAATCGTAGGGTAAATTAGTGTCAGGGTTTCTGTAAATCTCATAGGTTGCATCAGGGTATCGCTTCGCTACTTCCCCCCAAGCCCAAGCCCAGGATAAGTAAGTAAGGTTACCCTTTGATTTGACATGAGGACTCACATCGACTGCTGACAGTACTTCGAATACTGATTTTTTGTTACTCATAGTTGTTGGTTTAATTTAGTTCTTATGCTATAGAATTTATTCATGATATTCAAGCGTCTACTTCTTAACTGCTCTATAACTTTCAGTGAGACCTTGTTGTTCATTTCGTCAGCTATCTTCTTCTCAATACGCAAGAGAGAAAGCTCGTACTTTTTTAATGTTAATCTGTAAACCCCAATCTTCCATCCATCCATGAATAATAAATAGAAATCTGTAGATACCTCGTCATAGAAGTCCATTCCTTTAGGAGAATAAATTTTTATTGAAGTATCATCTTTGATAATTTGAACCCCCTTGTAAATGTAACACTCATACCTTTTGGTGCTTAAATTTACACTCTGGTCACAAGCCTTAGCCTCTTCAAATAATTTATTTAATTCCTCCTTGAATAAGACATTCATACTTTGCTTAACTTATCAATGATGTTTTTAAAGTCTGGATCAGTCCCTATTAAATTCTCAATAACATTTATCCCATATTTAATCGCTCCACCTCCATTATCATATCCCTCTTCAGCCATGTACTGAGTGATCATCGCACGAGTTAAGCCCCTGTCTAAACATAGATAAAATAAACTCTGTCTAGCAAGTACAATCTCAGGAGACTTACTTTTATTAAAGATAGCCCCTTTGTCTAATTTCGTGTGATGGCATACACCATCTGCAAATTTGTCGAAAATGTGCTTCTTCATTGTTTAAATATTTGGTTTAGTAAAGGAACTATATCGTCATAAGTCAATTTAACAATCGGTTCTTGAAACCTTTCCCTTTTTGCGTTCTCAATAAATTCTTTGGACTGGTAGTCATCGTCAGCGAATGCATCTAAATGACTGTTGTTGGTTAGTATTGGCATTTGATTTGATTTAATTTATATAAATATAGTCATAATATTGTTTTTATCCTAATTGAGTATTGTGTTTTTTTTAATTAGGGAATTGTTAGGGACTCCCTAAGTGCTAACTTTATGCCATAAAAAAAGCGAGACATCTCTGCCTCGCCTTTCCATCTAAAAAAAAGCACACTAATTAGAGTTGTGAAAAATTAATCTTTTTAATTGTCTTATCTCTGTTTCTTTACTTTCTAACTTTTTTCTTAAAGCTTTGTTGCTCTCCCATAAAAAGTCAGGATCTCTTGGTTCTACAATGTCAATAGCCATTTTTCTTCGTTTTTAAGTTGGTTTTTAATTTCTATTTGCTTTAAGGTAAGATAAATTATTTGTTTTACCTTCTCTTCATTTATTTTATATTGAGACTTGGTGTTGGCGTTTAAGTTTGATTTAGCCATTTGAAGCCTTAACTTTCTGCATTTATTATCAAAAAGGATCAGCTTTGACCACAACTTATCTCGCTTCTGTTTTCTTTCTTTTCTCTGCTCCAACTTTTTTTCAACCTTGCTTACTAATAACGCTATTCTTTTCATATTTCATTTGCTTGTTTAATTATCAGCTCATACAATTTATCCTGGTCAAGATGCTTCAGACTTAGTCTGTCTCTCGACCCATTCTCTCGAAGGATAATATCCTCGACACCATCCTTGCTTATATTTGCTTCTACAAATATATCTAAAAAAGCACCAGCTCTTCTTCTGTACTTTGCATTGACTATAAACGCTACGTGAATAGTCTTTCTTGTTCCAAAGTTTTCTATTATATTCATAACATTGATGCTTCAAAACATGCTCCAGAACAAAAACCTTTGTCTTTGTACATTTCTACTCCACACTCTGAACATTCAAATTGTGGCTGATCCATCCAAGGTGGAGTTCCCCACGCTGTATCCATGTAACTCATTTTCTTTTGTATTTAATTATTTCATATTCTAATTCGTAGATGTCATCATTGATATTACCTACCTCTGTCTGCCAATCTACTACCATGCCAATTAGCAAAGCATAATCCTTGTCATCGTTCATTGATTTTTCAATTAGGTCTTGAACCCCATTGTAGAAACTAGAGAATCCATCTCTTGATCTTAGTTGTGGATCAGCCCACTCTTGGAATTCTTCGATAGATATCATCTCATGAAAAGTATATAAGTCATTCTCATTTACCTCAGCAATAACTTTATCTGTAGTAAAGTTATAAAAACGTGGCGAATCAATCTCCACAAATTTAAGGTCTGTTCCCCCTTCATTATTGAAATGGTCTATCCAAGCTTTTGCATAGTCTTTATTTGTCTTATTAAAATCGACATAGTCTCTATCAAAATCCATTGCTTCTATTTTATCCTCTATGTACTCATCATGGAAGCCATAGAACCCCCCAAAGTTTATTGCTATTTCCATTGTCTTTTTTTTACGATTTGTTTAGCATCATTACTAAACTCATCTAATTTATTTTTAACATTTCCGAATAACCCATCTAAACTATAAGTTCTTTCTCTAATTACTTTGTACTTCATAATATTGTTGGTTTAAATTTATGTGTTTAAAACGTGTTTAAAACGTGTTTTTTATGTGTTTAATCTAAGTAATTTTTAAGGTTGATTCGTTCCCATTTAAAAGAATCGATTGCTTTTTCATAGCTGTCAAATTCATCTTCAATGAGATGAGATACTCTCCTATCAATATCATTAAAGTCATTGCCCTCTACAAATATTTCTGCTTCAGCGACACAATCTTTAAGGTCTCCATCATCTGTACGTTGAAGCATCATTGCTTCAGCACCAATGACATCATTGTTTTTGTTTAGTAATTCGTGTACTTCTAGTGTGTAAATCATTGTTGGTTTATTTAATCTCTGAGAATATTCTCATTGTGAGCAAGTAGGAATCGAACCTACCAATGCACCATGTTGCTCTGTACTTTTTAGATTGATCCTTTATCCCAGGGTTTAGTATATCCCATTTTTCTTTTTATATCCGAATGCGCAAAACCCTACAATTCATAATTGTGTTCACGAATGTAATCATCAAACCTTTGATTGTATACATCCCTCTCTTGTCTCATGCTTATCTTTTTTTGCAGATAGATAAATTCTCTTTTTTTTATATATGGCATAATCTTATTTTTTTAAAGTTATTACTATTACCCCTAAAGAATTAGTCTTCTGCTGGATCACTAACCCCGTTCCTAATTTAATTGTCTTCATTTAAATCGTTTTCGTTTATAAATTCACTATGTTCTTTGCAGTCTGAACAAATGTCCATATCTAACCAATTAGATCCACCGCAACAAGTACTTATCATTTCGTTCATAATTATTTATTTAATTTAGTTTCTGTTACAACCCAACAGTTATTTTTTAAATCGTGCAATTCAATCACTACGTTATTGTTTAAATAAGCTTTGATATTTCTGTTTTCCTCAAACCATTGTAAGGTTAGGATTTTGAACGTATCATCTTCATAATCGTTTTTCACGATATCAAAAAATAAGTCTTCAGCAAATAATTCGTCACCATTAGCCTGATGAATTATTGTTGATGTTGTCTGTGCTTTAACTGTAACTGTACAGAAAAAAGCTAATGCAATTAGTTTGTTCATAATATTTGTGTTATAATTATTTAGGTTATAATTCGTCTTAGTCATGGTTGTATGAATCTTTAGTTTTTCTTAAAGTATTTTCCAATTCTAATAAGTTGATATAATATTTAACTTGTTCTCTAAGCTTTCTATTTTCGACATAAACATCTTCAATCTTTTCTGTCATATTGTTGGTTTAATATATTTATTATCAATTAGTGTTTCCATTATTTCTCCTTTATTTTCAATCATGTAATCCCATAGGGCATCGTTTATTACCTCAATGATCATGTCCTGATTTTCCTCGATAGCATCTTGCATTATTCCTTGCATATATTCTCGCTGTTCTTCTGTATGTTCATCGATTATGTCATAATCTTGTCCAATGGGCATTAATATGTCTTTAGCCATACTTTCCCAAGCTTCTACTTGACAGGCTACATCTGAAGCTGTCCAATTAAGACAATGATCTTTCACTTTTTCTTTATCTAAATCTATTGTTTTTTTCATAATATTTTATTTAATTGTTTTAATGCTTTTTTAACTCTTTTATTCATATTAGCTGAATATTCTAATTTGATATAAGCATTTGATAATCCATCTAATCGTTCTAAAGCTTTTTTTATCTCGATTAGTGGCTTCCTTGATTTTATTTTTAATGTACCTAACATTATTTCTTTTAGCGTGTCATCCATAATTTTCGTGTTTTTTATGTGTTTAAAACGTGTTTAAAACGTGTTTTTTATGTGTTTTTAATTAAATAACTTTCATCAAGAAAACTTGTTTCTGCAAAATCTCTGTTGCTGAATATCGCTTCCCATTCTGATATACCATAAGAAGTTTCATTTTCTTCTGTGTAGTAAATTGTAGTGTCATCAATGCAAACATCAACCTCATCATTTCTTGTTGACCATTGAAGTAGCAAAACTGATTTGCCAATTACCTTGTCGAAACTATCGTGTAGAGTTTCCCTAATTACTTTGTACTTCATAATATTGTTGTTTTAAATTAATTTTGGTCATTTATATCCATTAAATCATCCCAGACACACTCATGGACTAGGTCTGATACTGTTTGATAAATTACCTCCTCCAGCTCTTGCAAAAGTTGTTTTGCATCTTCCTCATTCAGTTCCTTAGTGAAAAGGTCTGAGTTGCCATCTATATGGCTCTGTGATATCTCCAGGATATCTTCTGTTGTGAATTTAATTGTCATTTTATTGTTGGTTTAATTAGTGAGAATATTCTCGATGACTGTCAAGGAATCGAACCTTATCTAGAACCATTCAGTCAATTGGTTTCGGTTATTTTATTGTTGTTTTAAATTAGTAAGTTTTATAAATTCTACTACTGCTAAATAAACATCTTCCATAGTGTAGAAACCATCGCTTTCTTGTTGAATATTAAATTCACTTGCGCTCAACCAGTCAAGAGTTGCGTTTATGCTCCAATTTTTAATGCCTGAAATTTTATCTATAACGGGCATCAGCCAATCCCATGAGGAGTCAAACATCATATCATCCGGATGAAACACATTGTCTTCGTTTTGATTGTTTTCATTGGTTGCTTTTATTACATCTCCAATATAGTATGCAGTTGTTCTGTCATCTACTACATCAGATTGCTGGGGAAATCCCATAAATTCTGCTATTAGTTTATTGTTTGTCATTTTATTGTTG
>Ga0115004_10004341_pt1 | contig 11329 bp, 6 predicted proteins | sample ArcticOcean_MG_C_10_FD_88737 | JGI IMG/M metagenome (GOLD analysis project Ga0115004, IMG submission 88737) | Marine microbial communities from western Arctic Ocean - ArcticOcean_MG_CB11_90 | ecosystem: Environmental > Aquatic > Marine > Oceanic | place: Arctic Ocean: Canada Basin | collected...
AAAGAAATTGATATAACAAAAAAAATAAAAATAGGATATAATTAGGAGTTAAAAAAATTGAGAAAAAAAAAAAAGAAATAAAAAATAAAAAAAAAAAATTTATTTTTTTTGTTAAGTTATTAAAGAAAAAAAAAATAGAGAAAATAAAGAAAAATGCAAATTTCTGAATATAGCCACCGGCTATAAGTTCTTCACCAAAGAAACTAGATGGACTATTATTCAAGATAGCATAGCCAAGTAAATTTTTTTTGAAAAAAAATTGTATTAAAACATCAAATGCAACTAAAAAAGAAAAAAAGGAACAGGATAAAAAGAAAAATTTAATATCAAATTTTTTTTCTTCAATTAATTTATTTATCACTAAAAAAAAAACTAAATACCTTAAGTAGAGAAAGGACTTAATTATGTGGTTTTTATACAATGGATTTACATCTAAATTCGGTAAATTTCTAAACAAGGTAATAAATATTAAATAAAAAAAAAATATATAAATTATATATAGAATTTTTTTTTCATTCACTTCTACTAATCGAAATTTAAAAGTTAAAATTCCTAGTATGCAAATTATAATAATATTCAGATTTATGGCAAGGTTACCTAATATTAATGACAACGGCATTAATGAAATTAAATAATTAAGTGAGCTTTTGTTTGTGCTCAATGTATTAGTAGTAAACATATAAAAGTATCACTGTTCCTAAAATAACCCTATAAATTGCAAAAAATAATAAGCTAAACTTTTTTAAAAATTGTATAAAAATTTTTATAGTTATATACGAGAATATAAACGACAAGCCAATACCTAAAAAATTTAATATTGATACTTCAAGATTTTCTCCTAGCAACAGACCTTTCAGATTATAGATACTCACAGCTAATAATGTTGGTATTGAAATTAGAAAAGAAATTTTTACTGAATCAATTCTGTTGAAGTTTAAGAATCTAGCACCAGTAATAGTTATTCCAGATCTACTAACACCCGGTATTAAAGACAAGACTTGAAACAAGCCTACGTAGAAAGCATAGCTATATTTGAAATCTTTGTTAATTGTTTTTTTTGGTTTTATTAAATCACTGAAATAGAGAAGAATACCAAATAAGATTGTGCTCCATCCTATTATCTCATAGCTTCGTAAAAAATTTATTAAATTATACTTGACTAAAAAATAACCACAAATGATTACAGGTAAAGAGCTAAAAATTATTTTATAAAATAAAATTTTATTATTAACAAAATCTAAAAGATCCTTTTTGAAATAAACAATAATTGCAAGCAAAGATCCGACATGAAGGCTTACATTTAGCGTTAAATTTTCATTACTAAAATTAAAATATTTTGAAAATAATATCAGGTGAGCCGAAGAACTTATTGGAAGAAACTCTGTTATTCCTTGAATTATAGATAAAAAAAATACCTCAAGCATTTAAACAAATATATAAATCTTTTTAAATTTTATTGATATGCATATTTGATATGCAAAGAAAACATGAGAAATGTTTGATTTTATTTACATTTAGGTCAGTAGTTATTACCTATTAAGACTTTAAAAATTAAAAATACTAAGTAAGTTAAGAGAATTAATGACAAAAAAAATGTTACAATTTATAAATCTAAATCAAACTACTCCAGTCAAAAGAGGGGAGAAGGAAAGAAAAAAAGATTTTCATGAAATTTATAAAGATTACATAACTGAGAAAGCAGAAGAGCAATCAAGCAGATGCTCGCAGTGCGGTGTACCTTTCTGCCAAGTACATTGCCCACTTCACAATAATATTCCCGACTGGTTAAAATTAACAGCAGAAGGAAGAATTCAAGAAGCTTATGAGCTATCGCAGAGTACGAATAACATGCCTGAAGTTTGTGGTAGAATATGTCCTCAGGACAGACTCTGTGAAGGTAATTGTGTAATTGAACAATCGGGACATGGAACAGTAACAATAGGTTCTATTGAAAAATATATTACAGACACAGCCTGGGAAAAAAATTGGGTTAAACCAACTAAAATTAAAAAAGAAATAAATCAGTCAATAGGAATTATAGGTGCTGGCCCTGCAGGTTTAGCTTGTGCAGATGAATTGAGAAAAAAAGGATTTCAGGTTACAGTTTATGACAGATACGACAGACCAGGTGGTTTATTAATATATGGAATACCAAATTTCAAATTAGAAAAATTTGTAGTTGAGAGAAGAACAAATCTTTTAAAACAAAGTGGAATTAAATTTGTTCAAAATTTTGAAGTTGGTAAAGATAAAAGCTTAGATAAGTTAAAGACAAATCATGATGCTATTTTAATAGCAACAGGTGTTTACAAACCTAGGGAAATAGAAATTCCGGGCAGTAATTTAGAAAATATTTTTCCTGCTATGGATTTTTTAACAGCATCAAATAGAAAGGGATTAGGAGATAAAGTTGAGCTTTTTGACAACGGTATATTAAACGCACAAAACAAAGATGTAGTTGTTATTGGTGGTGGAGATACAGCAATGGATTGTGTTAGAACGGCAACACGTCAAAAGGCAAAATCAGTTAAATGTCTCTACAGAAGAGACAGAGAAAATATGCCTGGCTCGGCAAGAGAAGTTGCCAATGCTATAGAAGAAGGTGTTGAATTTATTTGGTTATCAGGTCCAAAAAAATTTATTGGAAATAAACAAGTTGGAGAAGTTCAGGTCAATAAAATGATACTTGGATCAGCGGACTCATCGGGTAGAAGAAAACCTGAGATTCAAGAAAACTCAGAGTTTAATATTAAAGCCGATATTGTAATTAAGTCTTTAGGTTTTGACCCTGAGAATCTTCCAGAATTATTTTCAGCAAAAGAACTATCCGTCTCTAAGTGGGGAACAATAAAAATAGATTTGAATACTATGCAAACTAATATTGATGGAATTTTTGCAGCAGGAGACATCGTTAGGGGCGCATCATTAGTAGTTTGGGCAATTAAAGATGGAAGAGATGCTGCCACACAAATTCAAAAATATTTAAAAGAAAAGAGTATTCAAAAAGATAAAGTAAAAGCTGCATAATAATTATGAGTGATTATTCAAAATATTTAAAAAACAAAAAACTATTACAGGATAATTTAGCTTACGATCCTAGTACCGAACATGATGCGTGTGGAGTTGGTTTGATAGCTACAACAAATGGAAAAAAATCAAGAAAAATAGTTGATTATGGAATTGAAGCACTCAAAGCAGTCTGGCACAGAGGAGCGGTAGATGCTGACGGTAGATCAGGAGATGGTGCGGGAATGCAACTTGAAATTTCACCAGATTTTTTTATAGAAAAAATATTATCAACGGGGCACAAGTATGATGCAAGTAAAAGAATATGTGTAGGAATGATTTTTCTGCCTAAAACTAACTACTCGGATCAAGAAAAGTGTAGAGAAATTATAGAGTCTGTTTTGTTACAAGAAAATTTTTCTATTTATGGATGGAGACAAGTGCCAGTTAATCCAAAAGTTTTAGGAAAAACTGCAGACCAAAATAGACCAGAAATTGCACAAGTATTATTTAAAAAAAATGATGAACTAGAAACTAACGACCTAGAAAGAGAATTATTTGTAACCAGAAAAAAAATCGAAAAAATAGCAAGGAAAAATCAGTTAAAAGAATTTTATATTTGTTCCTTTAGCTCAAGGTCTATTGTTTATAAAGGTATGTTTTTAGCGGAGTCACTTGCTGATTTTTATCCAGATTTAAAAGATCCAAAATTTACATCAAGATTTGCTATTTTTCACCAGAGATACTCTACAAATACATTTCCTAGCTGGGACCTTGCACAGCCATTTAGAACTTTAGCTCATAACGGAGAAATCAATACTGTCAAAGGAAACATAAATTGGATGAAGACTCACGAACAAGACATGTCAAGTTCACTATTCAAAAATGTTGAGGATTTAAAACCAGTCATAACAGCAGGAGGGTCTGACTCAGGAGCTTTAGATAATGTTTTTGAACTATTAACACACTCAGGTAAGTTAGCACCATTGATTAAACTTATGATGATACCAGATGCTTGGTCTAAGAGAAGTAAAACAGTTCCAAAAAATCATCAAGATTTATTTAACTTTTTAAATAGTTCTATGGAGCCCTGGGATGGACCAGCAGCAATTTGCGCTACGGACGCAAAATGGGTTTTAGCAGCGACAGATAGAAACGGACTACGACCCTTAAGATACGCTATCACTTCTGATAACTTATTTTATGCAGGTTCCGAATCTGGAATGATCAAACTACCTGAAGAAAAAATTATTTCAAAAGGTAAATTAGGGCCAGGGCAAATCATTGCAATAGATTTAAAGCTAGGCAAGTTATACCATGATAAAGAAATCAAAGACTATATAGCTAATGACTATAAAAAATATAATAAGCAGATTATAGATTTAGATAAAAAAATTTTTACTGAAAAAGAAAAACCAGAATTTACAGCTGAAGAATTAAAAAAAAGACAATATTTATCTGGTCTTAGCATAGAAGATTTAGAACTCATTCTTCACCCGATGGCAGAAGATGGAAAGGAAGCTATAGGATCAATGGGAGACGATACTCCTGCAGCAGTTTTGTCTAATTATTATAGACCCATTTCTCACTATTTTAGACAAAATTTTAGTCAAGTAACTAACCCTCCAATCGATTCTTTAAGAGAAAATAAAGTAATGAGTCTTAAAACTAGATTTGGAAACTTAGGCAATATTTTAGATTTTGATAATCTCACTGAAGAAAATATTTATGTTTTAGAAAGTCCAATTTTAACTAATTCTCAATTTAAAAAGTTTAAAAATTTATTTAAAAAAAAAATTAGTATACTAGACTGTACTTTTAATCTCAATTCATCACTAAAAGAAAGAATAGAGAAAATAAAGGAAGAAGCAGAAATTGCAGTACGTGAAGGAAGTAATAATCTAATTCTATCGGATAAAAAAATTAGCTCATCACAGGCAAGCATACCTTCCGTTTTAGCAGTTGGAGCAGTTCACTCACATTTAGTAAAATTAGGTCTAAGAGGATACTGTTCTATAAATGTTGAAAGCTCGGATGTCTTAGACACACATTCATTTGTAGTTTTAATTGGTGTTGGTGCTACTACTATCAATCCCTATTTAGCGATTGATAGCATTTATCAAAGATTTGAAAAAAAATTATTTAGTGACTTTGACTTTGAGATTTGCGTTGCTAAATTTAAAAAATCTATAAATGATGGTTTGCTAAAAATTATGTCTAAGATGGGAATTTCAGTAATTAGTTCATATAGAGGAGGATGTAATTTTGAAGCAGTAGGATTAAGCAGAGCTATTGTATCAGACTATTTTCCTGGTATGAGCTCTAGAATATCGGGCATAGGTATAGGCGGAATTGAAAAAAAAATTAAAGAACATCATCAAAATTTTATTTCAAATAATATTACAACCTTACCAATTGGAGGTATCTATAGGTATAGAAAAACTGGTGAACAGCACCAGTTCCAAGGGAACTTAATTCACATATTACAACATGCCGTCGGAACTAATTCTTACGAGAGTTACAAAAAATATTCTAAAGGTATTCATGATTTACCTCCTATTAGTTTAAGAGATTTATTGGAGTTTAAAAAAAAAAAAGATCCTATAAATATTACTGAAGTAGAACCACTATCTGAAGTTTTAAAAAGATTTGGAAGTGGAAGCATGTCTCACGGTGCGTTATCAGCAGAAGCTCATGAAACTCTAGCTATTGGCATGAACAGAATAAAAGGAGCCTCTTGCAGTGGAGAAGGAGGAGAGGACGCAAAACGTTTTGTTAAGTTGTCAAATGGAGATTCTGCTAATTCAAGAATAAAACAAATAGCATCAGCGCGATTTGGTGTAACAATTAATTATATTAATAATTGTAATGAGATTGAAATTAAAATGGCGCAGGGCGCAAAGCCCGGTGAAGGAGGGCAGTTGCCTGGGTTTAAAGTTACTGATGAAATAGCTAAGTTAAGACACTCTACTCCTGGTGTGACTTTAATTTCTCCACCACCTCACCATGACATCTATTCGATTGAAGACTTAGCTCAACTGATTTATGATTTAAAACAAATAAACCCAGGAGCTCGGATCGGAGTAAAATTAGTCGCATCAACAGGAATAGGAACAATAGCAGCTGGTGTAGCAAAAGCGAAAGCAGATGTAATCTTAATTTCAGGTCACTCAGGAGGCACTGGTGCTAGTCCTCAAACAAGCATAAAGTATGCAGGCATTCCCTGGGAGATGGGCTTAACAGAAGCTAATCAAATTTTAACGCTTAACAATTTAAGACACAAAGTAACTTTAAGAACTGATGGTGGACTTAAAACAGGAAAAGATATTGTCATGGCTGCTATGATGGGGGCTGAGGAATATGGAATGGGTACCTCATCGTTAGTTGCAATGGGATGTATTCTAGTTAGGCAATGTCACTCAAATACTTGTCCGGTGGGAGTTTGTAGCCAAGATAAATCTTTAAGAGAAAAGTTTAATGGTACACCAGACAAAGTTGTAAATTTTTTTACTTTTGTTGCAACAGAAGTCAGAGAAATTCTTGCATCGCTAGGCTATAAATCTATTAACGAAATTATCGGAAGAACTGATCTTTTGACACAAGCAAACAAAGGTTCACCAAATCTAGATGATCTAGATCTCAACCCTCTTCTTGTTCAAGCTGACTCAGGAGATAACCCAAGATATTGTAAAGATAACCAAATTAATAAAGTACCAGATACTTTAGACGAAAAAATTTGGCTAGATATAAAAGAAAAAATAAATAACAAAGATAAGTTTAATTTCGGATATAATATTGAAAACACACACAGGTCAGTAGGCACTAGACTTTCACATTATCTATATAAGACTTATGGTGACAATAAACTAAACGAAGACTCAATTACTATTAAACTTAGTGGTAGTGCTGGACAGTCATTAGGAGCTTTTTTAATTAAAGGATTAAAGTTAATAGTTGAAGGAGACTCAAATGATTATGTTGGTAAAAGCCTTTCAGGAGGAAAAATAATTGTAAGACCTTCAAATAAAAGTAATTTAGCTTCTAACGAAAATGTGATTATAGGAAATACAGTTTTATATGGTGCCACAGCAGGAAAGCTATATGCTTCAGGTCAAGCAGGTGAACGTTTTGCAGTCAGAAATTCTGGCAGTCTTGCAATAGTAGAAGGATGTGGGGCGCATGGATGTGAATATATGACTGGAGGAAGTGTAATTATTCTTGGGTCAGTAGGAGATAATTTCGGAGCTGGCATGACAGGAGGAATGGCTTTTATTTATGACCCAGAAAATAATTTAGAAGATTTTGTAAATCCAGCATCAATTATCTGGCAACAAGTCGAAACCGACTATTGGAAAAAGTTTTTAAAAGACAATCTAGAAGATTTTTTAAAAGAAACAAATTCAAATACTGCTAAAATAATTTTAAATAACTATGAAAAAGAATTGTTAAATTTTAAGCAAGTGTGTCCAATAGAAATGCTTGATAAACTAGACCACCCAATTACATTGAAAAATTTAGCTAAGAAAGTAAGTTAAATGAAAAAAATAAATATTTTTTGTTTCGGCTTCGGCCAAGTAGCAAAAAATTTTATTAAAAAGATTAACTCAGAAAATATAAACATTAATTTAACCGTTACATCTAGAGAAGAGTCAAAAAAAAATAGTTTTAATAATATAGACTACGAAAGTTTTCAATTTTCTGAAAATATTTTTGATGAAAAATTAATTAAGAATTTAAAATCTTCAGATCACATATTGATATCTATAGCTCCAATAAAAAGAGAAGACATAGTAATAAAAAATTTTCAAAATATTTTTGAAAATAGTACTTCAAAATGGATTACATATTTATCTGCTACCAGTGTTTATGGAAATCACAACGGAAATTGGGTAGATGAAAATAGCAGAACAAATCCAACATCAATAAATGGTATAGATAGATTGAATGCGGAAAAATTATGGTTAAATTTAGCAGAAACAAAAAACCTACCAATACAAGTACTTAGATTGTCGGGAATTTATTCTAATAAAAATAATATTTTAACTAAGCTTAAAACTGGTAACGCAAAAATAATTGAAAAAAAAAATCAGTTCTTTTCTAGAATACATGTTGAAGATATTGCAAACATTCTTTTTAAATCTTTGCAAAACTTTAAATCAAAAGAAATCTTTAATATATCTGATGACAAACCCACATCATCCGAAGAACTTATGATACATGGGTCTAAACTTTTAAATATTGATAAACCAAAAGTAACTGACCTGTCTACTATAGAAAGTGAAATGGTAAAAAATTTTTACAAAGATTCTAAAAGAGTTAATAATAAAAAAATGAAAGAATTTTTTAATTATAAACTAAAATATCCAACTTATATTGAAGGATTAAACTACATTCTCAACAATACTATTTAACTCTTTAATTATTTTTTTAAAGGTTTTTTATCAGACAAACTATGATCTTCTTTTTTAATTATAACTAGTTTTTTTTTAGCACATGTAAATATTGTCAATACTTTTCTAGAAAATGACACTGGAACTATTTCGTCATTTTCCCCATGGACCATAGTGACGTAAATTTTAGTATTAATTTTTTTTGATAGAACTTTATTTTTTCTTCCATCTTTTATTAACTGATATGAAATAGGGTACTTATTTTCTAGCCTAAATTTTGGTTGTCCATGTTTAATAACACTTATGCCTTTTTGCTTAATTTCATTTTTGTTTTTTTTGTGAATATTTTTCACATTAACCTTTCCAGAAATTCAGGCACAAAACCAATGCCTATAAAACTATTAATTTGTTTTTTGAAATACTTAAATTGATATAAAGCAATCTACGCCCCTCATGCTTGACCCAACTAAAACAAAATTATTTTTTTTTACGATTTTCTGAATTTATTTTTTGACATCAATTGACCACTCACTTACATTTCATTCTATGAATTTTCCAGACGATTTACCATGACCAGAATACTCGATAGCTAAAAAACCCAATTTATTTCTAACAGCATATTTTTTAAAAGCTTGAGGTTTTTTCCATCGATATCAGACATAAATCCTGGAAGAAAAATTATATATAGTTTTTTTTATAATAATTGACGATATATCTAAGTTTTTGATCTTAGAAATTTTAAGATATTTAAATTTTTTCATTATTATTTCATGTCAGGTTATAAATTTAATTTGTTAATATATAACATTTATTATGACAACTAAAATAAAAATATTACAAGTAATACCGAAATTGGGATTTGGCGGAGCAGAAACAGGTTGTTACGATCTTGCTCATTTTTTAGCCGAGCAAGAATGTAAATCATTTTTGATTACTAGTGGAGGAGAACTTTTAAAGTTTGTGAGAAGAGATAAGGTAAAAATTATTCGTTTACCAGTTCAATCAAAAAATCCATTAATTATGTTTATTAATTCTATAATTATTTTTTTTATAATATTATTTTATAATATTGATATAGTACATGCTCGAAGTCGTGCACCAGCATGGTCTTGTTTATGGGCTTGTATTTTTTCAAGAAGAAAATTTGTTACTACTTTTCATGGTACTTATAATTTCTCTAGCAAGCTCAAACTTTTTTATAATAGTGTTATGGTTAGATCAGAATTAGTAATTGCTGGATCAAATTTTATCTTCAATCATATAAGTAAAAATTATCAAAAGTACTTAGATCCCTCTAAACAAAAATTACTGGTAATTTTTAGAGGTATCAATTTAGAATATTTTAATTCAAAAAACATAATTATTGAAAAAGTTAATAACTTAGCTAAAAATTGGAATATTGATAAAAATGATTTTATTATTTTACTTCCAGGAAGATTAACAAGATGGAAAGGCCAAGAAATATTTATTGAGGCTTTAAATCTACTTATCGAAATTTATAATAAAAATAATTTTCATGCAGTTATTCTTGGTGCCAACCAAGGTAGGAGTGTTTACTCTAAAAAACTTTTACTTTTAACTGAAAGATATCGGCTAAGTAAAAAAGTCACATTTATTAAAAATTGTAAAGAAATGCCCTTAGCCTACAAATTAGCTGATATAGCCATCTCTAGTTCTGTAGAACCTGAGGCATTCGGAAGAATTGCTGTAGAAGCTCAGGCTATGAAAAAACCTATTATTGCAAGTGATCTCGGAGGGTCTAGAGAAACAATTTTAAATGGGAAATCTGGTTTTCTGTATCATTTTAATGACGCGAAGAAACTTGCCAGTTTTATAAATAAATTAATGGAAATGAACAAGGAATCCATTAGTTTGATTGGAGAAGAAGGAAGAAAAAACGTAGAAAACAAATTTAATGTTGATCAAATGTGTCAAACAACCTTTACAGAGTATAAGAAACTACTTAAATAAAACAAACTATGCCTAATATTCAACTTTTAGATGGAAAAAAAATTCCTTTCGAAAAATCCATAGATGGATTTGAGCTTGTTAAAAAAATTAGTAAGTCATTAGAAAAAGATGCTCTTATCATGTCAGTCAATGGAGAGCTTAAAGATTTGAGTCATATAATCAAAGAAGACTCAAAAATAAAAATTATCACACACAAAGATAAAGAAGGTTTAGAAGTTTTAAGGCATGACGCAGCTCATATATTAGCAATGGCAGTTCAAGAATTATATCCAGGAACACAAGTTACGATAGGGCCAGTAATTGAAGATGGATTCTATTATGATTTTGCAAGAAAAGATCCATTTACCAATGACGATCTAAGTAAAATTGAAAAGAAAATGGGAGAAATAGTAGACAGAAATGATAAAACTTCTAGAAGCATTTGGAAGCGAGAAGAAGCAATAAAACATTTCAAGAAGATCGGTGAAAAATATAAAGCCGAATTAATTGAAACCATACCTTCTGGTGAAGAAGTTTCTATTTATAGTCATGGAAATTGGAGCGATCTATGTCGTGGACCTCACCTATCTTCAACAGGTAAAATAGGGAAAGCCTTTAAGCTTATTAAGGTTTCAGGAGCCTATTGGAGAGGTGACTCTAATAATGAAATGTTACAAAGAATTTATGGCACATGCTGGACATCTAAAAAGGAGTTAGATGATTATTTACACAGATTAGAAGAAGCTGAAAAAAGAGACCACCGCAAACTAGGAAAAGAAATGGATTTATTTCATTTTAGAGAAGAAAGTCCAGGAGCTGTATTCTGGCACGAAAAAGGATGGGCTCTTTTTCAAAGACTCATCGAGTATATGAGAATGAAACAAAGGTTAGCAGGATATAAAGAAATCAATACACCTGAAATTCTAGATAGAAGTTTGTGGGAAAAATCTGGGCATTGGGAAAAATTTGGTGAACACATGTAT
>Ga0115004_10004349_pt1 | contig 11318 bp, 13 predicted proteins | sample ArcticOcean_MG_C_10_FD_88737 | JGI IMG/M metagenome (GOLD analysis project Ga0115004, IMG submission 88737) | Marine microbial communities from western Arctic Ocean - ArcticOcean_MG_CB11_90 | ecosystem: Environmental > Aquatic > Marine > Oceanic | place: Arctic Ocean: Canada Basin | collected...
AAACGAAATAACTTGAATTAAATATATATCATATGTCTTTTGAACTACCTGCCTTAAATTACTCTTACGACTCACTTGAGCCTCACATAGATGCTAAAACAATGGAAATTCATCATGGAAAACATCATGCTGGATATACTAACAATCTTAATAACGCCATAAAAGACTCTGAACTTGAGGGTAAGTCCATAAAAGACATTCTTTCAGGCCTTGATCTTAATAATTCTGCCGTTAGAAATAACGGAGGAGGGTTTTATAACCACAGCTTGTTTTGGAGCGTTATGAGTTCTGATGGTGGTGGAACTCCTTCTGGAGATCTTGCTAAAGCAATTGACGAATCTTTCGGAAGTTTCGAAGAGTTTAAAGTAGCCTTTTCTAAAGCAGGAGCCACAAGATTTGGCTCTGGATGGGCCTGTCTTTGTGTTCAGCCTGGAGGAAAGCTAGGCGTTTGTTCTACTGCTAATCAAGATAATCCGCTAATGAAGGGTGTTGGTTGTGGAGGAACGCCCGTTTTAGGCCTTGATGTTTGGGAGCACGCTTATTACTTAAACTATCAAAACCGAAGACCTGATTATATCGCTGGATTTTTTAATGTTATTGACTGGAATGTGGTTTCTGAAAACTTTGCTAAAGCAAGCTAGCTGTTTTTAGTAAGCTCTTTGATTTAGTCCTTCATAGTAATTTACAAACGCCTGGTTGACAACTTTGTTTCCTCCTGGTGTAGGATAATCTCCTGTAAAATACCAGTCTCCTAGGTTTTTTGGACAAGCAATATGGAGGTTTTTAACAGTCTGATAAATGACATTCACTTCTGCCTTTATCCCTTCTTCTTTTAAGATTTCAGAAATTTTTTGTGAAATTTGATGATCAGAATAATTGGAATAAACCCTCTTTACTCTGTTAGTCATTTTACGGATTGGAAGCTTCAATTCTCTTAAACAATCATTGTAAGTGTTTAAGAGAATTTCCTCTTTTTCTTCCTTAATTAATTCAACCGCCGCCCTAAAAGCAATAAAATCTTCCATTCTTGCCATGTCTATTCCATAGCAATCTGGATAACGAATTTGAGGTGCGCTTGAAACATGGTGATTTTTTTGGGATTTAGCCTGTCTAAAATTTTTAATATACTTTTCTGTAGAGTGGTTCCGCGAACAATACTATCGTCAATAATAACAAGATTATCTGTCGGATTTATTGATCCATAAGTTATGTCATATACGTGTGCCACAAGCTCGTCTCTATTTGCGTCGTCAGCAATAAAGGTCCTTAATTTGGCGTCTTTTATTGCCACTTTTTCTATACGTGGTTTGTTGGAGAACAGTTCTTCTAATTTTTCTTTGGAAACTTTTCCTTTTTCTTTTAGAACGTCTTTAATTCCCTGATTAATCATGTGTTGTTGAACTTCTTGAATTAGACCATAAAAAGAAGTTTCTGCTGTATTTGGAATATACGAAAACACCGTGTTTAACAAGTCTCCTTTTAAGTTTTCTAATATGTTTGGGAACAAAAGCTCTCCCAGTTTTTTTCTTTCAGAATAAATTTCCTGGTCACTTCCTCTTGAAAAATAAATTCTTTCAAACGAACAAGCCTTCCTTTCTTTTTTCTTTAAAACAGTTGAAGTGAAACATTCTCCTGATTTCTTTATTATAATACTACTACCCGCGTCCAGCTCTTTGATTTCTTTAAATGGTGCGTTAAAAACAGTTTGTATTACAGGTCTTTCTGACGCAACCACCACCACTTCGTCGTTTTTAAAATAGTACGCAGGTCTAATTGCTGAAGGATCTCGTAAAACAAACGCGTCCCCATGCCCTAGAAGTCCAGCCATAGCGTATCCTCCATCCCAATCTTTGGAGGCCTTTTTTAAAATTTTAGTAATATTTAATCTTTCTTCAATTAATGGCGAAGCTTCTCTTTTGCTGTAACCTTCTCTCTTTAAGTCTTTATATATTTTAAAAACCGCATCATCTAAAAAATGTCCTATTTTTTCCATTACAGTAACAGAGTCTACTCTGCTTTTTGGATGCTGACCTAGCTTAACCAAGTTGTCAAAAAGTTCTTGATTATTAGTCATGTTAAAGTTTCCTGCAACTATCAAGTTTCTATGCATCCAATTGTTTTGTCTTAAAAAAGGATGTACACTTTCAATGTTATTCTTTCCAAAAGTTCCATATCTAACATGTCCTAAAAGAAGCTCCCCTAAAAAAGGAATGTTTTCGTTTTGATCATTTAAAGAAGCGTTTTGAATGCTCTGATTTATTGAAGAAAAAATCTCTTGTATTGGCTGTTTGCCAGATGATCTTTCTCTGTATATATATTTTTCGCCAGGACTTGCGTTTAGCTTAACGCTTGCAACACCTGCGCCATCTTGACCTCTGTTGTGCTGCTTTTCCATCATCAAATACATCTTGTTTATACCATAGTTTTTGGTACCGTATTTTTTTTGATAAAACTCTAAGGGTTTAAGCAATCTTATAAGGGCTATTCCACACTCATGCTTAATTCGGTCGCTCATAAATATAATTGGCGTTGATTGTAAAACTAAGTAATTTATTTAAAGCTCCGGCAGCAAAATATTAACTTTTTTAAAGTGAGTACGTTGTGTACTTTTTAAAAGTCTTTAGTCTTTCTAAAATCTGTTCTTTTTTTAAGCTTTCCATTGACGTTGTCCCAAACTTTTCGACACAAAAAGAAGCCATTACGGTTCCATAAGCTATGGCGCTTTTTAATGTTTCAAAGTTTATTTCCTTAGACTCTGACAGGTGTCCTGCAAACCCTCCGGCAAAAGTGTCTCCAGCGCCAGTAGGGTCGATCACTTCCTTCACAGGAAAAGCAGGTGAAGTAAAAAACTGCGAGTCTCCAAACAACATCGCTCCGTGTTCTCCTTTCTTAATTACCACATACTTCGGGCCCATTTTTAAAATTTCTTCAGCCGCTGTAAAAAGAGATTCTTTTTCAGAAAGCTGCTTTGCCTCTTCGTCATTAATTACAAGAACATCTACTCTTGAAATCACTTCCAGCAGTTCTGACAAAGAATTATCCATCCAAAAGTTCATTGTATCTAAAATGATGCACCTTGGCTTGGTTGTGATTTGATTTAAAACAGAGGTTTGAACAAGTGGGTGTAAATTTCCTAAAACAACTATTTCTGCATTTTTAAACTCTTCAGGAACTACAGGAGAAAACTCTGCTAGTACATTAAGCTGCGTGCTAAGTGTGTCTCTTTTGTTCCAATCATTGTGATACTTTCCTTTCCAATAAAAAGTTTTTCCTTTAGATATTATTTCAATTGGGCTAATGTCTATTCCTTTACTTTCCAAAAGATTTAAATATTTTTCTTCAAAGTCTCCTCCTACTACAGAAACAATTGCAGATTTAGAATTGAAATGAGATGTAGCCAGGGCAATATACGTTCCTGCTCCTCCAAGAATTTTTCCAGAACTTCCTTTCGAAGTTTCAATTTCGTCGTATGCTACCGTTCCTACTATTAGGGTTTTTTTCATGATAATTTTACTTTGTCTTGATTTTCATAAGCCTTGTCAACAAGGAGTGTTTCTTTTTTAGAGGCCCGAAAGGCTAAGTGGTCACACCTTTCATTTTGAGAATGATTATTGTGCCCCTTTATCCACTTAAACCTGACTTCATGCTTCCTAAATATTATTAAAAAATCACGCCACAAATCTATATTTTTTTTCTTTTTAAAATTGTTTTTTTCCCAAGTAAAAACCCATTTTTTTTCAACGGAATCTACGACGTATTTTGAATCTGTAAAAACAATCACCAGAGCGTTCTCTTTTTTGAGTTTTTTTAACGCTTCTATTACCGCCAAAAGCTCCATTCGGTTGTTTGTCGTTTTTCTAAACCCTTCTGAGTATTCTTTTACATAACCCGAACTCTTGTCCTCCATAACAATTCCATAGCCGCCCGGACCTGGATTTCCCCTTGAAGAGCCGTCTGTAAATATGTGTATCTCTTTATTTTCCGCCATTTAGGATTTTCTCAATTGTTTTAGAAAAGTATTCGTGTTCTATTTTTAAAACTCTTTTTGAAAGAGTCTGCGGAGTGTCGCTTTCTTTCACTGATATCTCTTTTTGAAAAATATTCGCTCCCTGATCATATTTTTCATTTACATAATGTATACTTATTCCTGTTCTCTTTTCTTTTTTATCAATAACAGCCTTGTGAATGTTGATTCCGAACATTCCCCTTCCTCCAAATTTAGGAAGAAGTGCGGGGTGAATATTTATTATTTTATTAGAAAACTTCTCTGTTATTTTTTTTGGTATTTTCAACAAAAACCCCGCTAAAACGATTAAATCTGGCCTGGTTTTTAGTAGATTTTCTAAAAACTTGTCGCTGTCTAGCAGCTCTGCTTTATTGAACAGTGTGTAGTCTATTCCAAATGCTTTCGCCTTTTCTAAAACCCGCGCTTTTGAGCTGTTACAATACAAGTGTGTCACTTTTATAATTTGATGATTTTGAAAATATTCACAAATTTTTTGAACATTAGATCCTGATCCTGACGCAAATAAAACTACTTTTTTATGTTTTTTATGACTCACTTAAACGTTTATTATATGGCAAAATAACATAATTATAAACCTTAAATCAACTTTATCTAACGATCTTTTTTTGTAATTTTTATAAAAAAGAGGTGATATAATGTAAAGTTTTTTATTTTTGTCGCAACTTTAAAACCAAAGTATTATGTCTGATATTTCATCTCGTGTCACTGCAATCATTGTTGACAAACTAGGAGTCGACGAAAACGAAGTTGTTTCTGCTGCAAGTTTCACTAACGATCTAGGTGCCGACTCTCTAGATACTGTAGAATTAATTATGGAGTTTGAAAGAGAGTTTGACATTCAAATTCCTGATGATCAAGCTGAAAAAATTGCCACTGTAGGTCAGGCGGTAAAATATATTGAGGACGTAAAATAAAAAAATATGAAATTGCGGCGTGTTGTTGTTACCGGCTTAGGGGCACTAACGCCTATCGGTAACACTCTTTCTGAATTCTGGCAAGGACTTGTTTCTGGCCAAAGTGGAGCTAATGATATAACTTATTTTGATTCCTCTAGCTTCAAAACACAATTTGCTTGTGAGCTTAAAGGTTTTGATCCAGAAAATTTTATGGATCGTAAGCTCTCCAGGAAAATGGACCGCTTCGCGCAATACGCTATTGTCTCTTCAGACGAGGCAATTAAAGATTCTCGAATTAACCTAGAAACAATAGATAAAGATCGTGTTGGGGTGATTTGGGGAGCTGGCATTGGAGGCTTAGAGACTTTACAAAATGAAGTTCTTGCTTTTGCTGCAGGAAACGGAACGCCAAGATTTAATCCCTTTATGATTCCTAAGATGATACCTGATATCGCTCCTGGAATTATTTCTATTAGGCATGGATTTAGAGGGCCTAATTTTGCTACCGTCTCTGCTTGCGCTTCTTCTGCAAATGCGCTAATTGACAGTTTGAACTATATTCGTTTAGGTTATGCTGACGTTATTGTCTCTGGGGGATCAGAAGCTGGCGTAACTATTGCAGGTATCGGAGGTTTTAATGCGCTTCATGCGCTTTCTACAAGGAACGACGATCCTAAATCTGCTTCTCGTCCTTTTGATAAGGATAGAGATGGGTTTGTTTTAGGGGAAGGATCGGGGTGTTTGATTTTAGAAGATCTTGAACACGCTGTGAAAAGAGGAGCAAAGATTTATGCGGAGCTTGTTGGCGGAGGGCTTTCTGCTGATGCCCATCACATGACCGCACCACATCCCGAAGGAATTGGGGCGATCAAGGTTATGGAAAACTGCTTAAGAGATGCTCGAATAGATTTAAAAGAAGTTGATACGATTAATATGCATGGAACTTCTACCCCTCTTGGAGATGTTGCCGAAACAAATGCATTACATAAAGTTTTTGGAAACCACCTATATTCTATGAACATAAACTCAACTAAATCAATGACTGGGCATTTATTAGGGGCTGCAGGGGCTGTAGAAGCTATTTCTTCTATTCTTTCAATTAAAAACGGAATTATTCCGCCTACTATAAATTATAAAACTAAGGATGAGGCTATTGACGATAAAATAAACTTCACTTTTAATAAACCTCAAAAAAGGAAAATAGATGTCGCTATGAGTAACACTTTTGGCTTTGGAGGGCATAACGCTTGTGTCCTTTTTAAGAGGTTTCAAGGTTAATTCTTTCTTTAATATTCTTTCTTAGCGCATACTAATTGTATCTTTGATTGTGTCTAATCATGTTTTGTCATATAGTGAGCTGGAAGATTTTAATCAGATTTATGCTATTTATAGTTCGTCTGAAGCGTTTGAACTGGCTTTTTCGTTAAACCAAAAATTGAATTTTTCTTTTAAAAGATCTAAGTCTGATTTAAATTTCAAGAAGTCTGATGCACATTTTATGGTTTATAAACATGAAGATAAGGAGGGCGCTTTTAATTTATGGCTATATTCTAACTCCTATAAAAAAGAAAAGGTTAACGCTGCTTCGACTTTGCTTTTTAAAGACGAAACAAATAAAAGTTTTTTATTGCCAGAGGTTCCAAGGGCCGATTATCTTTTAAAATACTCTGGAGAAAAAAGTTTGCTAAAAAATTACGAAGGAAATTTTAAGCTTATTTCAGGGCTGGTTTCTTTGCAAAAAATTCCTTCCAAAAAATTAAAATCTAAAAATAATTTAATTGTTGATTAATGAAATTTAATAAGACTAAAATTGTTGCGACACTGGGACCCGCTTCTACGGCAAGGCCTATGTTGAAAAAACTTATGAATGCTGGGGTTGATGTGTTTAGGGTTAACTTTTCTCATGCCAACTATGCTGAAACCTCTGAAACTGTAAAAAACATTCGGGAGCTTAGCTTGGAGCTAAATATTCATGCTTCTGTTCTGGGGGATCTTCAAGGCCCAAAAATTCGACTAGGAGCTGTTAAAGAAAACGTTTTTGTTAAAAAAGGAGATGTTATTGAGATTACAACTAAATACGTAAGTGAGGGAGACGCAAAATGCGTTTCAATAAACTACTTGGACTTTCCTAAAGATGTTGCTGTAGATGAGAAAATTCTAATTAACGACGGGAAGCTTATTTTTAAGGTGCTAAAAACAAACAAAAAAGACTTGGTTCATGCTAAGGTCTTGCAAGGCGGAGCTCTTGAATCCCGAAAGGGGGTTAATTTGCCTAACACCAATATTTCTTTGCCTGCGTTAACAGAAAAAGATAAAGAAGATGCGTTGTTTGCTATCAAAAATGCCTTTGATTGGATTGCTTTATCTTTTGTTAGGTCAAAAGAGGATGTTGCTCTCTTACAAAAATTAATAAAAAGTAATTCTAGTGATAAAATTCCTATAATAGCTAAAATTGAAAAGCCCGAGGCGATTGCTAATATGGATGAAATAATTCTAGCGGCTGACGGAATCATGGTTGCAAGAGGAGATTTGGGGCTTGAGATCCCGGCAGAAGAGGTTCCTTTAAATCAAAAACTTTTAGTCTCCAAATCAAAAAAAGCAAGAAAACCTATTATTATTGCTACTCAAATGATGGAATCCATGATTGATAGCCTTACCCCTTCAAGAGCAGAGGTGAACGATGTGGCAAATTCTGTTATGGATGGGGCCGACGCGGTGATGCTGTCCGGAGAAACTTCTGTTGGACAATTCCCTGTTGAAGTGGTTAATACTGTGGAAAAAATCATTAGACGAGTTGAAGACTCTCCGTTAATAAAAAGTCCTTTTGATTTGCCTAGTGTAAAGGCCAAAAGACTTTTAACTAAATCTATTTGCTTTCATGCCGCTAGTATCGCGAACGAAATCAATGCTTCTGCCATATGTACTCTAACCAATAGCGGATATACTGGTTGGCAAATTTCATCTTGGAGACCAAGTTCAATGATTCTTGTCTTTACTTCAAACAAAAGAATTCTCTCTCAGTTAAATTTACTTTGGGGAGTTAAAGGATTGTTTTATGACAACTTTGTCAGTACCGACAGTACAATTGATGAGGTTAATGAGCTCGCCAGAACTAATGGTTTTGTAAAAAAAAATGATCTTGTTATCAATTTATCTGCCATGCCTATTGCGGCAAAAGGCGAAGTAAATACGCTTCGTATTTCTAAAATCTAAAGAAAATGGAAACAACACGACAAAAAAAAATATCTGGTATTTTACAAAAAGATCTTATTGCTATTTTACAGCGGCTATTAAAGGACTCTATGAAAAACACCCTTATTGCTTCTGTTACTAAAGTAAAAATCTCCCCTGATCTTTCTGTTGCAAAAGTTTACGTCAGTGTTTTTCCAGTAAAAGCCTCAAAAGAGGTTTTTGAGTTAATTAAAGAAAGTAGAGGCGCTATTAGAAACTCTTTAGGGGTGTTGGTCAAAAATCAAATTAGACGAGTTCCTGAACTTTCTTTCTTCTTGGACGACTCTCTGGATTATATTGAAAAAATCGACAGTGCTTTAAAAAGCGGAGAAGACCCTATCAAAAACACAGACCTTTTAGAGAAAAGAAAAAAACTATAAGTGAGCATTTCTTCTTTTATATCAAAAAGATTTTTTCTCTCTAAAAGCAGCTGGAATATTGTAAATATAATCAGCCATGTCGCTTCATTTGTTTTGGTTATTGCGACTTGTGCGTTTTTTGTCGTCTTGTCTGTTTTTTCTGGACTTAAAGATTTTGGTCTAAACTATTCAAAATCTTTTGACCCTGACATTAAAATTTCTCATTTAAAAGAAAAACACTTTAATATAACCTCACTGCCTGTTGAAAAGATTGTTAAACTTTTCGGGGTTAGCCATTTGTCACAAATTATTGAGGAAAAAGTTCTTTTAAACAATGAAGACAAAAATAGTTATGGATTTTTAACCGGCCTAGACCAGGCCTTTAGTTCTGTGGTGGAGATTGACAGCGTTCTTGTCATGGGAAGGTGGGTGTCCCAAGATTTAAACGACGTGGTTGTTAGCGCTACAATTGCTGACAATTTAAACTTAGGTCTTTTTAACTACGATGGCGGCCTTAATGTTCTTGTGCCTTCTATTGGAAAGAGGTCTTCTGTTTTAAAAAGCCCTTTCGATTCAATGTTTTTTATGCCTACTGGAATTTTTCAGTCTGGAGATGAAACAGATCAAAAAAACGTTTTCACCTCTTTAGGTTCTGCCAGAAAACTACTCAGCCTTAAAGAGGGGTTTGTTTCGGGGGTTTTGATTAAGGCAAACAATAATATTAATAACCTAGACTTGTCTGAAAAAATTTTTTCTATAGTTGGCGAAGACTTTGTAGTAAAGACTCGTGAGCAACTCAATGAAACCTATTATAAAATGATAAAAACAGAAGGGCTTATTTTAAATCTTCTAATGAGCTTGATTTTAATTGTAGCAATGTTTAATACTGTTGGAGCTGTTATTATTATGATTATAGAAAAGCAAAAAAATATTAGAACTCTTTATAAGGTTGGAGCTACAAAACTCCAAGTGCAAAACGTGTTTTTTAAACACGGCTTGTTGTTGTCATATTCTGGAGGATTATTAGGTTTGGCCCTTGGCTGTTTCGTTGTTTATGTTCAAGAAGCTTTTGATTTAATTCTTCTCTCTGGCACTTCAATCCCTTATCCGGTTTCGTTTGATTCAACAAACTTTTTTTTAGTCGTTGGGTGGCTTTTGTTTGTGGGTGCCGCAGGATCTTATTTAGCTTCCCTTGCAACTAAAAAAATCAAACTGTTACAATAAAGGCCTCTTTCTTGTTTTCTAACTCTCGAAAAACTTCCATTATCTCTTCTAAAGTGTCTGACGTAACAAGCCTTGTTCTATAGGGTTTAAAGTCGGGGATTCCTTTAAAATAATTTGAATAATGTCTTCGAGTTTCTAACAGTCCCAGCCTTTCTCCTTTCCATTTAACAGACATTTCTAAATGTCTTTTCGCTGTTATTATTCTTTCGTCTATTGTCGGCGGGTCTAGTGTTTCGCCATTTTTTAAATATTGCTTTACTTCTTTAAAAAACCAGGGGTTTCCTATGCTTGCTCTTCCGATCATTGCACCATCTAGGCCGTACTCATCTCTCATAACCCTCGCTCTTTCAGGGCTGTTAACATCTCCGTTTCCAAAAACAGGGATGAACATTCTTTGGTTATTTTTAACCTCTCTTATTTGAGTCCAATCTGCATTTCCTTTATACATTTGAGCCCTTGTTCTTCCGTGAATAGAAATAGCTTTTGCGCCAACATCTTGTAGCCTTTCTGCAACCTCAACAATTTTAATGGAATTTTCGTCCCAGCCTAATCTTGTTTTAATGGTGATTGGAAGGTTCGTTCGTTTACACATTTCTTTGGTTAAGCTGACCATAAGGTCTATGTCTTTTAAAATCCCTGCTCCCGCTCCTTTAGAAACTACTTTTTTTACTGGACACCCAAAGTTAATGTCAATAATGTCTGGTTTAACAGATTCCACAATTTCTACAGACTGAAGCATGGAGTCTAGGTTTGCTCCAAAGATCTGAATTCCTACTGGTCTTTCTTTCTCAAAAATATCCAGCTTCATAACGCTTTTTTGAGCGCTTCTTATAAGCCCTTCACTAGAAATAAACTCCGTATAAACCACATCCGCTCCCTGCTCTTTACATAAGGCTCTAAAAGGAGGGTCGCTAACGTCTTCCATTGGAGCGAGTAAAAGAGGAAAATTTCCGAGTTCTATGTCACCTATTTTAACCAAAAGTATATTATAATTTATTGCAAAAGTAAAATATTAATCTATATAGTCGCTGAACATTAATTGAGTTATCTTTGTGGTTAAATTTAAGCCAAAATGAGCTCTATTAGAAATTTCTGTATTATTGCCCATATTGACCATGGTAAAAGCACTCTTGCAGATAGGCTTCTAGATTTCACCGGCGCAGTTAGTTCTAGGGAAAAACAAGACCAGTTGTTGGACAACATGGATATTGAAAGAGAAAGAGGAATTACCATAAAGTCTCATGCTATTCAAATGAACTACTCTAAAGGGGGGGAAGATTATATTTTGAATTTAATTGACACTCCGGGCCATGTTGATTTTTCTTATGAAGTTTCCAGGTCTATTGCCGCTTGCGAAGGAGCTCTTCTTGTTGTTGATGCCGCGCAAAGTATTCAGGCGCAAACGATTTCTAACCTATATTTAGCTTTAGAAAATGATCTGGAAATAATCCCTGTTTTAAATAAAGTTGACCTTCCTTCTGCAAACCCCGAAGAAGTAAGTGATGATATTATAGATTTGTTGGGCTGTGAAAAAGAAGAGATTCTCCACGCCTCCGCCAAAACCGGCTTAGGAATAGAAGA
>Ga0115004_10004351_pt1 | contig 11316 bp, 13 predicted proteins | sample ArcticOcean_MG_C_10_FD_88737 | JGI IMG/M metagenome (GOLD analysis project Ga0115004, IMG submission 88737) | Marine microbial communities from western Arctic Ocean - ArcticOcean_MG_CB11_90 | ecosystem: Environmental > Aquatic > Marine > Oceanic | place: Arctic Ocean: Canada Basin | collected...
CTCGAGGTGCTACAGTGGGTGCGCGAAAACGGATGCCCGTGGGACAGGAACACGTGCACGGGGGCGGCAGAGGGCGGGAACCTCAAGGTGCTGCAGTGGGCGCGTGCGAACGGCTGCCCGTGGGACGAGGTAACCTGCGCGTTGGCGGCGGAGGGCGGACATCTCGAGGTGCTGCAGTGGGCGCACGCGAACGGCTTCCCGTGGGACGAGTGGACGTGCTGGGAGGCGGCGGAGGGCGGACACCTCGAGGTGCTGCAGTGGGCGCGCGCGAACGGCTGCCCGTGGGACGAGAAAGCGATACTTTTCGCCGCTCAAAACGGCCACGAGACGGTGGTGCGGGCGCTGATCGAGGCGGGCGCGGACATCAACAAGGCAACGGATAACGGCGGGACGCCGCTGTTCATGGCCGCTCAAAGGGCCACGAGACTGTGGTGCGGGCGCTGATTGAGGCGCGCGCGGACGTCAACAAAGCGATGGATGAAGGCGCGACGCCGCTGTACATCAGCGCTCAACAGGGCCATTAGACGGTTGTGCGTGTGTTTATCAAGGCGGGCGCGGACGTCAACAAGGCGATGAACGACGGCCAGACGCCGGTGTGCATCGCTGCTGAAGAGGGTCACGAAGCGACGGTGCGGGCGTTGATCGAGTTGGGCGCGGATGTCAACAAAGCGACGGATGACGGCAAAACACCGCAGTCCTTTGCAGCTCAAAACGGCCACGAGGCGATAGTACGAGCGCTGATCGAAGCGGGCGCTGATCGAGGCGGTCACTACCAATAACAAGGCGGGCGATAACGACTCGACGTCATCTAACACATCACACTCACCGTCCCTTGTTCCCCTTTAACAACGACGCGACGTCCGGAATGACCACTAGCCTTCCCGGTATTTTCCCAAGAAACGCGCACTTCGCGTCTCCTGCGTTTCCCGGTTTTGAATCAACGCACGCGAGTTGCTCTACGTGCGCGAAGTGTGTGCCTTGCACCACGTCGAAGGACGCGCCTCCTATGCACAACCGCACTGAGCCGTCCTTCCTTACCTCAAGGTCGCCCAGCTTTCCCTCGTCCAGCTCCGACCACGCCGCGGCGTTCGTGCCAAACCCGTCGGCGTCCATTTTGTCAGACTGATTGCCCATACGGTCTGATTGCCCGTTCCCGCCCTTCGTTCCGACTACTTGCAAATCGTCTTCGTCACCACCCATGAGTTGCGTCCTGGCCAGCGAAAGCAGGCTCGGGAGCTGCACCACCAGGTACTCGTCGTTGGTTTCGGTGCGCCGCAGGCGCGCTGCGACGGAGTCGATTTCGTCTTCGTCTTCGCGGTCGACATTATTCACTCTCGTCCCCGCGCTCGGCTCGGGACACGCCCGCAACACGGTTGGGTAGTACTGCGTTTTATCCGTCCAGTCCTTGTCCACGTCAACGTCCCCGTCCCCCCCTGCATCCATGGGTGACGTAGGCATCGTTTCCTGGAAATGGGAATGGGTTTGTTCGTGCTTTTCGACCCGCGAACCCGACGCCGCCGACGCGCTTTTGGGTTCTTTTTCGTGCCTCTCCTCCTTCATCTTTCCACCCTTCCCCGCGGAAAACGACGCGGGGGTGTGCGTTTGTGAAGACGGCGCCCCCCCCGGGTTGCCGAGAAAAGTCCCCAAACCGTCCATCGCACTCGTGGACGTCCCGCCAGGCCCGCCCCCGCCAGCGCTAGTGTCACCGGGTTTCGAGAGGTCACCCTCGCCGCGTCGCGGCCTTTGCTCCAATCCTCTCACCGCCTCCCGCGGCCGTGTCGTTTTGCCATCCAAGTGCGCCTGCTTCACCAGGTGCTCCACGTGCGTACTGAGCTTCGGTTCAGCGGTATCCTCGCCTGTGCCCGTGCCCCTTGCTGCCCGAGTGCGTCGCTCGGACGGGACCTTGGGGGCGAACCGGGTTCGGCGCGCGGTCGGAACGAGGGCGGCATCCGCGACGACGGCGCCGTCGGATGCGACGACGCCGCTGGATGGGGATGGGTCGCCCGACGCAGGCGAGGCCATGGCATCCACGATGCCTCTGAGGCGCCCGGGGCGCCGAGGCCCGCCTTTTACCTCGCCGGGCTGCATCGAGGGAACGCAGACGCCACGCGCGGAGGACAATGCGCGGGGAGGTGGGCTCTGTTGCTGCTGCGAGGAATGGGCACCGCCGACACCCGAAAAAGGGGTTTGCCGATTTCGCGGGGCGCAAAACTGAAACCCTCGGTTCCGTCCCGTTGCTCCGACAGATTTCCGGCGCGGAGACGCATCCGCCCGTCACGCGCCGCCGTCGCCCTTCCCCCGACGGCGCGCGGCGTTCTTTCGTGCGATGCCGGTCTCTACACGACGCCCTAGCTCGTCGTGGTACGGCGACCCCGATGCTTACCTAAACGCGCGCGTGCTCGGCGCGCCCCCGACGGACCGTTGTGACCGTTTTTTCACGGTCGCGCCCTGCGGACTCGCCGAGGGACACGCCGTTCGGCACGACGATGGGTTCGTGCCGAACTCCGTGGAGCTCGCGACCCGTCGCGGGGACTTCGCGTGGCTTTCCGGCGAGCCTGATGTGTGTGGCGGCGGGCACGACGAGGGTGAGGGCGGTGACGATGTTGAGTCAAAAGAGGTGACACGCGACACCGCGTCCTCGGAAACATCGGAACCGACCTCGGGAACGGCGAAAGGGGAGCCTTCCGTTTCGGCAGATGATGAATCCGACGAGGAGTCATCGGACGAGTCATCGGACGATATATCGGAAACGTCAACGCCTGACCAGCCTGAACCTGAAAAGAAGCAACAGCCGCGCACAGCGGGCGTGCCTTGGGAAGCCTTCCTTCCGCCGCCGTTTTGGTACCACCCGTTGGCGTACGCGCCGGCGTTTTGGGCGGGTCGCGAAAACACGAAGTCGAAGGACCCGAAACCCACGAAGAAGAAGAAACTGGCAAACGGTACCCCGGGTGGCTCCGCACCACAAAACCCAACGAAACAAACGGAAGTACCTTCCGAAAAAGAATGCTCACCGCCCTTAACGCGTGGCGTTTCCGCGTGGGGCGTCTCCGTGCTCGTGCCTCAGGGAAACGAAGAGGTAAAAGAGCCCGCCGAGGAGTACGACGAGGCGGACGAACGGAACAACCAACCAACCTTCGCCGGTTTGGGCCGGTACAACCTACAGGACGACTTGTGCAGCGCGGTGTGGTCAATTGCGAAGGGCAACCTTGACGTGCTGCAGCCGGTGTTCTACGCGCACGACGCGAAACAAAAAGGCTACCTAACAAGAGAGGAAACTCGGGCCATGCTCCGGGATCTGGAGCCGCTCGCGTCGGCGCGGCAGCTGGACCGCGTGGAGGCGTTTCTTTTGGCGGCGAACGCGGTTTCGCGTTCTGGTTTCGACGGGACCCACGAGTTTCGCGACGATAAAGTACCCTTCCCGCCGTGCACGTTGGATTCCTTGGTCAGAGGCTCACACCTCGGGGCGTGTGCTGCTGCTCGTTTGGACACCCCCGAAGGGTGTACATCCGCGGCGAAACTCGTGGCGCTTGTTGAAAACGCGCTCGTCGCGGATCCGGAGTTGCTGCGCGTGGTTTTTGGCGAAACGGGAAAAAAAGAGACCCCACACGAGGGGTTTCAAAAAGCACATGATGTATACGCGCACGAATCCCCCAACCGCCGACGAGCCAGGCTGCACCGATTGGTGCTAATCGTGGCGCCTACCGTTTTGCTACCGGCTGTGGTAAAGAACGACCCCAGCTCCGTTTCCCTGCTAATCGCCTCACTCGATTCGCCGATGGGTTTACACGCCGGAACGGGCGGTTCGGATTTTTTGATGGACGACTTTAAGAAATTTCCCGAACGGTTAAAGTCGCTGCGATTTGAGCTTACGAAAACCGCGAGGTTCCGGGTGTTGCTTGTGAAGCGGGAACAGTCGGTCGCGAAACAGGCAAAAGAACAGAAAGAGCTCGCGCAGCTGGCGGCGGCGAAACAACGCGCGGATGTCAGGGCGGCGATGCGCGACGAACCGCGGTTTCGGGAAACAAAAGGAAAGGAAGAGGAAAAGTTCACGCGGCGCGTGGAGAAGTTTCGGGAGCCGCTCAAGGGTACTCCGGTCAAGACTCCGATCAAGACTCCGGTGAAAGTTATGACTCCGGTCGAGACTCCGGTCATGACCCCTGTCAAGACTCCGGTCAAAACTCCGGTCAAGGCCGCGACCCCCGAGAAACTTAAAACGCCAACGAAAACACCCGCGCCGTCCGCGCCGCGCTCCCCAACGCCGGCGCCCGAAGAACCCCCCCCCACGTCTCCGCGCGTGCCGGAGACGGATGGAGTTTTCGTGTCATCGCGCGCGACAATCGCCATGGCAATCGCCGAGGAAAAGCTCGTTGACGAAAAAGCGCGCGCCGAGATTGGTAGGTACTACCAGTGGACGCGCGAACGAAGGGCGCGGGTGTTGGCGAAGTGGAGTGAAAGCCAATTGACCCAAACAGAAACGGACGTCAAGAGTGTTAAAACCCTTGACAGTGTTAAGACCCTTGAGAGTGATGCCCTGTCGAAGACCACGCCGCGTACAGCACCGCACATCGAGGCGGAGATGAAGAGCTTGACGAGCGCGGTGGCTCCGGCGCAGGCGGACAAAAGTAAGGACAAAGAAAAAGTGAGTCCCGAAAGCAAAAACCGACACGAATTCGTGTCGTCGGCGCTCGACGCGCAGTTGAGAGACGCGTCTGCTCGGTGCGAGCGCGCGCGGCAGTCAGTGGAACACCTGCGTGGCCTGGAACCGCCGAAGTTTCCATCCAGAAATGGGGAGTAAGTGATGTTGTAATTGCCGCGAAGGTATTTGCCGCGTCGCGTTTCGTGTGCGTCTCGTGTTTTCAACCCACGCCTGATCTCTTATGTGCATCCGGAAGGTACCGTCATCACACGATTTCCCCAACCGGCGCGTTTTCCAGCCACAGTTTGTGAATGAACTCGAACAGCTTTTCCGAAACACTGACTTTGTACGGCGTCGGGTTTGAGTACCGCAGATGGTCGGAGCGCATCTGCGTTATGCTCTCCTTGCACCGAACCCGCGCGGCGGCCAAGGAAACGTCGATTCCGTTCGGCACGCCGCCGCGCAAACCGTCCCAAACCAGGTGGTGTAGTTGTTCAACCCGCGCTGGCGCGACGTACGCGCGCTTGCTCGCCACGAACGCGTGTCTGCAAAGAATCCGGTCCCCAACAACTGGAGCCGCCTCGTCCGCCCCCAACATCACGTCCACCACGGCGTGTCCTGTTTTGGTGTACAAACGCCACGCTTGTTTCCGCCCCGGAATCGTCACTTTCTCCACGTCTGAAGCGACGAAAAAGAAACGGTCAGTCGGTCGTGATGTGTATCCGGGATTGGACAGGGTACCGGGGTGTGACCTGTGGTAAATTGACACAGGGCCCTGTGTCGATTTACCATAGTACGCCAGTAAGAGTTACGAGTATGAGAGATTAGAAATACTGTACTCCATAGTATGAGTAAACAGGAGACGGGTAATCGGGCCGATCAGGGGCGCGGCGCGCGGTGATTGGGAAAGTTCCGTACCTTCGCTTAGCTTGATCCGGGGCGCCCCCGCGATCTCCACGAGCTTGTACACGCACCCGAGCGCGGGTTGCCGAAGGCACGTCACGAGGTGTGTTCCGATTCCAAACGCGGTGATGGCGTGGCCGTGTTGTTTCAGCGAGTGCAACACCTCCTCGTGGATATCGTTCGACGCGGTGATGCCGAAACCGGCGAACCCGCCGGCGCGGCTCGCGCCGAGGAGCTCTTGCGTTTTTGTAAAAATCTCCCGGGACCTTAGGGAGAGGTAGGAAAGGTCACCCGAATCCAACCGCACGCCCTGCGGCGCGTACCCGCACATTCTCAGCGCCAGCGCGACGGCTAGGAAATTGGGAATCCCCGATCGTAACACGTCGTACGTATCCACCAGGGCTAGGAACCCGGTTGGGAAGGCGAGGGCGTAGCTGGTGAACGCCGCGAGCTCGCTTTGATTCGTGGCACCCCACTTCATGTGATCCGGCAAACGATCGCGCACCTCAAGGTTTAGCAAATCGAGCGAGTCCAGAACGAGGCGCTTGAAATCGTCGCACACGACTCCGTTTGTATCCCCGAAATGCACCAGCCGCGGATCACCGACGTCCTCCATCCCGACGTGCGCCTGTACGTACGAGTGCGCGTGCGTTCCTTTGACTGGAATTCCAAACTGCCTCCCGGCTTCCAAGTTTGAGGTCGCGTCGAAGCCGCCGAGGTAGGCGTACCGGCTCGCGCTTACTCCCCCGTCCGGGCCTTGTGCGCGTCGTAAACCGAACTCCAGGAGTTTAGCGTCGTTCCCGGCGACTAACCTGTGCCGCGCCGCGTTCGTCGCGACTAAACTGGCGTAGTTCACCAGGTTCAACAAAGTGGTTTCGATTAGCTGCACCACCATGAGCGGGCCTGGTGAGGCAGGTAAAACAAAAGGTCAGTCTTGTGTTCCTGAACTCTTGTGTAATGTGAGTGAGTAAACAGTCGGGCGTAATCGGGCCTCCACAGTGTGTTTGGATTTGGGAAATGCAATACTTGGATTTGGGAAATACGGGGACGTACCTTCCACGCGCAAAAGCGGCACGCGCGGAAAAACCACGCTGCCTTCCATCTGCGCGAAGACTTTTATGGCGTCGCAGTTCAGGTTTTTCAAGAGGTCGAAAAAAGCGGGTTCCATGTCCTTCGCGACATGGTCGTTGCGCAGGTAACTCAGGTCCGCCTCGGTGAACTTAAAATTGCTTATAAACCGCAGCGACTCCTCAAGGCCGGCGAAAACAGTAAACTCCCCCGCGAAGGGGTTCTTTCGAAACAACAAGTCGAACGCACAAGGGCGCTCGTGCGTGCCGTTTTTCCAGTACGCATACGCCATGGTTATTTGATACGTGTCCATGAGCAACGCGGTGGTCAGGTTGTTCGTACAAGGTGGCATTCGGTGGGTGCCGCCGCCGCCCGCTGTGCCCGCGGACGCGTCCGCGGAGACGTCGGTTGCTTTTCGTTTCGTCGCCATCGAGTATTGCCCGATCTCGTGTCGGAATTCGGGGATGCACGAGATCCGAACGCGGTGCCGGGTTCACGCTTGTCCAGAACACACGTCCGCCACGGCCGCGGGTACGCCGAAGACGACCACGCGGAAGCGTGTCGATCGACCACGCGCGCGAGCTCTTGTGGGCGCGACGGAGTGACTGTTGTTTCGGAACACGTGGCGGATACGGCTCCCGATTAAAAATTTATTGGACTACTCCCACCGCACCGTCTCGCGTGCCCTTTTCCTCTCGTCCGCTTCGCGTTGCACACGCTCCTGTCGTAGCTCGTTGATACTCGGTTTCCGTCGTTTCGCCACGGGCGTGGTTTCTCCACTTGGTTTGCGTTCCTTGGAACCGCGCGTAGCGGTGTTTTCATCTGCGCCAGGCCTCCGTCTGGACAGCTCCGGCGCATCGTCCCCATCGTTCAAAACAAGCATCTCGTCCGAATTTCGTTTCGGTCGCTGCGCGTACCACGGCGCATCACGCATGGCTCGTCCTCCAAGCCTGTAAGACTCGTCCAGGGTCTTCGCCGTTTCCGCGTCACGCCTCGCCGCCGCATCAAGCGCGCGCTCCTCCTCCGCGAACAGGTTGACGTGCCCTGCTGGTCGCCCGGAACCAGACACCACACCCTCGCCTGACACTTTGTTTTTTCGCGAGCGCAGGGCATCAAACGCCTCGTCGCTCCGCGCCTTCGCGCCTTCCTTCGCCGCCGCCTCCGCTTTCTCCTCGTCCAGCGCAACGCGCTGGCGCTGCTTCCATCCGTACGGGTTCCAGCTCTTGTGGGGAAGGAGGTTCAGCCCGCCCGCCATCGCGCGACCCCGAGGATGACTCAGTGATTGTCAGAAAAATCATCCTGTCCTTTATTTCGCCGAAAAGAAACTCCGTCCGCCGCCGCCGACGTACTCCGACCCCGCGCGCCCTGGCGTTTCTCGCGTGTCGCGTCGTGTGTTTCGTTCGCGGTTCGCTTTCAGGTCTTCGGGGAACGCGCTTCCGTTAGTTATCACGTTTCCGGACCCGCACCATGAGGCTCCTGACGCACAACATGCTCGCCTCGAACGTAAAGGGCACCACTTCCGGTTTCCCGTTAAAGATTGAGGTTTTGCAAAAAGACACACGCGCGGCGGAGTTCCACGCCGAGTTCCTGGTGAACACCCTGGCGAAGGTTGATTGGGTCGCGTTCAGGGACGCCGCGACCGCGGTCGGGGAGGGGGACGACCTGCCCAGCGAAATTCCCGAAAACCCTGGCGCGGATTTAGAATTTCTGAAAGCGTTTCACCACGCGCTGCTTGAGGTGCACGTCACGGAGGGGTATTTGGTGTGCCCCGATTCGGGCCGGCGGTTCCCAATCACCAAGGGCATTCCGAACATGCTGCTCAACGAAGACGAAGTGTGATGATGACAGGGTGTTGTGGAGGTGATTTTGGCGGGACGACGGTTGTGAGGACAACAGGAGGGTACGGCGAGCCGTCGCGACGAGCTGAGCGTATTATATCATCAAAAACAATTGTCAATTTCTCGATGTTAGTACATGGACTGGACGTAGTAATTACCTCTGCAAGACCTCCTGTGTCCCCCAAAATAACCGTCTCTACGGGTCTTCCCCCTCCTTCTCCTCTTCCTCTTCCTCTGCGTTCTTCGCGGCGCTCAAAGAGGCGGCCTCCACCGCGGCGGCGTTGGCGAGCGCCCGGCGCACGTCCACCATTCGCTTTTTGTGCGCCGTTTGTTCTTTCCTCGGCTTGAACTCTTTAAGCTCGTCTTGTTCGAACCCGGGGAGCACCATGTCCCAGGCTCGTTCCAGGTGCACCACGATATCCTTCACCTCGAGGGTATCGCTTTTGCGGTGGCTCGCGAGCTTGCACGCGAAAGTAATGACGGAATCCACGAAGTCGTCCGCGACGTCGAGTAAAAAATCCTCCACCAAAGGATCCACTCTTTCGTCCGGGACGATCTGACTCAAAAGCTGACGAAGGGATTCCCGTTGCAGCACGCGGACGCTGTCACTCTGGTTGCCAGCGGAACCGGGGGGCTTGCGCTGTGAATGCGTGGGCAGTCGGGGGTGGGGCCGGGGGGGTCAGAAAAGACAACGCAAAGGCAAACCAGGGGTGGGTGCGGTGGAGAGGAGCACCGAAACGCGTCCGCAGACTGCATCCCGGGCTTGTTTCTCTTCGTCCGCACGGCGAACGCGGGGACGCCACGGCGAGGATCGGGGACGCGCGTACCTTTTTGCTCGGCATGCCGGCGGTGTTGGCGGCGGTGGACGCCATCTCGCGCGCCTGACCGGTGGCGACCCTCCCTCGGAGCGGGCAGCGCGACGCCGAATGGGTGGACAGCTGCGAGGGTTGAATTATTTTGCGGGCAGTCGTGCGAGTTTCGAGGGTTGCGCAGATTTCCAGAAAGTACGTCGGCGGTGTCCCACGGGGCACCACTCGAAGGCACGCGGGACCTCGCGGCTGCGATACGCATGGCGGGCGAGCACTCCCGCGATGGCGACGAGAGCAACCCGTGCGTTTCCTTCCCTCCCAATCCTTCCAAATCCACACCGCGTGGTCGGGACGCACCGACCGCCGCCACCGCGTTTCGCGTGTGCTTTCTTGCCGCAACCCGAACGCCACGATCCCCGCGTCGTGCGTCCTGTGCCACCGCATCACCCCCCAAAGCTCTCGTGCGTTGCCCATGGCTTGTGCATGCCCTGAACTCACATAAACCCTAAACCCCTGCCTCTCCACGCGCCCTGCCCCCATCTCCCTTTTCCCTCCAAATCGCACAGGGTCGTGCAACGCATCCCGGTTTTTTTCAACCGCGCGCGCGCGGCGGACCAAACCCTGTGCGTGTTGCAGTACCCCCTGAGACCCTGTGACCGGCCGTACGACATCGCTTCCGTGAACTCGGTGCGTTACAAGCCACGAAGTGGCAAGCTCGAGATCGAGTTACCCAACACCGGCGAGGCCGCGAACCCGCGTAACGTGGATTCGGAAGCGACGCCGAACCTGCGGGTGGACACAAGGGTGTTGGTCTCCACCGAATCGCCGGTGCACGCGGGGTACTGCGTGGCGCAAATGCGGGACGGGGCGCTGCACCTCACACCGGTGGACGCGGCGTTCCAGATGCGCCCGAGTTTGGCGCACCTCGACGCCGCAGACGACAAACGGAAGCAGGAGGACGCCGGGGCAGCAGCAGGCGGGCGCGGATTGGCCGGGGACCGACGAGACGCGGCGGGTGGGACGGACGAGGAGACGGACACGAAGAAAGAACGCGAAGACGCGCAACGGGGCGAGCTCGCGTCACTTGGCGCTCCGGAACCTGGACACTCGTTGGTGCCGCTTCAGGTCCAGGTGAAGCGTCGGGAAACGGAACGCCAAACGGAAATGCGCCTGCACTCGCACGCGTACCTCAAGCAGCAGGAGGAGGACGAGCGGTGGAGTAGACTTATCCCGGTGAAAGGGAATCACCCGTACGCGGTGGTGGCGAGAAACCGAGTCGTGTCCGGCGCAAACGGGGCGGACACGGACGGAATGGACACATCGACGGACATGGACTTCACCGGCCCGGCGGGTGTGCCAATCACCGCCGTGGCGTACCTGGACGCGCTGTGTCCTATCCACTCACAAGAGCTGGGGGGGGGGGGGGGGGGGCCGGCGCGCGAGATGGGTCGCGAAACGGGGGGGCCCCGGCGCCGGTCCGGGGCGGCGTTTCGCTCGACGCTGTACGGGGAGGGGGGGGGGGGGTGCAGGCGACGGCGCGCGAGATGCGTCGCGAAACGCGGGCGACCCGGCGACGACCTTCGCAGCCGGGGTATCGAAAGCGCAGCTGGAAAGTTTGCCGCTGGCGCAGCGCGTACACGCTTTGTTCGCGAAAGGCCAAAGGTCGGTGTTGCGGTTTCAGAGGGTCATGCACTTCGCACCCGCGGGAAGTGACCCGGAGGAGGTGATCGCCGCGCTGCGAGGCGTGGCGCACCTCGTGCAGGGGTGCTGGGTCGCGTGCTCCGCGCTGCGGTGCGGCGGCGACGCGCGGCGCGAACGCGTCCGGGACCATGTTTTGTTTCACTTCGCAAAATCGAGGGACGTAAGCGCGGATGCGTTCGGCAGGAACCAAGCCGCCCCCCCCCCCCCGGGGCCCTGGCGTGGGGGGGGTGGGCAGGGGGGGGGCGGGGGGGGGGGGGCTAGGTTCCTGACGAACGAATCCGCGCTTACGTCCCTCGATTTTGCGACGTGAAACAAAACATGGTCCCGGACGCGTTCGCGCCGCGCGTCGCCGCCGCACCGC
>Ga0115004_10004357_pt1 | contig 11311 bp, 8 predicted proteins | sample ArcticOcean_MG_C_10_FD_88737 | JGI IMG/M metagenome (GOLD analysis project Ga0115004, IMG submission 88737) | Marine microbial communities from western Arctic Ocean - ArcticOcean_MG_CB11_90 | ecosystem: Environmental > Aquatic > Marine > Oceanic | place: Arctic Ocean: Canada Basin | collected...
TATCTAAGAATTTTGATTTGTCGTATAAATTTGATCCACTTAATACATTTATGTATTCACCGGCATTCATTGATTTACAGATGTTTATTATTCTTTCTTCTCCAGAAAGATTGTTAGAGTTTTTAAGGTTACTTGATAATGTTACAGTAGCTTTCAAATCTAAAAACTCATTAATTAATCTAATAGAATAGGTTAAATACTTTGATAGGTTTAGCTCACTATTCATAATAATTTTTTCTAACATACTTATAACACTATTATAATATGGGGCTTTTTTGTAAGAATTAGAAATAATATTAAAACATTTTTCTTTTTTACCGAATATTAGAATTTCATTTATTTTTTTATTTTGACTCGCTTTAACAAGTTGCAAGTTAATTAACTTTGATTGATTATTTTCTAATATTTTATTTCTAGTAATCCAACTTCTATTTCTATAATTTACATCATCTAAAATAACAAACTCATCAGATAGATTAATTAATTGCCAATAACCAACATAAGGCAGGAAATAGGGTTGCATTATTGAAACTACTTTGAGATTTTTACTCATTAATTAATTGACAAATTTTATCTATGTGTTGATCTTTTAAGCCATAATACAATGGAAGACATAGTATTCTTTGTGATAAATATTCTGAATTCTTAAAATTTTCTTTAATACCAAGTTTATTAATTTTGTTTAAACTTGGATAAAAATATCTTCTTGGAAAAAAACTATTTTTTTCTAATAATTTAACTAATTGATTCAATTTTTTATTAGTCTTAATAATTATTGGCATGTAAGAAAAATTATAACTATTTTTATCAAAATTTTGAAAAGATATATTTGGATTATTTTTTAAATTTTTCAAATATATAAAATATTGTCTTTTCCTCTCCGATAAAACTTTTTTTACTTCTCTTAAGTTTAAAATACCCATTATTGCATGCATCTCTGTCATTTTTGCATTAGTTCCAAAATTATGAATTTTGCCTTTATTATCAAAACCAAAAAATCTATTTCTCTTTATTTTTTTATCTAAAAGTTGACTTTTTGAAACACACAATCCTCCTTCAACTGAATTTAGTATTTTTGTTGCATGCATACTCGTCGCTGATATATCTCCATAAGAAAGGATTGATTTTTTTTTATAATTTACAAACATGCTATGAGCGGCATCATAGATAACTTTAATGTTATACTTTTTGCTTATTTTATCTATTTTTTCAACGTTACATGGATTGCTAAATGTGTGAACTCCAAGTATTGCAACTGTGTCTTTGTTAATTTTTTTTTCTATTAAGTCAGGATTAATATTAAATGTATCTAGCTCAACATCTACAAAAACTGGTTTACATTTTTCCCATATAATTGCATCAATTGTTGCTATCCAAGTAAATGGTGTAGTAATTATTTCACCTTTTAAATCTAAAGATTTTATAGCCAGCTGTATTGCCAATGTACAATTAGCAACAACGCTTAAATTATTTACCTGTAAGCTTTTCTTAAGATTTTTTTCAAATTTTTGAACATATGGTCCATTATGAGTTAAAATACCCGATGACCATATTTTTTTTGTTAAATCATAATACTTTTGAATTGATGGAAGAGATGGTCTGGTAACTCTTATATTTTTTTTCATTTAAGTTTATCTTTCCTCATTACTTCAGCAATCATCCTTGATTGTAGCATAATGTCATTACAGTTTTCTTTGTAATTTTTTTTAAAAATATCTTTAATAAAAACTTTTAAAATATTTTTAAAATGATTGTCTTTTTTATAATAAGTCTTAATTCTATTGTTTTTACTTACATCAATTCTTGCTTCATTGTTTGATGGAATACTAAATGCACGAAAGACATTTATATAGCCATTTTCACAAATTATCTGATAACTATTTTTGTAAGGAGCATTAAATCCAAAAACTGAATTTAATATTTGATGCCTTGAATTAGAAATAGATATATTTCCAAATACATCAATTTTATTTTTTTTAATTAAAATCGAATTATCTATTTTTAAGTCTCCATCTAAAAAATAATTAGCTAGCTTTAAACTATAGCAGCCAACATCATATAGTGCCCCACCACCAAGTAGTTTGGAGTTTCTAAAATTATTCTTTTTAAATTTAGGATATGTAAATACACTATTAATTAGTTTAATCTGACCCATTAATTGTTTGTCTATAATACTTTTAACAAATTTGTGTTGTTTGTGATGCAAAAACATGAAATTTTCTTTTAGCACACAATCATTATTTATTGCTAATTTTGTTATCTGCCTAGATTCAGACAAAGTCATTACTGCAGGTTTTTCAATTAAAATATGTTTTCCTGATTTAAGGGCTAATATAGTCCATTTCAATCTGATTCCAGTGGGTATAGAAATGTAGATAGCATTAATATTTTTATCATTAATAATTTCTAAATAATCACTACATGCTATCGCATTAGTTTTTTTTAAAATTTTTTTTGGAATTTTTCGGGTTTTAGAAGCTATTTTTTTAATTGAACAGTTGGAATTATTATTAATAGTATCTATCATAATTCTTTCAGAGATATCTGATAAACCAATAAGGCCAAAGTTAATTTTCATAATGAATTTATTTTATAAAGTTTATTAGTGAAAAAAAAGTCCTTAATTGTATTCCAACAAGATTACTTGTCCTAATTAATAATAAGATTTGTGAAATAGGTAGCCAGATTTTGTTGCGCACTGTATCTATCTTTTTTTTATTTGGAAGTTCTACAATTATATATTCGTTTTGTGCAAGATAAAAACGGCCACCTTCTTCAGACTGTATTGATCTATTGATTATCTTTCCATTAAATTTATCTATCAACGTACTTAAGTTTTTTTTACTTTTTTTGTTTTTTAAGTGAGCAAATGTAGGTATTAATATTTTATTTTTAATAATTCCTGGTTCATATTTTATGTCTAATAAGAAATTATATCTTCCATCAATCATTCTAATGAATAAAATATACATATATTGATTTATAGGTTTCAAGATTGGTTGATCCCAACTATTTATTTCTCGAGTATTTGACTTAACTTTAATGCCTTGAATGAAAAAATTATTTTTTTTTGCACCTCTGCTTTTTTGATCATAGTACCATGGTACACTAGAAAGGTTAGTAAGTAATGAGATTTCATTTTTTTTACAAAGACTAAACAATTTATTACTTTTTAATGAACTAACATTTTCTTTGTCTTTTTTATTTAAAATTAAAGAGTCTAATAGAGAGAAATTGCAAGAAACAATAGGATTTAAGTTTAAACAAGATAGTACAGATCTAGTACTCATATTTACAATATTGTTTTTAGAGATCAAAACTTTAATCTCAGATAATGTTAACCAAACAAATTCTTTATTAACAGGAATATGCTTATTTTCTGAAGCTTCAATTAGTATATTTTTATTTTTTTTATTATAAAATTTTGTTCCTTGTTCGCTTAATAATATTGAAAAATGAACTTTTGATTTTTTGTTTAAAAAGTATTTATAATATTTTTGTGACTTTCCACCATGGACTCTTTCAATATTACTTTTTGTGGCTTGAATAGTAGGAGATAGCTGATAGGTATTTTTGTTACCTGGTTCGAATTTTGCTTGAAGCAAAAACTTTAGAGTTCCAAGTTGTCTTTGACAAATAATACCCAAAATCCCAATTTCTTTTTGATTTATTATTGGTTGTATATTAGAGTTAAATTTATTTTTATACTTAAGAGCTTCAATAGAAAAAAATCTATTTGATTGATGTTTTAGATTTCCAGAAGGATGGCTAATATACCAATTTTCTAATTTATTAATTTTAGTTTTAACTACTGAAATATTTTTATTTAACTTTAGTTTTTTTAATAAGTTTAATGTTTGCTCAATGAGTCTATTATCTGGTTCTGCCATTAGTGAATCAATAAATATATTTTTATTTTTATTATTTTTTTTCATTAACTGCTCGTGAAACTAGGTTTAGCCATTCTTCTCTAAATATTTCTGGATCTCCTGATAATTTAATTAGTGATGAGTGACCTTTTTTTCTCCAGTATTCCATCTCACTAGTAGAGTTAAGTACATGATCAATTTTATTGATCACTTCGTTCCAATCTGAAACTAGAATTATATCATTACTTTTTTTAAGCTTATGGAGTGCTTTATTTTTACTATATGGTGTATCTATGTATACAACTGGCAATCCGTTGCCTAAAGCATTGTTTGCCCCAACTGAATTACAAGTAACTACCAGATCAGCATTGCTAATAAGTTCCTCAGCAAGAATATCTTTATTAATAATTTGTATTGGTTTATTTATTGCTTTAGCTTTCTTTTTGATACTGTTAAATAAATTTATCTCTTTTTTGCTACCTGCTCTTGGGTGAGGCTTAATTATAACATTATAATTTTTTTTTAATAACTCTATAGACAAATTAGTCCATAGTTTATCATTCCATGCAGCAGATGAAAATCGGTGATAAAGAGTTTGATGTAGGATAAGTATATTGTTTGTTATTTCGGTTTTTTTTTCGAAATTTTCCAAATTATAAGGAGACCCAACTACAAATGTGTTTTTTGGGGTTCGACCATAATCAATGAACTGTTGATAATTTATGTCACTCCATGCTGCGACATAATCTGAATTCAATCCTATAGCTTTAGAATTAAAATATTTACTAAAAATCAAGTTTCTAAAATATGAAAAAAAATCGTATAAAGAATAATTATATTTATTTCTTCTTGGTTCCGATCCTTCTTGGATCATAATTGTAGGAATACCTTTATTTTTACAATATATATTTAAAACTTCATCAATACTATAGTCATCCATAAATGTAACTAGGACTTTATACGGAGCTATCCAATGTGAATGTAGTCTATTGTGTGTTAATATTGTTCTATAGATATTCTTAAAAAATTTTGCTCTATATTTAAATTGAGTAAATGGAACATTAATTATTGGGATTTCATTGCTAATTATATTATTTAAATCTTTATCATTAAAAGCTGATAATTGTTTACCATTAAAAGATGTGTTCAAAATACAAACTGAAAATCCATCATTTATTAAAAGTCTTGAAATTTTAAATGCTAAATGTAATAGTCTTTTATTTAAGGGAGCAAAAGCAATATCAAATTTTCTATTCATTTGTGTTAGTAATCGAGATTTATATATTAAAAAATATATGATAGCACAAACATTATCCATTCCTTTATGAAAAATTATATTAAAGAAATAAAAATTATTCTTGGAAAAGACTCAAGGTACTTATGGATAATGACAATATTTTTTATACTATTATCGTTTCTAGATATTGTTGGTATTGGCTTAATTTATCCTTATATAGCAATTATTATTGATCCATCAAAATTTATTTCTAGTGATATCTACATTCTAATAAATACATATTTTTCATTTAGTGACATCAACCAATTATTTAGCATTATTGGATTTGCTTTGATAGGCCTCTTTATTGTAAAAGCCTTTTTAGGAATCTTACTAAATAGAGTGATTTTGAGTTTTGGACTAAATCAAGGTAATAAACTAAGAGCTGAATTAATGGAGTCTTACCAAAACTTAAACTATAAAAACTTTACAAATCGAAATACTTCAGAATATATTTATAATATCTTTCATTTAGCAAATCAATACAGTCAAACAGTTTTGGTTAGTGTGCTTAGAATACTAAGCGAAGGTATTGTAGCATTGATTATTTTAATATTTTTAGCACTTACAAATTTTTTAGTTTTTGGGATCTTAATTTTAATATTAGGTAGTTTGTTTTTTTTATTTGATTTTTTCTTCAAAAATAAAATGCTTCATTATGGATCTGAAACAAATATAGAATCAAATAATATGCTTAAAACTGTGAATGAATCTATGGATGGGATAAAAACTATCAGGATTTTAGGTATATCTAGTTTTTTTTATAATATCTTATTAAATGCTTCAAGAAATTATTCTAAAGCAACTCTTAATCAGCTCACTATTTCACAAAGTCCAAAATATATTATTGAAGCTGCTTTAATCTTTTTTTTAGTAATTATATTTGTTGCAAGCACATCTTTATTTAATGATGAGATGAGTATAATTCCTATCTTAAGTATGTTTGGTATTGCTGCTATTCGACTAATCCCATCTACAAATCAACTTATAAGTTGTATTTCACACTTAAGGTATTGTAGAGATGGAATTAGGATTCTTACAAAAGACCTCATTGAATTAAGAAATTTAAAAAAGCAAAATAAAAATAGTTTTTTGGCAAAACATGAAGGCAATTATATTGAAAAATTTGAATCACTTGAATTAAGAAAAATAAGCTTTTCATACAATGAAAAATCTAAAATAAATATAAATAATATTTCATTTAAAATAATAAAAAATGATTTTATAGGAATAATGGGTCCTTCAGGCTCAGGAAAAACAACTTTAATTGACATCATGCTTGGCTTACTAAATCCAGACTCTGGGCAAATATTAGTTAATGATGTTGATATTAAAGATTCCAATAATTTTTTTACATCAAAAGTTGCTTACTTACCTCAACAAGCTTTTATTATTGATGGTTCAGTTAAAAAAAATATTGCAATCGGCATCTTAGAAAACCAAATATGTGAAAAAAAAATTCATGACTCAATCAATAAAGCAAAACTGACATCAACTATATCAGACATGCCTAATGGAATTGATACAGAAATTGGTGAAAATGGAATTAAATTATCTGGTGGACAGAAACAAAGAATTGCTTTGGCTAGAGCATTCTATCACGATAGAGAATTTATAATACTTGATGAGTCAACTAGTGCTCTAGATAATAAAATTGAAAAAGAAATTATAAATGAACTAAAGTTACTAAAAAAAAGTATAACACTTATAATGATTGCTCATAGATTAAGTACTCTAGAGCATTGTGATAGTATTATTAATATTGAAGATGGAAAATTAATAGAATAAAAACAGTTTAAAAATAATGAAGAAAACAATTTTAGTAACTGGAGGTGCGGGTTTTATTGGATCTGCAGTCATAAGATATATCTTAGATAACACTGATTTTAATGTTATCAATATAGATAAATTAACTTATGCTAGTTCTCTTGATTCACTAAAAAAATATAGTACAAATAAAAAATATTTTTTTGAAAAGCTTGATATATGTAATGATAAAAAAATTTCTAATATATTAAATAAATATACTCCTCAACTAGTAATGCATTTAGCTGCTGAAACGCACGTGGATAGATCAATTAATTCTGCAAATGATTTTATTAAAACAAATATATTTGGAACATATGTGCTGCTTGATGAATCAAGAAAATATTTTCAAAGTTTAAATAAAAAAAATAAAAAACTATTTAGATTTCATCATATATCAACTGATGAAGTATACGGAGACTTGGATTTAAAAAGTTTACCAGCTAATGAAAATTTTAAATATAACCCTAGCTCACCCTATTCAGCAAGCAAAGCAAGTGCTGACCACATTGTTAGATCTTGGTTCAAAACTTATAGATTTCCTATTATAATTTCTAATTGCTCCAATAATTATGGACCATATCAATTTCCAGAAAAACTTATTCCATTAATGATACTTAATGCATTAGACAAAAAAAAATTACCCATTTATGGAAATGGAAAACAAATTAGAGACTGGCTTTATGTAGATGATCATGCTGAAGCATTGTTTAAAATAATAACAAAAGGGGTGGTTGGAGAGACATACAATATTGGGGGAAATAATGAAATTAAAAATATTGATGTTGTTAAAACTATTTGTAAAAAATTAGATAAGATAAAGCCAATAGGTATTAAAGATAGAAGCTACTTAGACTTAATTCACTATGTCGAAGATAGACCTGGTCATGATAATAGGTATGCAATTGACACTACAAAAATACAAAAAAATCTTAATTGGAAGCCAAAAGAAAGTTTTGAAACAGGGATTGAAAAAACTATAAGATGGTACTTAGAAATGAATAAATCAAATAACATTATTAGTAAAAAAAAATATAAGAGAGAGAGATTGGGGCTAATTAAATGAAGGGTATAATTCTTGCTGGTGGATCAGGAAGCAGATTATTTCCTGCTACATTCGCTACATCTAAACAGCTCTTAGCAATATATGATAAGCCGCTAATTTATTATCCATTGTCAGTTTTAATGCTAGCAGATATTAAAGACATATTAATTATATGCAGCCCCAAAGACATATCAAACTTTAAGGCACTTTTATCGGATGGTACACAGTTAGGAATAAAAATATCTTATGCGAGCCAAGATAAGCCAAGAGGCTTAGCAGATGCATTTATAGTTGGTAAGAATTTTATAGATAAAGATAGAGTATGCTTAATTTTAGGCGATAATATTTTTTATGGACATGACTTTACCAGTAATTTGAATAATGCTAAGAGAAGAATTAATGGTGCATGTATTTTTGGCTATCCAGTTTCTAATCCAACTGATTTTGGAATATTAGAAATTAATAACAAAGAAGAACCAATAGCAATTTCAGAAAAACCTATAAAACCAAAATCTAATATTGCAGTAACAGGATTATATTTTTTTGATAATGATGTAATTAAGATAGCAGAAAAAATTAAACCTTCGAAAAGAGGTGAGCTTGAAATAACTGATGTAATTAGACATTATTTACAAAATAAAAAACTAAATGTAGAGATGCTAGGAAGAGGATTTGCATGGCTTGATACTGGAACACACGAAGCAATGCTCTCTGCAGGTAAGTTTGTTGAGATCATAGAACAAAGACAAGGTTTTAAAATTGCCTGTATCGAAGAAATTGCTTTTAGAAAAAAATGGATAAACGCTCAGAAACTTAAAAAAATAGTTAAAAACTTTAAGACATCAGAATATGGAAAATATCTTATTGCAATATTAAATGAATAAAATAAAGCCTATTTTTTAATAAGAATTATTTTCAACCAAGTGATTAATCAAATTACTTTAAAGCTAATGTTTTGCTTTATTAAATTAAGAAATAGTTTAAAGATAAGTACTAATTTAATAAATTAAATTTATGAAGTGTAGAATCTGTACAAAATCAATTGAACCTTTTATTTTTTTTGGAAAAATGCCAATTGCAAATGGTTTTTTGAATGAAAATGAATTTCAAAAAGAATTTTATTTTGAAATGAATACAGCTTTTTGTGATAAATGCTATACAGTTCAATTAGAAGATCAGCCAGATCCAAAAATGATGTTTCATGAAAATTACGCATTTTTTTCAAGACAATCAAAAAAAATGAAAGAGCACTTTAAAAATTATGCTCAATGGGTATATGAAAATTATCTAATTGATAAAAATGATCCTTTTGTAATTGAAATAGGTAGTAACGATGGAATTCTATTAGAAAATTTTTCTAATAAAAATATAAGACATTTAGGAATTGAACCTTCAGCAAATGTAGGTGATGAAGCAAGAAAACACGGGGTTAATACTGAAACAAAATTCTTTAATACTGACACAGCAGATTATATTAACCGTAACTACGGTCAAGCTGATGTTATTCTTGCAGCAAATGTAATGTGTCATATTCCGGATTTAAAAAATATAGCTGAGGCTGCTTATAAAGTATTAAATGAAAATGGCCTTCTTATTTTTGAAGATCCTTATTTGGGAGATATGATTGAAAAAACATCATATGATCAGATTTACGATGAGCATGTCTATATATTTTCTGCAATGTCTATTAAAAATATTTTTGGGGAATCTGGATTTGAATTAATAGATTTATTTCCACAGTCTACACACGGTGGATCAATGCGATATATTTTATCTAAAAAAGGTTCTTATGAGCCTAAAAAAATTGTAAATGAAATCCTGTTACATGAAAAAAAAATTGGTCTAGATTTAGCTGTAACTTATGAAAAATTTAGGAAAAGCTGTGAAGAATCTAGAGATGATTTAGTCAAAATACTTCATGAGGAAAAAAAACTAAACAATCGCGTCGTTGCTTATGGAGCAACCTCTAAAAGTACAACAATTTTAAATTACTGTAAAATTGGATCTGATTTAATTGAATACATATCGGATACAACCCCAATAAAGCAAAATAAATTTAGTCCTGGCATGCATATACCAGTAAAAAATTATAATAATTTTTTAGCAGCTCCTCCAGATACTACGATACTATTTGCATGGAATCATGCTGAGGAAATTCTAGAAAAAGAAAAAAGCTATACTAAAAATGGTGGTAAATGGATAGTACATGTTCCTAAGGTAAGAAAATTCTGATGATATATACTGCAAATCCAAATGCTCAGTTTAACAGTTACAAGAATAAAATTGAAAAATCTATTTCAAGAGTACTTAATAGTAAAAAATATATTCTAGGTGAAGAAGTACTAAATTTAGAAAAAGAATTTTCGAGTTATATTGGAACTAAATTTGCAATAGGCGTTGCGAATGGAACTGATGCTCTTGAGTTGGCGCTTAAAGCGCTTGATATAGGAGCTGGAGATGAAGTTATTACTGTTGCTCATACAGCTGTTGCTACAGTATCTGCAATTAAATCTGTAGGTGCTACGCCAGTAATAGTTGATATCAATCTTGATACATTCACAATTAAATGTGATCAAATTCAAAAATATATAAATAAAAAAACTAAAGCAGTAATTCCAGTTCATATTTATGGACAAGCTGTAGAAATTGATAAAATAAAAAAAATATGTAAAAAAAATAATATTTTTTTAATTGAAGATGTATCTCAAGCACACGGCGCAAAATTTAAAGATAAAAAACTTGGAAGTTTTGGAGATATTGCTTGCTTTAGCTGTTACCCAACCAAAAATCTTGGAGCCATTGGCGATGCTGGATTAATTACTACCAATTCAAAAAAATATTATACAAAAATAAAAATGCTAAGAGAATACGGGTGGACCAATAGATATATAAGCTCTATTGATGGAAGAAATTCAAGACTAGATGAAATTCAAGCTTCGATATTAAGAGTAAAGTTAAAATATCTTGATAAAGACAATTTAAAAAGAAGAAAAATAGCTAAATTTTATAGTGAATATCTAGATAAAAATAAATATTTGCTACCAATAGTTCCCAAGTCTAACTATCATGTTTTTCATTTGTATGTGATTAAAGCAAATAATCGAGATAAATTATTAAAATATCTACGCTCAAATAATATTTTTGCTGGAATTCATTACCCTAAGCCGATTCACTTACAGAAGGCATATTATAAAAAAATAAAAACTTCATCTAATATGAAAAATACAGAAAGTATATGTAAAGAAATTATATCCTTACCGATTTATCCAGAATTAACAATACTTGAGCAAAAGAAAATTGTTTTCTTTTTAAATA
>Ga0115004_10004358_pt1 | contig 11311 bp, 9 predicted proteins | sample ArcticOcean_MG_C_10_FD_88737 | JGI IMG/M metagenome (GOLD analysis project Ga0115004, IMG submission 88737) | Marine microbial communities from western Arctic Ocean - ArcticOcean_MG_CB11_90 | ecosystem: Environmental > Aquatic > Marine > Oceanic | place: Arctic Ocean: Canada Basin | collected...
TCCCGATCGACGCCCATTCAGAACTCTATGACGAACTCAATCAACTTCTCTCCATCGAACGCGAGCTTATGTTTCTTCAGGACTAAAAACGAGACGTCGAATCCATCGACCGCTTTCCTTCTCACGATCTCGAACTGCTCCGCCCTCGTGCTTAAAAATCTCGCGAAATGTTCCGTTAACCGCGCCTCCAACAAATCCGACTTCTTCAACCTTATCGATGCCCTGAAACTGTTCGAGGACGACTCTATTAAACAAGAGCAGGAGAGCGCGCTGTTTCGTCGTTCGATCGTCTCTTTCGTGATTCTGTATCTCGCTCGCTCGCCGTCATCGCTTGCGGCGTACCTTTTTTGATACTCTGCGAACGCGTCTTCGTTGAATTCAACGAACGGGAACGGAATCGCGTCATCATCGTCATCATCATCTTTAGCATCATCAAAAGAACTTTTTCTAACATCGATCGCATCCAGTGCTTTCGTCAGTGCTTTACGGACTTCCTCGTAATACGTCGTCGATCCAGTTCTATCACTGTTCATCGTGTTATATCTCTCCCAATCTGCTTCTCGTCGTTGTTGCACGCGCAAGCGTAGTTTATTTACCCGCGCTTGCGAAGGTTTACTTATTTTAAATTACGACACTACTGATCCCGAGCTTTACTACTCACGAGCATCCATCAAGGGATTGGAAATGCAAACGTAGTATAGTTTCTGAAGTTTTGTCCCTCGTTTGATCGCTACGAGAGTGCGCCTTAAATAACACACGCGCACTTGAATCAAAATAAAGAACTAATAATGGATACAGCTCTTACGTGCGTCGCTGTTCGTTTTAATAGTCTGTTTTCCATTGAAACCCTAAATATATCCACGCCGTCCGTTTTGTTTCCCATCATCCCGTAGAAGATATCCAAAAGAACACATCATCGGCACGACACGATTCGGTTTCGGTATAGAACGATAACAGCAGCAACAAAAGCGCTTAAAAAGTAAACTAAATGCAACAGCAGCAGCAGAACGTGCGACAGGAACCGCAAGTGATCTACTACAACACGCGAGAAGAGCTCTATTTCGGTCCAGTCACGGCCTGTGCGTGCGTGACCGGATTCTTCTTCATCGGTCCTCTGGCTCTGTTGGCATGTTTCTGCCCGTGTGATAGGAGAACGACTAACGCGCAAGTGCGAGTCGTCGATCGGTTCGGTCAGGAGTTACACGCGGTCGACGCGTATCAGAATCCTTCGAGGCAGACCATGCGAGCGGTTGAGCCAATGCAACCGTTACCGGAGGAGCGTTCTTCATCCGCAACGCAGCAAAAGACGTAGGCATCAGAACCGTTAGAACGTGTGAGATTGACTGAAATAGGATAACAACACGATTAGCATATAGCGCGCTATTACTCTGTACTGATCGAGTAATGATTAGATTTTTGTATACTACACATTACTACGTTTTACGTACTCACTTACTGCCCGAAACTGGTTCGATTACGCACAGAGTATGGTCAAAAGAAAGCGCTCGCTCGTCTTGGTGCCCTTCGTTGTTGAAACCGTTGAAAACCGTTTTCTCGTTTGTTGTGGGGAAAACAAGGAAAGCGACATAAAAAACACTGGTTTGAAACTAATACACTCCGTGTACTAAAAGAATAAAAGAATAAGAGAATGATAAAGACGCGAACGCGATGGTCTTCTCCTTCTCGTTCGCTTTCACGACTCGTCGTAGCGTTGACAGAGTCATTCGCGTTCGTTAGATCATCGTCCTCGTCAATATCCTTAGCAGCAAAAGTAGTAGCAGTAGTTCTATCGATGATAACGTCAAAGACGGAGGCGAGGACGATGAAGATGATGAACACGCGCAAGTTTTGGATGAAGAGCCAAACGCGAGGAGAAGCAGGTCTTCGCATACCACCATACGCGCCGTTGAACCCATCGAAAGAGTTCGACCTATCGCTCGCGAAGAAGTTCAGGAGACTCTCTGGGGCAGCGTATTGCGCAGAGAACGTCACTTCGTGGACGTGCGAGTACTGCGATCAAAGTAAGCTGATCGACGTCGAGGTCTTCGAGAGTCAAAGGAGGCAAGTGAAAGGGTTCGTTGGATTCGACTCGGAGAGAGGCGCGGCCGTGGTCAGTTTTAGAGGGACGGAACCGACGAAGTTCGAGAACTGGATCGAGAACTTAGACGCGACGCATGCCGGGTTTCCAGTGCAGGATTTTAGGGGGAAAGGGAGAGTACATTCAGGGTTCTTGGACGCTTACGTACAGGTGAGGATGAACTTGACGTTCGCGATCGAGCGCTTGAGCGAGAAGTATTATCTTCATTCTCGTACTGATTTACGTAGTGATAATAGTAGTGATAGTAACAATAATAACAGTAGAAACAGTGATAGCGACAAAGGGTTTCCGGTTGAGATAACTGGACATTCGTTAGGAGGCGCTTTGGCGACGATTGCGGCTTTAGATTTAGACTCCTGGAATTACGCAAACGAGACGAATAATAAACGTATGATTAAAAGGAAGATTGATATTAGAAACGTGTATACGTTTGGTTCCCCGAGAGTTGGGGATTTTGATTTCGCCGAGGTATACGCAGAACGCTTGGGCTTTAAAACCTATCGCATTACGCACGGGAAAGACGTCGTGCCTTCGGTACCTAATACCTTGTTAGGATATAGACACGTGCCGACGGAAGTATACGAAGATCGACAAGGTAATTTAACGTTCGGCGATGGGAGCGGCGAATGGATTGGAGGAGAAGGCCATGTTTGGCGTAGATATAGCATAAACGATCATCTTTATTATTTAGGGGATTATATATGCGGATGCGGAACTTAAGAGGATTTTAATATAATTTTATAATTCATCATTGATTGAAAAGGGAGCTTTATAAAACTTCTACTTTCTTTCTTACGTTTTCCAAGGCCAACTCTTCGCCTCTTCCCAATTCACTCGCGCTGGGCAGCCTCCTCCTATCGTTGCTAATTTACTAGAATTACTATTTTTTGTCAGTTTCTTATCTAACATATCCCTTTTAACGTTTGATAAACCTGGAGGACTGTAGAACGTCGCGCCCATCCTTAATAACAAAATCGCTTGATGGTAAATCCAGAAAGCGACGCGATGCGGGCTTAACCCTCTTCTATATAATAATCGAATCCCCCCATAATCATTTCTACATAATCTGGTTTCCGAATCATCTCTCTTGGCCACGAACGATGCGTGGAAGAAATCACCGTACTCCGGATGCTCGACGCAATCTACCGTCAACTTCAATTGCTTATTCTTCGTGGGCATATCGGACGCGAAGATCCTCCAATTCGATTTCATATCCATAAACGGCGAAACGTGCAACGCTTTTGGGACGTAAGCTCCAGGCACTTCGGTCATTCCAGTTTTAGTGACTTTACTACTTCCAACTCTATTGTTATTAACGTTCTTCGAATTAAAGTTCATTCTAACGGTTTCGCCCCAGGGCGTATTCGTGACCTCGGTGACGTTCATTAAAACCTCCTTCGTCACTTTATCTATAACGTAATAGACCGATATCGGGTTCTGATGGTACCCAAAACTCATCGGACTCGTCAATAAACGTACTTCCAATTTATCATCATCGGTCACGTCGACGACGTCTTCCTCACATCTCTCTAAAACTTCCTTGGCAGTTAAGTGTAACTTATTTTGACCAGTTCTTGTCCACCACAGTGGCGGTTCACTTAAGTTCACTAAAGCCATCCTTAAAGGGTATACGAACCGTCTCTTCATAGGTTTCTTGCGATAGTGCGTGACTATACCGTCGAAGAATAGCACTTCGTTCTCTCGAACGACGCACTCTTCTGAAGAAATGTTTAGTAAATATTTGATTGGATTTCTTAGAAAAAGAAGCGTTAGAGTTCCAAACGTTGCTCTTGTGCAAAAATAAAGTATCGAGAAGATGATCACGAGTGGTTGAGCGAATTGTTGCATGCAATCATTGATGATTCTGTAATTAATTATCATTTGCTTCGATGACTGTGTAATTACTAGTAGTTTATAAATCGATGTCGTGCTCGCAGGGTATCAAGCAGTCAAGGTACATATAAATCTATTTATGACGAATTAACTTAAAACATTGCAAAACAAAAACTAAATATTTTTATAGAATACACGCAAAACCGTTTTCGAAAAACAACGACACAAACAACATAGTTACATCACTCTCTCTCTTCTTCTTGTTTTCTCTCTCTCTCTCTCTCTCTCTCTCTCTCTTCACGCGGTTTCAAGAGATTTACCGGATTCAATGAATTTTGTAGCCGCTCGTTGCTGAATTTTACCGTACAAATACATGAGCATCAAACCGAGCGTATGTACGCCTAAGACGACCCATCCCCATAAAGTCACGACGTCCATGACTGAGACTTCACAAGCGACGCCAAACTCTTCGAAGCATTCTGAGGCCATGACCGTGGCGAACTGTGCGCTTCCAATGGAGAAAACGCACGCTATACAAAGCAGAACTTTTTGACTGGCTGGTAAAATTCCCCACTCGGAAACCTTCTTGTACGCTATTTGCATCTCTTCTTGTTGCTTTTCGTATTCCTCGACTTCGATATCGATTGGAACGGCATCGATTTCGTCTTTTCGACTGACCATTGCCTTATCCATAAAATAAGCAAACCCGAACATAGTAATACCCATGGAGACGGCCGAAAGAGCGAGCATGACGGCGTTCAAAAGTTGCCAATAATTTTCTGCCTGACTCTCTGAATCGAGTAAAGCCGTACTAATCGTTTCCACTTCACACCCTCCTATTTTTAACTGAACTGCTCCAGAAATGACAACGTACATGAGATATAAAACAATCACGGGCGCCGTTCCAAGCATAGCTTCGTGTAAAGGTACTCGGATGATTCCGCACAAAACGGACGTTGGCCAATCGGGCCCACCACATAACACCGCGAGCTTATCTATTGGTAGTCCTTTTTGCAACAAAATAACTTTAATCGCACGCATTTGTGGCGTGTTCACTGCACACATAGCTCTAATAGATACCTTATTTCCGAGTGGCTCTCCAATACACTTTTGTTGCAACATGCACGAAAACAATTTCACAAACCAACACATCAAGCCGCAAATCGCAACTCCCCCCCAAAATCCCATCGATTCTTCCAACGCACCGACGATGACAATACCACCAGTGAGATATACCGGGGGACCAGGAATAGGTGGTAAGAGAAACATGAAAACGCCAATTGCGAAGAAAATGACGAAAACTATCCAGATTGCCTGCTTTTGTAAATAAGAGACTAACCACGCGAGAAAAATGACGGCGCCTTTACCGACGCCAATGCTTAAGATGAAATAGCTGAGTGCAATCCACGTGGCGTACACTATCGTCTGAGTCGGCGAATCAAACAACCAATACAAAACCTGACGGCATTCGTGCGTAATTAAGCCATCCTTTTCATTTTCTGGGATTTTTGAGTCCAAAACCTTTGGACGAAATGTCAATCCAATCCGTCTGCACGCGGAAGCGACGGCAGAGATGAGCATACCAGCAGGTAATACTGGCCCAACTGCACAAAGTAAGAATCCTTTCATGATTGGATGGTTCGTCGCCGCCTGCACTTTCGTCTCAATCCCCGTACCTTTGACGATTTTAGCAATTTTCTTTCTCCCGGCGGCGGCGAACAAAAGCATGAGGAACATTCCTACGAATAAAACGACAAACTGAATAATATCATCGGCAATACCCATTTCCACACCAGCAATAGAGACTTGTATGTACGTACCGAGACCGAAAATCATCATTAAAACGGCAATCATACGAACCGCGCCGCCTGGACGGGAAAGAAAATTTGCGGTCGCTCCGAACAAAAACTCCAAAAATCCAGTCGCGCCTGGTAACATCCACATCATGTATACGCTGACGCAGCCACTATCTGTGCCATCTTTCAGCGAGGTATCGCATTCAAACACGCGATTTGGAAACGCATATTTTTCCTTGTCCCAATTATTATCCAATTGGAAAACCCAAAAGAACCACGCGCCGATGATCAGAGCGCCGGCGATGAACGACGCTTTAGAAGCAGAAACCATGAAAGATCTCGTTGAAATGCCGCGGCATAGTTTTTTCTTATACACCGCCATCATGCCAATTTTAACCAACACGTAAATCACGACTGGTGCGGTTACATATCTGCCCGAAGCTAAAATCGCCGCACATAACATACCAACGCCGCAAATCAAAATAATCAAATTTAGCACGAGCGCCTTAATCTTATAGTCAACGACGGCTTCTGGGGCGGCTTCTAACAAATCGTTTGCGCTCAAGTTTCGCATGGTTATTGGCAATTGACTATTATTGATATTATTATTATTATTATTATTATTAGATTTCTTTTCCTTTTCTTTTACATTATCATCCTCGGAAGACATATCGCTCTCATCAGCGTCGTCTCCATGTTTTTCTGTTTTCTCAAACTTCTTTATCTCTCGCCTACCCGCCCTAATCTTACTTTGATGTCTCAAAATAACGTCCGCATCGAGCAACCATAACAAGAAGAATATGCCAAAACAACTGACGCCAATATACCACGCGGCGTCGTAATGCGCGTCTTTGTTCAAAAACTCGTACACGTGTACGCCCTTCCCCATCATCGTATACCCCGATATAAACGCGCACGCTAGGCCGATATCGAGCACTAAGAACCCGATAGCTTTTGCCCAAGTAATCGTTGGTTTTAAGCTCTTATATCGCGTCAATAAGTACCCACCATTCACGTCATCTGGAGTGGATGGTTTTCGTTTCACTTCCACGGCGTCTTGATAGCCATACCTTCTCACCATGAACGTATTATTCGTATCTTCCTTATTAGATGAACTGCTGACATCTTTCTTCTTCCTAGTCGTCGTCGTCGTCGTCGTCGTAACCGCTGTCTCGACTGAATTAAACGGGTTCAAACTCTCATCGTCGTCATCGTCGTCGTATTCTTCGGCATATTTATCGATAATACTACCACTACTGTTCTTCTTCACTCGATTATCTCTCGAAACTGCGTTGACAGCGTTTATGTCCTCCGAAGTCTCAAAAGCTGATTGGTTCAAATTCGGTGGCGGAGTCGCGGGCGGTGCCGGTCTCTTCTTCTTCTTCTTCTTCGAACTCGAGTCGACTTGCGCTGATCGTGATTGCATTATATATATATATATATATATATACTGTGTATATGCTACGTATGTATGTGTACTGTATTAATTTGATAACGAAAAGGTCAAAAGAGCGACCCGCTTTTTAAATGGACCTGCAAGCAAACGGCTCAATCGCTTTATTCAGCAGAAAACTTTTTTAAGGAGTGCAATAAACGAGTAGACAAAAAAAAATCAAGCAAAGACGAAAACATGCAAGCTCCAAGCGTCCGAATCGATCGTAGCGATGATACTATATAAACGAACGCGCGCTCGCGTACTCTCTCTCTCTCTCTGTGTGTGTGTTTCTTTGCGCGTGCGTGTGCGCGCGCGCTGTGTGATGAGAATCGATTGAAACGAGTAAAAAGAATTTGTCTACTGTCTATCTACTGTCTGTCTGTCTGGCGAATTCTTCAAGTCTATTACGGCCGACCAAAACGTGCAAAGAAAAACGGGCGCGGACCGTATAGAAAATCACGCGCGTGTTCGCGTGGCTATATATTCCGCGATCACAGATTAAGAGTTTAAGTTTCCATATTTATATGAAATAGGAAGCAATCGTGATATCGCTGTCGCTATCGATTGATTCAGGTCGAAGGAAATCGAGTGAGAACTTATTGTGGAAAATTATTCCGCGTCGTTAGTTTTTAAGGAACGAGTTTAAGAGAGAGATTAAGAGAGACGATGACGAACGATTACGATGATTACGACGAAGAAAACGAGAGCGAGGAATGTTTCGCCGATGAAGGGGACTGGTACGAGTCATTGTTTTGCGGCGAGCGCGTTGGAGAGCTCTTGGACGTTGTCGACATCGAAAGTTTGAACTGGTTCACTTCTTCGAGAACAAAAACGGGCGAAGATTCTTCGTCTTTGGCGACGATAGAGCGCGTGAGGAAGGCAGTGGAAGAGCTGAAGAAAAACGTTGAAGAGGATCCGCAGGTTTATGGCGAAGAAGCCGAGGTCGCGGGCGCTGAGGAGATTTTAACTAAAGCGCTCGAGCGAATGTCAAACGATGACGATAAAGATGATGATAAATCTTTGCTCGAACTGAAGGGTGTTTTAGAGAACGCGTTGGACGTTATGCGAGCGAACAAAACGGAAATGGTTTCGAAAACGTACAACATTAGCAATACGATAGAGGTTACGGTTTTGGAGACTAAATTATCGAATGGCGTTGGAGGGAAGTTATGGAAAGCTGCTTTATTTTTAGCCGAACAACTTTGCGCCGCTGCGCAGACAACGACGACGACTAGAGTCGAAACTACCGAGGACGATGATTATTGCGTCGACGTGAGGGGGAAGAACGTGCTCGAAATAGGTGCTGGCGTAGGATTAGTGGGATTAGCGGCCGCGAAATTAGGTGCAAAACAAGTCGTTTTGTCCGATTTTGAAGCTGCGTTGTTGAAGGCGTTGGAAGTTTCTATCGAGAGGAATTTTATTACTACTACTACTACTACTACTAAAAGCGACGACGACGACGGAGCCGAGGAAACAAAAAGTCGCATAAAAGTTAGATGGTTAGATTGGCGATTAGATGGAAATGATACCATAACAACAAATCAATCATCATCTACTTCAACACCGCCAGAGGGATTTTCGGCGCTTCGCGATGAAGATGAACAAGAAGAGGAATCCGTTTTCGATGTTATTTTAGGCTCGGACTGCCTATACGAACCGCATCACGCGAAACTGCTCCCAAAAGTCATTCGCAAACGGTTAGACGTAACGAAAAAGAGCTCGCATTGCAGACTCGTCGGTGCCATTCGAAACAGGAAAATGCTCGACGACCTCGTTCAGAATTTTCAAAGAGAGAACATGCGTTGCGTTGAAACTGTAATCGCTAAAAGCGAGAGAATGAATTACGACGGCGGTTACGTGAAACTCGACATTACGCACATGAATACTGAAGAAGGCAATATTGGCTTCGAAGCTACTAAGAAAGCAGCAGTAGTGGTAGATAAATTAGCAGCAGTAGCACTTTAGCAGAGTATAGATGTATAGTATTAGCGCAATAATAGACTCAACGACTCAAGATTCACACAATAAAAAAGTTGTTTCTCTGCTGCATAAAATTCTTCTCCTGGCCGTGCTCGAACAAAATAAACAATGTCTCGCATCTTCTTCTTCGTCTGTTTAGTATGCTTAATCTCATTAGTAAAAGCATCTGAAAACGCGCACGTGTTATTACACCAGGTATGCATATATATTAATCATTACATTTGTTTTTGCGTGATGATGATGTTGATGATGATGTTGAAGATGATGATGATGATTGTTATGATGTGCGGCCGATCCGAATGGATTGTGATTTTTATTATGTTCACTGACCTTGTCTCTTCTAATAATAATAATAATAAAATAATGAAATTAAATTAAATATAGACCGTCGATCGCGATTCATTGATGCAAGGCGAAAACGTGACTATATCACTCACGATCACGAACGCCGGCTTAGCCACGGCAAGGAACGTCGTCGTGAAATCACCACTGAAAAGATTCGATTGGGAAAAAGTGTGCGAGAACGAATTACAAAAAGAGTTTCAAACGATCGATGTTGGAGAGACGAAGAAGATTGAGTATACGTATAAGGTTCAGAATTCTGGCGAATACGTCGTGGATAAAGCGCAGATTCAGTATTTTGCGTCGGAGACTAGAGAGGTTACGAAAGGAGAGTCGAACGTAGTGAAAGGCGTGCAAGTTTTGACCGCGATGCAAGATAAAGCGCGCAAGGCTTTAAGAGTGAGCGCGTATGTGACGTATGGGGCGTTGAAGACGGTTGAGGATTATGTATACATGTCGAAGTGGATCGGCAGTATTTCTGCTTTGATCATCGTGAACCAAGTTTTGTTGAAGATTAAAAGAGCGCTGCAAAGTTTAAGAAGAATCGCAGCCGTGAGAGGACTCGAAGGAGAAGATAACGCAAAGTTAGATTAAATCGTTTTTTATTAACACAATATATAATTGAGATTCAACAACAATAAAGAGCAAATTAATATACACGCAATTAACGTTTTGTTTAAATTAATATTTATTTTTTTAAGTTCCAAGCCAAAGAAGAAGTGAGGCTGCTCGCTTCCTTTTTTTACTTTGAGTAAACTTTTTGGTCCAAACCAGTACGGCCTTCGCCTGATCCTGGAATAGTACCGGCGACGTAGCCACCGTTTTGGCCAATTAAAGGTGGTTTCGGTGTTGCGACCCCATCAAGGACGTGAATAACCCCGGCGTCAAACTCGATATCCGTGGCAATCACGAAACCGCCATCGACTCTGCCCGCGAGACCTTGCGTACCTTGCGGCGGCATACCGACTTCGATCTTGCCTTCCTTCTTGAAAGTCTTCGAATCAATCGCAATCTTATTACCTTCCAAAGTCATAATCAACGGAAAATTCGTAATATGTTTCGATTGAATCTTTCCCTTGATCACGTGATATTTTAAGATATCGCTCAACGTCTTCCCTTCGGGTAACTTATACGCCTTCATTGCGTCGTCGTTCGGCGCGAAAACTGTGAAAGAACCGCTTGAAAGTGCTTCCGTCAACCCTTCGGCTTTGACTGCTGCCGCGAGTGCCGAGCATCCGTTCGCCTTACACGCCTCTTCCTGTAAAATAATTATTAGCTCTCTCTCTCTCATATAAAGCGATTAAAATAAATAACAAACAACGACTGCGCGCAAGAACGAACGCGCGGTTGCTCGAACTTAACACGCGACTGCGAAAAACGAGTATTCACTGAACGATCGTCCATTCTCACGGTATCAGTATCACGCATGGACGTATTACAATATAATACTCTACACATAGTATTACAACATAACGCTCTGCACGAATCCATGGATAAAGTTTTGGATAGAATCATTGAACGTTTATTGAACAAATAAGAGATAAAATAATAACACTCACGAATGAAACGGCTTTAGTGACACAATTACTATGATTGCGCTTAGTAGTAGTGCGTTTCTGTTGCAAGTTTACTCTCGATTGAGTCGTTTTGATCGTTTGCGTGAATGATAATGATTGCATGATGTGTTCCTAATAATAGAGAGATTTTAAATTTTTATGCGGCTGTGATGGCTGTGGCAGTTTTCGAGAATCGACTGCGCATGTGACTATATTTAGGGTTTCAGTGGAAATAAACTAAAACCTCTTCTAAAAATATCTTTATCTTTAA
>Ga0115004_10004365_pt1 | contig 11303 bp, 8 predicted proteins | sample ArcticOcean_MG_C_10_FD_88737 | JGI IMG/M metagenome (GOLD analysis project Ga0115004, IMG submission 88737) | Marine microbial communities from western Arctic Ocean - ArcticOcean_MG_CB11_90 | ecosystem: Environmental > Aquatic > Marine > Oceanic | place: Arctic Ocean: Canada Basin | collected...
AAAATGTAAATAGACCAGAATTTGTTCCGATTGAAACGCCTAGACCAGTCGCTTCTATTGATCCCCTCTGATATGATTTTAACGTGTTTTTCTCAAAGTAGTTTTTCTCAAAGAAACCGAAAAAATGAGACTTTTCATCAAGTAAGTAGCGGCATTCAAGTGATGTAGTTATCCATGAGGTGGTTGGGATGGTTCTTTGGTCAGTTCCTCTGATGCTGCCTAGACCCCCGATTTGAAGAACTTCATTTTCCAAAATGTTTTGCAATGAAATGCTCTCACCTGAAGCTCCAAGGACTAATGAGCTTCTTTTTAATAATTTAATGTGTTTTGAGCCTTTGTAGGTGATTCCTATGAGTTTTGTGCGTTCTATAGAAGTTGCCGTTCTGTAACCTGCAGAGAGACTTAGTTGAGTGGTAAATCCTTTAGTGGGATTGAGAGGGGTATCCAGACTTGAATAGCGCCATTCTCCTTTATATAAGGTAGAATTGGTGTTCTGAGTAAACTGGTCGTCGTTTTGGTTAGAGTTGTTTTTGGTTTGACCGATGAGAAAGCTTAATGTATTTCTTGGGTTGATTTGGTATCCTGCACCATAGTCTAAACTAATTCGATTAATGGTGCTGTCTTGTCTAATAAATGCAGTATTGAGTTCAATGCTTAGAAATGTATTAAAGAGGTATGGAGTTTTTATATTCACGGCTAATCTTTGATTTTCGGGTCTTAGTCTTTCCCAGTTGAGAGAGAGTGACTCCGCTCGGTTTAGAATATTGGTTAGATCTAATGAAAGAAGGCCCGTTACTGAAGTGGAGCCATCTGTTGAGGGCTGAAGTCCTATAATTCCATCAAAGCGGCTTGTCTTTTTCTTCTTTAGGAATAAAGTAATAGATGCCTTATTATTTCTGAACGAAATTTTTGGTGGTTTATTAAAGCCGAAGAAGGCATTGTCATTGGCTCGTTTGGACAGTCCTTTAGCATAATTTTCTGAGTATAGCTTGTTTTTTTCGAAGCTAAATATCTTCTTAATGGTATTGTAATCGAAAGATTCTTCACTCTTTATAATGAGGCTGTCAAATTTAATTACAGGGCCCTTGTTTAGCGTTATTTGAAGGGTAATGTTGCTGCTGTCGAGTATTCCCTGGCTTTGGATTTTAGCGAAAGGGTGTCCGTTGTTTTCTTGGAATGACAACTCCTTTCGAATCATTACTGAAGTCGTTGAAAGCTCTACTTTCTCTTGAAATGTCTTGGTTTGAAAGTCAATAAGGCTTATTGATTGAATAGTGTATTCTGGACCGGTAGTAATAAAGATGAGGAGGGTGTTGTTTTTTTGAACCAAACTGTCCGTGTTGGCCTCTAGAAAGCCATCTAGATGTAGTTTTTGTGTCTCAGCGTTGCAAAAATCAAGAGGAGAGGTTTTGTTCGCAGGAGTGTTAGAAATTTCTTTTGTTAGCCCGTTTTGAGTTGCGAAAACTTTAAAAAACTTTATTGCATCGCTAGTCTGTAAATGGCTCAAGAATGGAGTGCTAAAAAATGTTATGAAGATTAGATATTTCAAATAGTTGACTGTGGTAAACAATAACGAATATTAAGTAGGGTTATTTAGTTAAGGAATAAAACTTGTTTATAAAAATTGAAACCATTTTCAGTAGAATATGTATAATAAGATAATTTTGTATCAATTGCTGGAAAATAAAATACCATCATGAAAAAAACTGCATCAATATTAGTCATCATTGCGGTAAGCGCGATCTTCTTGTCATCTTGTCGTTCATCGAAGCCTTCTTGCGCTGCTTATGATCAACTGGAGCAGGTTAATGATCAAAAGTAATCGAGATATTTTGATTTGTCTGAATGTTTAAGCTTAATGCCACTGGACAATTCGTAGCTATGTCATAGATATTCTTTTTCTTTTGGGGGCTTAACTCCACTACCGTCTTTATTTTAAGAGTTACGACTATTTCAGAAATTCTCCTGGGAGTTCGTTGCATTGTTTTCTCTACTTCTGCTGAGCAGGTTTCTATTCCAAAAACCCCATTTAAATCACTGATATTTATTACGGTCACCATGCAGGCGGCTAATGATGCGGCCACTAGGTCAGTGGGGCTAAATGATTCGCCTTTTCCATTGTTGTCTTTTGGTGCATCTGTTAAAATTTCCGTTTTTGATTCCAAATGAATAAGACTGTTTCTTAAATCCCCGTTATACTCTAAAGATATTTTAGACATTAGTTAAATTGATTTAGGTGCTAAAATATTCCTAAATTTGAATACTTATGAGATACTTGATTCTTATTCTGTTTTTTATAGCATTCACGTTATTTGGTCGTTCCCAAGGAGCTTATGAAGGCCCTAGTTTGATTTATACTAACCAGGTTTCCGGCGGAGCGCAACTCAGTACTACGGGTTGGGGGGTGCAGTTTAATTCAGGTAAATATGACGGCTTCTATAAGATTAAAACAAAAGGATTTGAATTTGTGAAAATCAAGCATCCAAAAGAATTTAAGTTGCCGAATAACGGTAGAGATAATTCGAGAAGATTTGCTTACGGAAAATTAAATTCCTTTCAGTCTTTAAGGTTATTGCGTGGAGCTAAACAGATAGTTTCAGATAAAATTAGGCATGGCGCAGTAGCTATTGGTTATAAGTGGGGAGTAGGTCCGAATGTAGGGTTTGTTAAGCCGATTTATGTAGAGGTTTCGAAACTTACAGGCACATCAGTTGCTGTTGAGCGTTACGACCCTGAAATTCATGACTTTAATGTTATAAACGGAAGGGCTAATTTCTTGAGAGGACTGGATGAAATGAAATTAGCCTTTGGGGCGGTGGCCAAAATAGCGGCCACTTTTGAGTATAGCGGAGATAACGAAGGGGTTCAGCAGCTGGAAGTCGGAGTGGTGTTGGATGCATTTTTAAACAAAGTACCTATTATGATAGAAGAAGCGAATAATCAGAGGTTTTTCCCCTCAATATTTATAAGTTACTCGGTAGGTAAAAAGTATGTAAAACGATGAGTTCAGAAACAGTAGAATTAAAAAAACCAAGAGTAGCCAAGCCCAAGTGGTTAAGAGTTAAGCTGCCAACGGGGGAGAGCTACAAGAAAGTAAGAAGTCTTGTTTCGGAGCACGGTCTTCATACCATTTGTGAAAGTGGGAATTGCCCTAATATGGGAGAGTGCTGGGGGGAGGGTACCGCGACTTTTATGATATTAGGAAACATTTGCACTAGAAGCTGCGGTTTTTGTTCAGTAATTACGGGTAGACCTGAAGCTGTTGACGAGTTTGAGCCTGGTAAAGTGGCCAGGAGTGTTAAGCTTATGGAAGTTAAGCATGCCGTAATAACAAGTGTAGATAGAGATGATTTGGCAGATGGTGGGGCAGATATTTGGGTGAAGACAGTAAAGGCCATTAGACACCAGTCTCCAGCGACAACTTTAGAAACATTAGTGCCCGACTTTGCAGGAAACTGGAATAATCTACAATGTATAATAGATGTAGCTCCTGAGATAGTGTCTCATAATTTAGAGACAGTGAGAAGGTTAACAAAGTCAGTACGAATACAAGCTAAGTATAATCGAAGTTTAGAGGTTCTAGAAGATTAAAAGAAGGAGGTATGAAAACTAAGTCAGGCGTCATGCTGGGATTAGGAGAGTCTTTCGATGAGATCTTAGAAACCATGGATGACCTGAGAAGTGTTAATGTGGATGTACTAACATTAGGTCAATACCTTCAGCCAACACCTAAGCATTTGCCAGTACTGGAGTTTATTACTCCTGAAATATTCGAACAATTAAAGGAAATTGGCTTACAAAAAGGCTTTAGGTATGTAGAGAGTGGCCCATTGGTAAGAAGTAGTTATCATGCAGAGAAACACCTTTTTTAGGGGGTTTGTCTCTTTGAGATGTATATAATGTGATTTTTCTGGGTGAAAATTGTAATAATTTAGCTTAGAATTTATTGTAAATTGCCGAACCAAACCAAAATATAATATCAAATAATATGAAGACGAGAATAGCTTTATTTTCAATAGCTCTAGTGGCTTTAGCAATAGGAGTACTATTAGCTCCTGGTAAGGAAAACATCTCAGATTACTCTCCGAGAGTTAAGAATGTAACCTCAAAGAGTTTTAGCGGAGCTGCAGAGCATTACGCTATGCTGAGACGAAACGTAGAAACGGGAAATCTTGAGTCTGGAGATTACGCGAGTATGCTAGCTAAGGTTAGTAAATTCAACAAAGAGTCTAGTAATAAGGACTTAGGTCTTGATATTAACTGGGAGGTAATGGGACCTACAAATTTTGGTGGAAGAACTAGAGATATTTGTTTCACTGCCGGTGGTCTTGCTTTTGCAGGAGGAGTTTCAGGTGGATTATTTCAATCTTGGGATTCTGGAAATACTTGGTTTAGGGTGACTGGCTTCAAAGAAAACTTAAACGTTACTTCTGTAGAGCAAATAGGAAATGGAAACATTTTTGTAGGTACAGGTTCTTTATTTGATAGTTCAGGAGGTACAGGAAGTTCAGGATTTCTTGGTTCAGGAGTGTACAAAAGCTCAGATAATGGTGTTTCATGGTCATCAGTTGATGGTCTTAGTATAGATGTATTATCAACAAGTGGAGACTTCACTTCAACAGATGTACTGTATGCCGACCCTCAAAATCCAAATAAGTTATGGGTAGGAAGTAGAGGCGGATTGTTTTGTTTTGATGATTCGAACGGAACTGTAAATGATGATTTCGATGGAATTGCTTTTGCTGGTTCATGTCAGGACATGGCTATTTCTTCTGATGGAAATAGAATGTTAGTCGTCCTTGGAACAGCAGTATACCGGAGCAATGACGCTGGAGTTTCTTGGTCAACTGTAACGGGGAACGGAACAGGAGAGTTATCGGTTTCTGGTGCGAATAGAGTCGGTCTGGCTATTAGTCCACAAGATCCAAATTATGTATATGCATTAATTAGTGTTAGTGGCAGAATGGGAGGTGTTTATGCTTCTACTGATGGAGGCGTTACTTGGTTTAATGTTTGGCCAGAAAATGACATCCAAAACACGAATATAGACATCGATCCATTTGGTGAAAATACCCAAGGAGGATATGACTTAGTCATCACGGTAGACCCTACGGATAAGGAAAGAATTATAGTTGGAGGTGTTACCCTTTGGGAAGGAGGAATTAATACTCAGCCGCAAAGACTAGCGTATAATTTTGGGTTTGGTGCGAATTATGTGCATTCTGACATTCATCATTTTGAGTGGCTAAATAACCAATTGTATATTGGTTGTGATGGTGGAATTTTTAAATCGAATGATGTTACGGTTTCTGATTCTCCGATATTTGTAGAATCTAACTTCGGGTACAATACTACACAGTTTTATGGAATTGGTATAAGTACCACAGGTAAGGTAAATGGGGGGACGCAAGATAATAGCACATTTTTAGTAGGCCCTGGTTCTACATTGGGTGTTAACCAATTTGGAGGAGATGGTTTTGATACTGATATTTCTGCTGTTAGTGATTTGGCACAATTTGTAACAAGTCAATACGGATCTCTTGGAAGGTCATTTGATGGAGGTAATTCTTTCAATAGCTTTTATGATGTAGAATTGAGTACACTATTGCAAGAGGGAGAGTCAAATTTCCCTTTTTATAATATTGTAAGATTATTCGAAAATACGAATGATTCATTCTCTCAACAAATCATGAGGTTTGTGGCAAATGAAGACACTATCCCTTCTGGGACGACGATAACAGTGTTAACGAATAATTTGAATCAACCCGTAGAGCATGTTCTGGAAGACACGTTATTTATTAGACCTCAGCTTACAGTGCCGCAGGAGGTTATTACAGAAACGGAAGATTCTTTAATTACTCTTACTTATGATTTTGATGAGACAGAATACTTCTCTGAGGATTTTTCTTTCACGGAGACTATTGAAATCGGAATTACAGATGTAACAGTTACTTTGCCGAATGAGAATATTGTAATAGATGAATCTACATTAGAGGGGATAGTATCAGTTACCGTCCAGTTTACTGAAGATATAGAAGTAGCGACTATTGAAGATGTTACTCTATTTAATGTGCCGGACACATTAGAGATTATCGATCCATATACTTCGCTTTTCGCTGTTTATGCTTATGATGGTGTATATGTTACTCGACAGGCTCTTGATGGGAATACTACTCCAGATTGGACTAAAGTGGTCAGTGGTAATTTTGGTGTGAATGCTATTGAATTCTCTTTAGATGGAAACCATATGTACTTGGCCTCAGGTTCAGGGAATGTAACAAGAGTTTCAGGTTTTCATGATTTTTGGGGTGATGAAGATGTCTCTGAGTTAACTGAGACTAGAATTTTCCGAACAAATGGTACAGTGACGGGTATAGGTGTAGATCCTAATAATGCCAATAGAATAGCCGTGGCAGTTGGTGGATATGGAGGAAGTGGCAAAGTATGGATTACAGATGTAGCTACTACAGCTACTCAAACCAATAACACAGAGTTTTTTGATAACATCTGGTTTAGTTCAGGTCAAGACTTTGCTGGAATGCCTTGTTATGATGTAATCATTACAGATAACCAAGCTACTGGAGACGATGTGATTATGGTAGCAACTGAGTTTGGAGTTTGGGCTACTAATGACTTATCTGATAATAATTCGTGGGAACAGTGCAGTAATAACCTTGGGAATGTTCCAGTTTTTGATATTAAACAACAATATAGAGGTCCTCAACAGTTTATTGAGAACCCTACAAATACTGGTTTTGTTTATATAGGAACACACGGAATGGGAATTTGGAGATCTGGAGGAGTTGTAAATATTGAAGAGTTACCCGGCACAGGTATAACTTCTGACGATAGGGAGCTTTTAATATTCCCTAATCCAGCGTCAGATCTAGTGAATTTGGAAGTAAATCTAATTGAAGGCAAAAAACTTTCTTTAGATATTTACAATATTTCTGGTCAATTAGTTTTCACAGAAGATTTAGGATTTGTTTCTAATGGAAGCCAAATAGCGACTGTGTATATAGGAAGCTTAAATAGTGGTAACTATATCATGAATGTGAGGGGAGAAGGATATAGCGAGACTGGTAAACTATTAGTAAAGTAATAGCATAGACGATACTATAGAAGCCGTTAGATGATTTAATCTAGCGGCTTTTTTTTGGACTAAACATTTAGTATGATTAGAATAGGGATTAATGGATTTGGCAGAATAGGGAGAACATTATTTCGACTGATTTCTGAAAGAGATGATTTAGAAATAGTTCATGTAAATGATATACATCCGTTAAAGACACTTTTACATTTAGTGAAGTATGACAGTATTCATGGTAAGTTCGATAAATCATTGACTTATGTTCAGGATGATTTATTCCTTATGGAAGACCAAGAGGTTACTTATTCTAAATGTTCTGACATTTCGAAAATATCATGGGGGAATGTAGATGTCGTATTTGAGGCTACAGGGAAGTATAAAATAAAGGCAGACTTAGATCATCACATTAAAAACGGAGCAGATAAGGTTATATTGACAGTGCCTCCTGCAGATGAGTCCATGAAAATGATAGTGATGGGAGTGAATGAACACTTACTGTCAAAAGAAGATGAAATATTCTCTAACGCCTCTTGCACGACCAATAGTGCTGCTCACCTCATAAAAATAGTATCTGAAAATTATAAATTGGACAGTTGTTTTATAACTACAGTGCACTCCTATACTGCAGACCAGAATCTGCATGACGCTCCTCATAAGGACTTAAGAAGAGCCAGAGGGGCGGTCCAGTCAATAATCCCTACTACCACTGGAGCGGCTAAGGCATTGACTCGAATATTTCCGGAATTAGCAGATAAGTTAGGAGGCTGTGGAATAAGAGTTCCGGTGCCGGATGGCTCGCTTACCGATATAACCTTTACGATTAATAATCCACCATCGGCAGATGAGATAAACCAATTGGTTAAACTCTCTTCCGAGAATGATTTTAAGGGGTTTGTCCAGTTCTCAACTGATCCATTAGTTTCAGCAGACATTATCGGAAATCCACATTCGTGTGTTTTTGATTCGGGTCTTACTTCAGTTGTAGGCAATATGCTGAAAGTAGTGGGCTGGTATGATAATGAGATTGGCTATTCAAATAGGTTAATAGACCTATTAGACTTTCATGATTCATTGTAATATTTCAATTGGAATTTTCCGTTATGTAATTCTCCATAACTGTAATAGTTAATCCAATCTCCTAAGTTGAAATAGGTCGACTTTTCATTTAGAGCTATTTCTAGTGGTAAATGTCTATGGCCAAAGATAAATAGATCGTAGTGTTTAACCTTTAAAATTTCCTTCGAATATAGAGCGAGCCATTCTTCATTGTTACCCAGAAATGAGGAGTCTGAGTCTCCAGTTTTAGCTCTACTACTTCTGCTTAAGTAATTAGCTAGTCCTATGCCAAAGTTCGGGTGCAGCCTTGCAAACATCCATTGACAGAGCTTATTTGAGAATAGGCGTTTTATAAATTTATAGCCATAATCTCCTGGGCCTAGCCCATCTCCATGTCCAATATAAAGATCTAAACCTTGTCTTTTTATTGAGATAGGTTCTCGGTAAAGGGTAGCATTTATTTCATGAGGTAGATAGTCAAATATCCACATATCGTGATTTCCAGTGAATAGATGAATTTGAACACCACTATCTGAGAGCTCAGCTAATTTTCCTAAAATACGTGTAAACCCTTTGGGAATGGCTTGTTTATATTCAAACCAGAAATCAAAAATATCACCAACTAAGAATACCTCCGAAGCATCAGCGCTAATTTCATTTAGCCACTGAACTATCAATTTTTCTCTAATAAGACTTTTCTCATAAGTGGGAGCACCTAAATGAAAGTCAGAAGCAAAATAGATTTTATCTTTCAATTTCAGAAATCGATTAATAACCAAAAATAGATTCGAGCTTATCTTCTAAAGCGCCACCTCTAATTTTAGTCTGAATGATATTGCCATCTCTATCTACTAGAACGGTGTGTGGAATACCACTGAATTTATAGATATCTTTATAAGGAGTAGCCCATTTTTTGAGATCACTAACATGATAATCCCAAACTAACCCATCTTTTTCTATGGCCGCAAGCCATTTAGAACGGTCACTATCTAATGACACAGAGAACACTTCGAATACGGCTTCATTATATTTTTTATAGGCGCTACCTACATTTGGATTTTCTCTTCTACATGGTCCACACCATGAGGCCCAAAAATCGATGAGTACGACTTTCCCTCTAAGTTCGTTGAGAGTCTTTTTGACACCGTCAGGATCATTTAATTCAATATTCGGAGCTACTTTACCTACATCAGAGCTTTGAGCGCTTGACCTATTCCTCTGGTTGAAGTCTTTTACAGATGCCTCACGGGCTTTGTAATAATTAGAATAGGGTACTGTCTTAGCTAGGTTGTTTATTATAGTGCTTGAGAGCTCCATTTCAGTGGTGAAGTCTAACGCATCGAAAAAAGCGGCTATTCCTGGAGAGGAGCTGTTTCCTGTTATATAACCATTAAGGTCAGATTTGAACTGCTTTTTAATCGTTTGTTTTTCTTTACCTAAGACTAGTTTTTCTTCTAGCTTATTGGCTTTTTTGATTTTATTTTCTATACCTAATACATTCTTTTTATGCGTAGAAACTATATCGAATAATTCATGATAAACAGATGTGTTTGGACTTCCTGTGATTTCTGAAGGCTTGTTTAATGTGTTGTAATTAGCATTGAGAGTAACATTCTCTGTGCTATCTGTAATGAGAAAAACTTGATTTCTCTTGTTATTCGTAAGCACGTAATAATCCATTTTTAGGGGTGCGTTTACCTGATGGCTGAAAACTCCTCCTTCTCCAATCATGATGGTATCGAAAATCTCACCGACTTTACGCCTATTAATCTTATTGATAAATAACATCTCGCCATCACCGCCTTCTATCTTTCCAGATATAACTGTTCTAGAAGAGTTAGGGTCTGTAGTGTTTTTAGATGAACATCCTGGAGCTAATAGCAGTGATAATACTGCGGCTAAAACTAAAATACTTTTCATAAATATTATTTCGATTGTTAGCAAAGATACCTAATCCTTTAGGATATTTTTATTGGTTAGGAACCGAATTAATTCTTTTTCCTCTAAAATAGGTGTGCTTATTTTTATTGTGAACAGATTTTGACCAAATAAACTTTTCTGATTATCGCTCAGTCTAGAGAAGTCTTTAAGTGTCGTAAGGAACTTAGATTGGGTCAAAGCTCCTTTGCCAAATAGAATAATTTCCTCTATTTCTGCATCAGTGAAGTAATGATGGTCTGCGAATTTGAAATTCTTTTTCAAAGAATAATTTTCTTTGAGATGAACCTCGAATAAGGCGCTGTTAGCTAGGCCTGTAAAACTTATTACTTCATTTGAGTTTATTTCCTGACCATGCTCATTAGTGGGCTTTTCGTACACTATTTTAGAACTAAAAGTATGTTTAGAGGCCCATTCTTTTGGTTTTTGCAACGCATTATAATTATCTGTAATCTTAGTAATGACCAAAGCATCAGCTCGAGAAGCTGCGCTTTTTATATCTCGTAAATATCCTGCAGGAACTAAGAAATCTTTCCAATATGGTTTTCTCTCTGTAGTCAGTAAAAAAAGTACTGAGGGCGTTACATACCTGTGCTGGAAGCAGTCGTCTAGAAGGATTACATCTGGTTTGTCATCTGATTGCAGCAGCAATTCTATTCCCTCTTTTCTTCGTTCGGCTACCACTATGTGGGTGTTGTCTAATTCAGCAAGGTACATTCTCGGTTCGTCACCTATTTCTATTGCAGTATGATTAGCGTTGCAATGCACTACTCCTTTAGTCTTTCTTCCATAACCCCTAGAGACTATAGCCACTGTCTTTCCTTTAGATTGGAGTAGTTTTGTTAAGTAGATTATTAGAGGTGATTTTCCGGTCCCTCCAAATGATAAATTCCCAATCCCTATAATAGGGGTATCGAATTTGCAGGATTTTATTATTCCTGAGTTAAATAGATAATGCCTCAGCTTAAGAATTAAACTGTAGATAAACGCTGCAGGAAGAAGGAGTCTTTTTATGAAAAATAACACAGGTTAAAAGTAAATAATTAGCCCGTTAAAGGAAGTTTCTTTCTTAATTTGTACTGAATAATTTTTTTTCAATATGAAACTGCACGAAATAACATCTACTCTTGAATCAATAGCTCCTAAGATTTATCAAGAATCATATGACAACTCGGGCCTAATCGTTGGAGATTTATCTATGGAGGTGACAGGAGCCATA
>Ga0115004_10004372_pt1 | contig 11296 bp, 11 predicted proteins | sample ArcticOcean_MG_C_10_FD_88737 | JGI IMG/M metagenome (GOLD analysis project Ga0115004, IMG submission 88737) | Marine microbial communities from western Arctic Ocean - ArcticOcean_MG_CB11_90 | ecosystem: Environmental > Aquatic > Marine > Oceanic | place: Arctic Ocean: Canada Basin | collected...
TAGACTTGAGGAAAGATCTCTCTCAGCACTTCTGTTGTTAGCGACGGTCGTAGCACCTTGTAAGACACGTTCAGTGGTCACATTTACAGCTTTCACTCGATTACCGTCATCGACACCTTAAATCAAGTTTCCTAAGCTTACAGCAATTTAAAAAATGTCATTTCGAAGAGACGAAACCTATCACGCACGATAAGGCAAATCAAAATATTTATATTTCTTTCAATTCAATATAAACTTCACGATAGATGGCAGTCACTTAGGTTCATAATACCCGTATACATACAATCGTTTGTGACCTAGTAAACCGTGCGAAAAGCTTCAGCGAAAATTTTATGCACTCTTGCTGTAATTGCCTTTCCGTGTCTTTCTTTCCGGAACTTTTTCTGGCAAAGTCAAGGACGTCCAGGGCAAAAATAAATGTAAAATCAATCCGGAACGAGTGCAAAAGTTACACGTTTTCCGAAGATTCTTTAGATATACGCAAATCTTTAGAATAGCTTGGTTTAATACTTGGAGAGAAAATTGATGAAGGTTCTTCTGCATTTATATACCTCGCAATTTCTACTGGACTGAGTGGTTTTGGAAAAAGTAGTTGGCAAGGAGAAAAAGGGAAAGTTCACGCAGTAAAGGTTGTAAAGCTTTCTGAAGGAAAAGAAGAGAGCAAACTTCTTGCATTTCATGAAGAATATTCGCTACTCTCAAGTCTAAGTCACAGAGGGATTGTAAAAGTTTATCATTATGATCGTTTATTTATGGTCATGGAATACTGTGGTGGTGGCAGTCTTTTTGAAGCTTTACATTGCACAAATATAAAAGCAAAAAATGTACTGAACCAAGAAACGGAGGGGGAACTTATCTCGATGATAGATGAGAACATGCCTATTCTCAATTTACCTATCTTAATGTTGGACATCGCTGAGGCATTGAGTTATATACATCAGCATGACTTAGCTCATCGTGATATAAAATCAGCCAATATACTTTTAACCTGGGATAAGGAACTTGAAAGAGTGAGGGCTAAGATAGCAGATTTTGGATCTGCTAACGCGGTTTCAGTCGTTCCAGTGAGAAAAAAGACAAATCCTCTTCGATCTCTTTTGGGATTACAGAGAGGATTCTATCCAGTCGGTTCCTTATTGTGGATGTCACCAGAAATGCTTGAACCACCATTTGAAGAGGAAGAAGTCTATGCCAGAGCAGATAAGGTAGATTCATATGCGCTTGCCATTGTTTTGTGGGAATGTATGGAATGGCGAATTCCCTGGTGTGGGACAGAAGTTCCATCACGTAAATTGGTAGTTAAAGAAGTTGTGAAAAGTAAGTCGATGCACTTACCTTTGCCGAGAAAAGCAACAAAAGATTTTGCAGAACTTATCACAGTTATGCTACACAAGGATCCAAGAAAGAGGCCCACCTCTGTAGAGATTTTTGAAAGATTAGAAGATATTGCTGGAATATGGGATACAGAACGAGCTTACCAACAAATATCATCCTATCTGCACATTAATAGGACCACAGAGGAATATATTTATAAGGTTCTCTCTGTTAATGCTTCTCACGAGTCTACCATACCTGTAGTTACGAGTAAAGAAAATGTTTACGATCATAATTCATAAAATTTGATTGAGGCTGATAACGGCATAGAGATACAAGCTATGCTCAATGCTTTTAAACACGATTTCGGCTCCAATACTGTCGAATCTTTGCCTATCAAAAAGAAAAAGAAGAGGGAGGAAGTGCTAAGTTTGGAGCACGAAAAATGTGAGGAATAATTAAAGTCCCACACGTTTTGGTGAGGTTAGTGATATTGTTAGCAAATTACACATGCGTTCGCGGAAGCATGCGAAGTTCTTTATTCCAAGAGTGTAAAACACAACAAGAAATATGTATAAGCTTGCAAGCCTTGAGTTGTAAGTACGTAAGCTAAACAAAAACTCAAGCAAGAATCCTGTGCTTGTAGCATGTATGAATGAAGCAAAAGAAAATTGGGAGTTGGAAGAAAAATCGAATGCCTGAAACTAATGGGTCTGTCATAAAGAATAGAGATCCCATATTAGAATATAAAAAACTGATTATTTCATGATGAATCACGTTGTGATACACTTATTTTTGATACTATTTCTTAACTATATTTTATTACTGATCCCCAGAGCGCTAATTTTTGCCGCATTAAAAGCACTAAGATAATCACTCCTGCGTATTCGTAGAATTCTGACAGGTCCATTTCTGTACGCACGAAAGTCTGGAATATATTCAAATTCCGGTTTTAAAGACAAAGCTTTTTGTCCTAGATAGCACCAAGGTCCAATATCTGATTCGAAATCATCGGAGCCAGCATAAACTACAACACGTCCCTGTAATACAAGTATGAAAAAATCAGCTGGTATTCCTTTGCTGTAAATGAGCCGGGACTCCGACTCGATTTTGGAATGAATACCAGGGGTAAAAAGTAGCTCATTCGCTTCTTTCGTTTTTTCTAAAGCATTGGCATCAAATTCATCGCAGGAATCATCATCCTGTTCCTCTAACGATGACATTTGCACTAGCTTGCGCAAAATTCCGGGCTCATATTTTGCAATTTTCTTGAACTCTGGAACATTCACAGAAAGAAAGGCAACAATGGCATTTATCTCACTCGGAGACAGTCGTTTTTCATAACCTTCCAGATGCTTATGTTCAAATAATTTCATAAAATTTGTCGGGTTTGGACGTCTTGCATTTCCGCGAGACTTCACTCTCGATTGGGTATCATTCACATCAATGTAGTTATCGGTTTCATCTATAATTTCATCCTTTATTACAGCTTCGATAACATCTTCAAGGGTGATTATACCAGTAATCTTTTTCGAGGATGAGTGATTGGATTCCATATTCGCTGGAGATATTACCTCAGAATGTTCAATTCCCTCCACGACTGATTCGGTAGCATCATATGCAAAAAGCATGTGCAGATAGGAAGCTTTAAATTCAAGAAATACTTTATCGAGAGTTGTGGAGTCACTGACAGTTTGTACGTACCCACTTTCACTATTACCATGAAAGGAGATTACTGCTGCTACTTCAATTTCATCATCTGGGTCAATCAGGATCAAATCTTTAGTAAACAAAATTCCAACAATATTATCACGAGAGAACTCATAAACTGGGATACGTGTAAAACCGCTTTTATATATGCTCATGAGTACAGTGAAAGTCAGTCGTGTATGAACGTTAACCATAAAAACTTTATCCAGGGTAGTCATCACATCTGATACACGTTTTTCTTTGTACTCGAGAGCTCCGGTGAGCATGTTGCCATCATGGGAAGATATGGCACCAAAATCCTCTCTAGCATCCGGATGTTCTACGTGAATTTTAACCAAGTGCTTCAGCTCATCCTGAGTATGGAAATTTCCTAAATCACGCCCCAGTATCCTATCAAGCAGCCTTGATATTGGCCACGCAAATGGAAAAAGTAGAAAAATGAAGCATTTAACAATCCAGATTGTGTGTGCCCCAATAGCAAGACCATGGCGTGAACATGCAGCCTGGGGTGCGATCTCACCAAAAATAACGATTGCCAAGGTTGAAGTAACTAATCCTATGGGTCCATCTGTTAAATCAGCTAATAAAATTGCTATGAATGCGTTTACTTAGAAAACACTTTAGAGAACATGATGATCTAGAAAATCTATATTATTACCTGCAGTATTTCCCAGCAGCAATGTGCAAAGAAGTAAGTTGCCTTTCGAACGTACTGGAAGAATGACTTTTGCATATTTACGCTCATCTGGGTCTCCAGCTTGGGCTATAATATCAAGTCCAATTACATCTAGTGACATTAAACCCAGCGTTAAGCCAGAAAAAAGAGCGGATAAAATCAAAAGTATTGCAGAGGAGAGTCCTGTGACCCACACTGGAAAAGTGGCAGGTGCAACAAACTCCCAACTTGCCGCCGTGTAACAAGTATCGAAGCAACTAACTCCCGTCTCATTCGTACAGGCTAAGACACAAGAAAAACGTTCTTGGGAAGATGACATCACTACTATCACGTCACAAAAGAAATGTAGGGATAAAGGATAGATTATTTCTAGCAACTCAACTTATAGGTATAACGTGCTCGAATTGAGGACAACATCAACGTTAAAGCACTTTGTGTTAGGGTCGAGAAATGTGGAAATCAGTAAAAAAAACAGAGGGACTCGAAAAAAATACGAACTTTGGTCTTATATAGAAAACTGCCTGTATGAGGGGTGTGCACAAACCGCACCAATTGTTCCAGGAATCGGAGTACAGGGAGTATAGGCGAGTAGCGCGTATTGAGTTCCGATTTTCCCAGTAGCGTAAAAAGCAGAAAACTCAAAACACGAAAAACGAGTTCATAAAACACAATAAGACGGAGAAGACGTATGAAAGACGTATTCAAAAGTTAGGAAGTATATCATTATTTCTGTGATACAATTATTATCGCTACTATAATAGTATTCTGCTGCTGCTACTTTAATATTATATCCAAAACAACTGCATTCACGTTGGGCTGAAAATTTCGGTTGAAAATATAACTACATTTCAATCTATCCGGTTTGTTATGTCTCAAAGACCAAGCCAGTCGAAAATCTTGCAGCGTCAGAAGCAGATCGATTATGGAAAAAATACAGTCGGATATGAAAAGTATTTAAAGCTTGTTCCTAGGTCTAAGCGTGGTCCAACCGATCCTAAGACCCCTAATATTTATATTTCTAATTCTAAAAGAGCTTTCGATGGTATAGTCAAAAAATGGCGTCGCGAGCTTCATAGATATGATAGAGAAAATGTTGGGAACTTTCTGGTTAACAATTCTGAAGAATGTGCTATGGCATATAGTCCAGAGGCATCCCACGTGCGTAGAGTTTGTTGCGTATGTATCAGCCGCATTGAAAAAATAGAATATAATTCCTGTCAGAAAGTGCTAGGAGTTCCAGGCAAAGAAAGTTGGGAAAGTCTTGGAAGCGTTCAAATGATGATACTGTAGAATATCGCCTTGTTCTAGGCTTTTATCCGCTTTCTCTTCTTGAATTTGCAGTGAGTGATGTGCTCTTTGTTGCTCACTCTTTTTTGCTCGCGAACTACTTATTTAGTTTTGTTACACCCTTATTTAAACTTATTTAAATACTGGGTGTAATGAACTTCATTACTTTCTTCTTTCTAATTAAAACAACTTACTACATACGTTCAAATGGTCTCATATCTTGGAAGAAGACTTAGGATTTATTCTAAAAAATAGCAAACTTTACCTTTTCAATCTTATCTGCAATGACTGCAGGGTTTGCTTTCGAAAGAGCTTCGCGGCTATGCGACTTAAAATCAAAAGTACAGTTGTGCTTATTGTATTGCCTGTGAGAGGCACAGAAAGTATATTCACAGCGACACTTAAAACCAGAAATTCCTATTTTTTTGTTGCACTGAAAGCATCTACCCGGGTTTGAAGGTTTTTTATTCCCCCCAGCATTCAAATCATCATGTTCATTTTGATCTTGCGCTATTGAGTCACTATTGCCTTTTAATTCGTGAGGGGCGGGAATACTTTTTATTCTTAATTCTTCTGCCTTATAACATATTGAGCAGAAGAACATTTTTTCTGGGTTTCTGCAAAGTTTGAAATTGTAACTGTGAAGAAAAAACAGTTGTATATAATAATCTTACCCATAAAATCCGCAACCTGAAACACAAAGTCTTGGAATGTCATCCGAACCATCTCGTGCATTATCGTTTAGCATTGAAATTAATTCCGAATGATATGTTTGTTACTTCCTGTTCGACTGTTCAAGTTTTTTTTTTTGGAGAAAGTGACTTGTGGTTTGGTGTACTTATTTCATTACAAAGACAGAAGTATTATTTTTCCTGATCTGTGCTCTAGATTGTGATTTTTGGGAGAGAATTCTCTCTCTCAACTCTCCGTTTCACTTTTTTATTAACTCTTTTATTCACTTTTTTATATATGACGTAAAATGAGCAAACTATTTTTGGGGGGTAAAGTAGAGAACAAGAATGTTACAAGACAATAAGTGTACAGTCAACAAGAGTCGATGAGTGCCTGCGTGGGAGCGTGGCTGAGTGCAGAGTTTGCTTTGAGTTGGATTTATGTGCAGGCCACTCGAGAGGCAGGAGCCAACGCACACACACAATATGCGAACCAGAAGGTTTAAAGTCGTTAAACGCACGAGTGGACAAGCGAACAGGTGTTCAATTGAGTATAACGCAAGACAGCACTTCACGAACCGATTCCAAAACTGAAATTTGAATGACAAAGGATTACCAATAGAAAGACCGAAGTCTAGGAAAAAAGACGTAGGAAATCGAGATCAAAACCTGATAGAAACTCACAACTTTTGACCAACAAACTTCATATCATCTCACAAAAAACGCCTAGATTGCAAGCAGTTCTTTTGACAGATATCTTCCGATACTCGGAAATATATACGTGCTTAAAATTAAGTGTCAAAAATTCCTACGTTAAAAACCAATAAAAGCAGCTTTGAACACATTGTTCACTCCTGGATTACTCAAATGGCTTGTTAAATTTTCAACTGGACCTACTCCAGTGTGATCATACTGGATAAAACAGCCGAGAGCTGCTACCATTGCGAGCCTCCCGTTCGCAATTTCTTTAGCTTTGAGCGCTTTCAATTCATCAGTGCTCTTTCCATAATTCATTGGATTAAAAATTCCGCCAGGATATCCAACATCACCCGCTGGAAGCTTGTTGCCTGGAAAGGCTGGATCCTCAGAAACAGAACCCGGATTCTTTATATCTTGCCAACGACGGATCTCGGCCCAGTTCATCATGAACATTTGAACAGTGAAAAGGGTGGTTGAACTAGCAAAATAACCGTTGTAGAAAGGTGCATCGTGCCAATTTGGCAGGTCAGAAACACCAAACATGGTAAGGAGTTCTGGCGCAGCCATACCAGCAACTCCTAGCATAGCCCAACGGGCGTGTTGCAATTCGGCTTGAACATACCAATCCAAATCTTTGCTGTCTTCACCGAGATTAAGCGGATCGAATCCATAATCACCTGGAAGCATACCCTTGAGATGGGAGGGAGCAGCTGTTCCTGGCATCCATAATGGTCGCGATTCCGCTGAAGCTATTACGGAACTTCGAACAGTACGCTTAGTTGCGGAAATGTATGTACTAATCCTGCAAATAAAGTGGAGTGACTGTTAGTTATTATCGCAGATTAAAAATCGAGATTTGTCAAATTTGGTTATTCGCGAAAAGTGCGGGAATAGAAAAAACAAGTAGTGAGGGGAAGAATAAGCGCAAAAAGTAACAAACAGTGAAATCTTGACAATCCGCTAAGAGACTACATAGCCTTACCGTTGCGTGCCGAACTGAGTCTTTAACATGGAAGCCATAGTAGTAATTCTTTCGTAACTTTATGCTCAGGATCGCGTATGGATTTCGTGCTTGGTTTTCGAAGTGGAAAGATTCCCGTTACCGTCTTCTTTTGAACAAAATAGCTCCATATTTACGATATATTATTACTTAGTATTATATTTCCGAACAATATAAACCTCCAAAGTCGTAAAACGATAGAAAAAACAAGATTTCAGAATAAAATCTTCCTGAAATTTCCTCTTGTTCACCACACACAACCTGCAGCTCAGAAAAGTGATTCGAATCAAAAAATCTTTTTTTTGGTCTTAAAAAAAACACCGAAAGAAATATGCCAATTGGAAATCATATGATAAAGCAATGAAAAACCGGGTCCTCAAAAAAACATTCTTTCTTTTGTTTAGAACCCTAAACTTAGAAACTCACCCACTCCGCAGACCGCTTGGTTGACTATTCCTCTGTCCGAACCTGAAGCTGTACTTGGAATATCCAAAAAAAGGTGTCGAAGGTAGTGTATACAATTGAATGTGTAACTTACTTTTCATTTTGAAATAAGATAGTTCTTCAATTTTCCCCTTGCTCCAAAAGAAAACTGGTGTAAAAGTTCGAAAAAAAAATAAACCGGAAAGCAGCATTACGAGAAGTACAAATCTCATTAGAATACGTTACTGACATCTATTTGTTTTCAAACTGCCTTTTACTGCGCTGAAATTATCACTTTTTCGATACTTTTTGAACCTAGCGGTGTGACTGACTTTCCACTGTTTCAGTCCTTGAATACTCAAGGACTACAGTTTTTGTCATGAAAGTGAACTCTTACAATTTACTCACACGAGAAGTCTGGTCAGACAATCTCGATGAAGAAGTAGCCATCATCAGAAAACTCGTCCAAGCATTTCCCTATATTGCGATGGATACAGAATTTCCGGGAGTGGTACGTTCTAATATTGAAGTTTTAATTTAGATCATATATATTTTTCTCCTCAGGTTGCGAGACCAGTCGGGGCTTTTAAACAGCAGTCAGAATTTCATTATCAAACATTAAAATGTAATGTTGATATGCTGAAGTTGATTCAACTAGGATTGACTCTGACGGATGCAAACGGAAATTTACCCATCATTGATGGTAGGTACTGCTTATGGCAGTTCAACTTTGGAGAGTTCAATTTGAAGGATGACATGTACGCAAGAGACTCAATTGAGCTGTTGAAGCAAAGTGGGATTGATTTCCTGATTCTGAATGAAAGAGGAATAGATGTTACTCGCTTTGGCGAACTTTTCATGGTGAGTGGAGTAGTATTGAGCCGCGATGTGAAATGGTTGACATTCCACAGTGGATATGATTTTGGCTATTTAATTAAGCTTTTAACTTGCGTCTCTTTACCAGAGAATGAAGCCGACTTTTTCAAAATTTTAGAGACATACTTTCCATGCTTTTATGATATGAAATTTTTGATGAAATTCACGGAAAATTTGCACGGAGGTCTAAGTAAGCTTGCAGAGCATTTAGATGTAGAAAGGATAGGACCCCAGCATCAGGCGGGTAGTGATAGTTTGCTAACAGCCTGCACTTTCTTCAAGATGAGAGAGAGATATTTTGAAAAGATCAAGCTTGATAAATATGCGTGCATACTTTATGGTTTAGGACAAGATTCTCTTGAAGCTGAAAGAGAGTAAAGATATTTTGTTTTGACGACAAAGTCAATAAGAAAACTGTCGTACTATTTGTATAAGTGCGGTTTAGCACAGTTATTTATGCAGTTAGTGTGTTTGGTACAAATTGGTCGAAAAAATGGTTTTCTGAACACCAAGCATTCCACTTTTTTAAGGTCCCACCCCACGAACTGCCGAACTCTAATACACAATGTCAAACCAAACAGGAATGTGTTCCCTCCTTATACCATACTAGATGGTGCTTATATATACTTCTTGTTCTTGCTTTCCTTCTTCTTTTTTTTTGTTTTTTTTTTTTGACTTGCTTTCTTTACCTTATTAAACCATGAACCTGATGAGTTCATTGCGAATATGTCAAAGTAAACTAAAAGTGCAAAGTCTACACAAACAACCATCAATAATATACTCAGATCGGTTGTTTCTTTAGATGATCGGAGAGGATAGTTCGGCTTCATATCTCGAAGTGATAGAACGACTTTCTAAGTTTCTAAGTTGGAGTGTTTCCAACGGTATCCAAGTTCTCGATGCGGTAAGAGTTGATGCTCGCTGGGATGGCGTAAGTAAGAAGTATACTTTGTGTATTGTGTCTACTCGCCATCTTCACTGCTTTGAAAAGCTTTTATCTATTCCAAAAACTGTATGTTTAGGTGCGAAGACATGTTCAATTTCAAAGGAGTTAGTTGCAGTAGGACTTGGAGGTGGTCTTGCTCTTAACTTCGCTATAGCACAAGAGTTGGCCCTCGGCCCTGATTCATGTTGGTTCGATTATCTTTGTATCTTACCTGGTAAAGGTGAGCAAAGTTTACCGATGTTCTGGTCGAAACAAGAACGGAAAAAATTAAAGGGAACATCTTTATATTCTCACATCATTATGGACGACCAGTCATTTGCAGATGATTATGAATTCGGTTTTAAACTTCTTCAAAAGTATATCAACTTTAAGTCTGATCGTGTTAACCTTGAGCTATACAAAAAAGCAGTGTCGATAGCAGCTTCTAGAGCATTTTATATTGACGAATATTTCGGTGAATGTCTGATTCCCTGGGCTGATCTTTTCAATCATTCAACACACAATATGCATGTGAAGGTGTACTGCTCAAAATCTTCGTCAAGGAACACTTTTGATATGGATGAGAATGAAGTACTTATACGTTCTGTACAATCGGTTCGGAAGTATCAAGAATTATTTAACACCTTCGGATTACAAAGTAATTCATCGCTTCTACATAAATACGGCTTTTGCGAACTCAGTAATAAGAATGGTTTTGTTTCAATTTATTCTCCTTTTGGAAAATTAAGGCGTGACAAAACTTCTCGAGCTTGGTCTGAAGTGTACGAAATATATAGTGACGGTAGGATTGAACATAATCTGGTGATTTCTATTGGCTATTACGTCTCTTTCTATAGGAACTTTGCATACAGCAACAAGAAAGAATTTGTTTCTGAATGTGTAAGTTCTGCAAAGACAATATTAAATCAGCAACTGAGTGAGTTTGAAGTAGCTGGTGGAGAAATTATAGAAGAGAGGAACATCAAAGCAAGAAGTGGCGGAGGCTTCATAGGAGCTGCTGCAGCAAATATGCTCCGAAATGAAGAAATTGGTACACTGAACAGCGCAATTCAAATGGTCGAGAGAGAAGGAAATAAGTTATGGGGAAAATATTACAGAGAATCTCGATAACTAATTTGTGGCAAGAATTACGAAGTTTGTTGATTACTTGAAACGCGTCGTACAAATGTATAAAATAACTAAAATATTCCGACGCCGAAGCCAAAGAGAGGGAATCCGGACGGAAAGAATGGTGATAGAGGTGGTGTAAGTGCACAGCAAGCTTTTGAAAAAAACACAAAAACGCAAGGGTTGATAACAAAAATACGAGTAAAAAAAAAATTGGATGGGAGTTAAAGAAAAGAAGGCGTAGGGGGGAAGAGAGACCGAGCGCCCGCCCGATGAGAACATTTGGCATATGAAAGCACACTTAACACGCATTTACTCTTCTCGATCCGAAGTTGATCCAAGCAAATTCTACTGTTCTTTGACAATAATTTCACCTTCCTTTTATTTTTCTAAAGCTGCCACTCTTGATGCCTTGTTGATTACTTTTCATCACAATAGAGCTCCCAACTTTATGGTGAAAATTCGGGTACATTCTGTACATTAACATATTATTCTGACCTTCAGAAGCATCTCGAATTTTCTTCTGTGGACCTGAATGTGTACCACTTTGTTTACTATTACCTATTGCGTGGTGAAATTTTGGATCA
>Ga0115004_10004377_pt1 | contig 11290 bp, 14 predicted proteins | sample ArcticOcean_MG_C_10_FD_88737 | JGI IMG/M metagenome (GOLD analysis project Ga0115004, IMG submission 88737) | Marine microbial communities from western Arctic Ocean - ArcticOcean_MG_CB11_90 | ecosystem: Environmental > Aquatic > Marine > Oceanic | place: Arctic Ocean: Canada Basin | collected...
AGGTGGGGTTGTCATCAGTGCTTTGCCGGGATTGAACGCCCATTGGAGCCGCATTTTTACTGCCCTTTACCCTTACCTTGGATCCGGCACAGGCCATCTCCATCACGACAGCGATCTACTGCTCGGCTACCTTTGCCGCCGCAATCACCGCCATTTTAATCAACACCCCCGGGACCGCAGCAAGCGCCACAACCTGCCTTGACGGCTATCCGCTGGCCCAGCGCGGAGAAGCAGGCAGGGCCTTGGGCATGGCCGTTTTTTCATCTGCCATAGGTGGCGTCTTTAGCATAATTTACTTGATGATTGCAGCACCGTCTCTGGCCCGCGCAGCTTATAATTTTTCCCCGCCAGAATACTTCGCCCTTACGTTGTGTGGTCTGTCAATGCTCGCCAGTATTGGTGATGGATCCACGATCAAAAATCTAATTGCCAGAGGCTTGGAGATATTTTTAGCGTTGGTGGGCGTCGACAACCTGACAACGGTCGAGCGCTTCACGTTTGGCAGTTACCAGCTGTATGAAGGCATCAGATTTGTGCCTATAATGATTGGCGTTTTCGGTATTTCCGAATTGTTGATACGGGCCGCAAACCTGCAGGTCGTGCCCGAACAGGTAATTATGAAACCCATAACGCTGCCCAGCAGAGCAGATTATAAAAAGTCTTGGCACACAATTGTTCGGTCTTCGGGCATCGGAACCTTTATCGGCATACTGCCTGCCGAAGGCGCGACTGTCGCTGCGATGATCGGCTATAACGAGGCCGAAAGCTGGTCAAAAAACCCAGAAAAATTTGGCCATGGGGCAATTGAAGGCATCGTAGGATCAGAAGCAGCCAATAATGCGGCCATGGGCGGCGCAATGGTCCCTACGCTGGCCTTAGATATTCCCAGCAGCGCCACCGCAGCGGTTATTTTGGCCGGTTTGATGGTGCACGGTGTCCGACCCGGGCCGACAATGTTCACCGAACAGGCTGAGTTTGTCTATGCAATTTTCGGGTCGATGCTTCTGGTCAACATCCTGTTTTTCCTGGTTGGCTTGCGCGGCGCAAAGGTATTTGCCGGCGTCACACTGATTCCGGTCCAAATTCTATGGCCGACTGTTTTTGTATTTTCAATCGTTGGAACCTACGCGCTGGGCCAATCCATATTTGACGTCTGGGTGGCGCTCACTGCGGGTGTAGTTGGATTTTTCATGCACCACTATGGCTTTTCAGATGCCCCATTGGCCATTGGCTTGATATTGGGCGGCATGCTTGAACAACGCTTGGGTCAACCCATGGTGAGGCTTGACGAAAAGTGGTGGCTTATGTTCACCCGCCCGCTGACATTATTCTTTTTTATCCTGACAGCACTTGCACTTTTTGGCCAAGCCCTGTTTGGGATATTCAAACGTCGTTTACTAAACTCAACTGGAGGCACTGCTGAATGAGCCGCATCAAATCAATTCGCACGCGAGTCTGGAACTGGACCGGACCGGTGGTCGCACCGCAGGGAAATTTCTGTACAAATGCATCTGACGCCCTGATCCAGAAAGGCGATGCGATGGCCAGTTTTCGGTTCCATCAATGGTTGACCTGCGAAGTCGAAACCGAAGATGGCACTATTGGTATTGGCAATGCAGCGCTGGCACCAACCGTAGTTAAAAAAGCCATTGATGATTGGTACGCACCATTGGTGATTGGCGAAGATCCGTTTGATTACGCCTATATCTGGGAAAAAATGTATCGTCGCACCCATGCATGGGGCCGCAAGGGCATCGGCATGACTGCGATCAGTGCCATCGATATCGCCATCTGGGACTTGATGGGCAAGCTGGTCGGCAAACCGGTGTTCAAGCTTTTGGGCGGGCGCACCAAGGATAAAATTCCAGTTTATTACTCAAAGCTCTATGCTGACGCGATCCCCGCGATGCAGGCAGAAGCCGAAGAGGCTATGACGCACGGCTATCAGGCGTTCAAATCACGCTTTGGCTACGGACCAAAAGACGGCATGTCCGGCATGCGCGAAAACCTCAAACGGGTCGAGGCACTGCGCGAAGTCATCGGCTATGACAAAGACTTGATGGTTGAGGCCTATATGGGGTGGAACTTGGACTATACCCGCCGCATGTTGCCAAAGCTTGAAAAATACGAACCACGTTGGTTGGAAGAACCGGTGATCGCGGATGATGTCGCAGGCTATGCCGAATTGAACGCCATGGGCAGCGTCCCAATTTCCGGCGGCGAGCATGAGTTTTCCGTCATGGGTTGCAAAGAGCTGATCGAAAAGCGCGCCGTCAGCATCTTGCAATATGACACCAACCGCGTTGGTGGCATCACCGCGGCGCAAAAGATCAACGCGATCGCCGAAGCCTTTCAGGTGCCCGTGATTCCACATGCCGGACAGATGCACAATTATCACCTGACAATGTCGAATATAAACTGCCCGATCAGCGAATATTTCCCTGTATTTGACGTCGAGGTTGGTAACGAATTATTCTATTATATCTTCGATGGCGATGCCGAGGCAGAAGACGGGTATCTGCAACTATCAGACGACACCCCCGGTTTGGGCATTTCAATTACCGACAAACATCTGGCTAATTTTGAGATTATAGAGTGACAAAACCTTACAACGGCATCCGGCCGGTCGCTCCGGCCGCATTCCACCCCGATGGCAGCCTTGATGCGGACGGCAACCACAGAATTCTGGAGTGCATGATCGATCAAAAAGTTGATGGTATCTGAGTCTTGGCCAACTATTCAGAACAATTTCTGCTCTCTGGCGCCGAACGGGATCAACTCACACGGCTCAGCCTCGAACATATCGACGGACGGGTGCCAGTTATGGTCACAATCAGCCCTTTCGCCACTGATATTGTGATGGAACGCGCCCGCCAATGCAAAGCAGTAGGAGCCGATATCGTAATGATGATACCCCCTATCGTGGGGTCTGTTGAAAGGCACAGCAGAACAAAGCTTTGAGCAAGTCGCCCGATTTGGCGAGGTTGGTCTGCCGATTATGCTGCAAGATGCCCCTTTATCCGGGATTGAGTTAACCATACCGCTTTTGACTAAAATGGCCCGCAAAATCGAAATGTTAAACCTGCTTAAGATCGAAAGCGTGGGCACGGCCGCCAAACTGGATACGCTGCTGGCCTCCGCTGGGGATCACATAGACGGGCCATTTGACGGCGAGGAGGGTATCACTTTGCTCGCAGATCTTGAGGCCGGGGCCACAGGCACCATGACATCTGCGACAATGCCCGATCAGATTAAGCCGGTTGTCACCTCATTTCCGGCAGGCGGCAAGGCCGCCGCTACAGCCGCATATGCGCGGGTTTTACCCGCGATAAATCATGAAAATCGCCAATGTGGCTTTCGTGCCGTCAAAGAGGCAATGGTCGAGGGTCACGTGATCAAATCTGCCTTTTGCCGGCACCCGATTCCCCGTTTGGGCGGCCCAGCGCGGGCAACTGATGGCACTGCTACAGTCCCTCGACCCTGTTGTTTTGAGTTGGGGTAAATGAGCAGCGCACGGCTTAATTTCAAAACGCTCTTGGCCGACGGCCCAGCCATCGCACCGCGCCACAGCCTGGCCTGAGAGGCCGCAGACGTTTTGCGGCAGATGATCCTACTTGAAAAATTGACACCCGGGTTGCCCGTGCCAGAACATGATTTGGCCAAGGCGCTGGGGATCAGTCGCACACCGTTAAAAGAAGCTTTACTGATTTTAAAAATGAAGGCCTGATCGTCCACAGCGCAACGCGTCGCTCCAGCGTAGCCGATCCCTCTCTAGAAGAGGTGAGCGAAAATCTGATTGTATTGGGGGCGTTCGAAGCTCTCGCCGGGGAATTGGCCTGCAAGCATGCCAGCGGTGCAGAAATCACGCAGATACTAGAGCTCTGCGATCGGATGCGAAATGTCAGCCTTGAGACAGATCCACTCGATTTTTTCAGCTGGGACATGGAATTTCACCAATCCATCGTCTGGGCCGCACGCAACGCCCCATTGATGGAATCCCATAGAGTCTATAACGCCCGCCTGTGGCGGGCACGCTTTATTTCATCGAAGCAACGCACGTTGCAAGACAACATGCTCGGCCATCACGATCTGATCGCAGAGGCGCTTCAAAAGCGCAACGGCTCGGAAGCCGGGCGGCAATTGCGACGACATCTCAAAACGGCCGTGGTCAATATCACCGCAGCGCTTAGCATAAAAATCAAGCCGTTTCTAAAACTTCGGCCGATGGCCTCTCCAAACATAATCTTTCAGAGGGATGAAAATCGCTTGTTCTGATACAGGGAGACCCGGCAGGAATTGATCCGGAGTTGCTGGTCAAATTGCTGGTGGACCCTGCAATAAGACAGTCTGCGAACTTGATTGTGGTGGGTGATCCGCAGATTCTGGCGCGCGGTGAACAGCAGGTGGGTCTTGATATTCCCAGTCTGCGCTTAATAGATGCCGAAGATTCATTAGAGATCACCGAAGGCAAAGTTCTACATCTTAGCATAACCGTAGACAGATTGGCCGATGCCCCTATGACCGCCGCATCGGCTGCCGGCGGCGCCTCGTCAATCAAGGGGCTGAAAAAAGCGCTGGAGCTTTCCCGTGATGACAGCATCGACGGTATTATGTTTATGCCATTCAACAAAGAATCGAAGCATCTGGGCGGCAATGATTTTTCCGACGAACTGGGGTATGCCAGTGACTTTGTCAAACTAACCGCGCGCGCTATTGAATTCAACGTTGCAAACAGCATGTGGAACCGCCGGATGACCCGCCATGTCGCGATAAAAGATGTGCCTGCTTTGTTGACCACAAACCACATCGAGCAGTCGAATTAATTGACTGATCGCACTCTTAAAATGGCAGGATATACGCACCCCCGGATCGTGGTTGCGACCTATAATCCGCATGCGGGTGATGGCGGATTATAGGGCGACGAGGAAGATCGTGTTATCGACCCTGCGGTCCTATGCGCGCAGGCATAAAAAATCGCGGTCAAAGGCTCCCTGCCCGCTGATACCCTATGGTTGAAAATGCGCGACGGTGTCTATGATGCTGCCGTGATGATGTATCACGATCAAGGCCAGATTGCGATTAAGCTGCTCACCTTTGACAAGGTCGTGTCCGTTTCGGCCGGTCTTTCAGTTCCCATAGCGGCTCGTGCGCATGGTAAGGCCTATGAAATTGCGGGCAAAAATAAAGCCAATGTCGTTCCTGGTGCGAATGCGGTGCGCATGTGTTTAAATATGGCAAACCATAAAAATGCTACCGATGGGATCTTTTAGAAAACAGTGTGCAACGCCACCAGCGCGCCAATAATCTGTCAGATCTATTGCACATCACCCACAGCGCAAATGAATACGGCGGGCACGTTTATAAAGCTCTCGTGGATTATTGATGAAACCCAGTGTTAAACCAAACCCACAAGAATAATTTGTTTAGCAGTTAGAATTGAATTGAAAGATAATTCAACAGCTGCAGAGCAGGATATAGATTGTAGATTAAGCGGCAGTCTTATACATTTTGCTCAGGTCTGTAAAAAGAGTGAATTTTGAACGCCCTGGATACTAGATAAACAAAAAATATTCTTGTACCGAGCAAGAAAGATAGCACCGCGCACGTTAAAAGCTTGCAAATAGAGGTAAACAGGAGATTTCGAATGGCGCGTAAAATGCACACAGACGAGTTTTTGCGTTATGTAGCGATTCCATTGTTTGGATTCGGAGTTGTAACAACAACAGGACCAAGATTTATGGGCTTTGCGCTGGGTCGTGCCAGCCCGGAAAAAACCAACCTTTATTGGTTTTCCGCGACACCGTTTGAGCAAACCGCAGAGGCCATCCATCAGTATGACTTTAGCGCCGATACAATAACGGCAGACGATCTTTACGCGGTGCATAGCATTGAGAAAGACATTATTAGATTTCTGGAACAGCTTAAAACCGCCGGCCAGAGCTATGCAACACCAACTTTCATCATCACCAATTTTGATCCAAAGATAGATGAGAACTTTCACAAGTCGATCACCTTGATGAGCGAGATGGTAAATCATTCTGCAGGTGGACGGCAAACACTGGTACATCTGCGCAAATTCCCCAAACGCTGTTTGGACCGGCTGTCCCATGAGGTAAAATTAATTGAGGACGGGACTTACACACCGAGTACTGAATGTAATGAAATCCCCTTCAAGGACGTGCTGGAACTCACCATGACCATCGTTGACCCTGAACAGATTAAAGCCGAAATGAAAGGGTTAATGATGTGCTGGACGGGGTTGATAAAACACCATGTCGAAGCAGGTAATTATACCGAGATTAAAGACGCGATGAGCTTCAACCGCTTTGTGCCGCTGCTATCGCTCTTTCCGAAATTGGCAACGATGCTGGAATAATATTTCGCAAGCACAATTCCAACGGTTGGATGACTTATTTGCTCACGAGCCATTTGGAGACCATCCGATACGACCCAAATCCCATCTGGGGCCCTGCGCGCTATAATCTGGGGCGGATTTTCGACTACCGCCAGAAGTGGCGCATGCGCATTGCCATATAGGCAAGCCTAGATTTAAGCGGGTCAGCTTGGTCGCTAAGTGCCGCTTCAAACCACTGGCTGTCTGCAAATGCCACTCGGTAGCCGTCTTCCAAAAGTACGTCATGGACGCAGGCAGATTTCAGAAAAAAGGGATCGTCCGGACGCATAAGCCAAGTGAATGGCTGGAACCAACCCAACAAACTTTGCAACCAACGCTTTTTATATTTTAGTTCTGGGACCGAACTCTCAAACTCACGTCCTGTGGCCACTGTCAGCCGCCAACCACTTTCTTTTTTGCCAATCGGCCATTCAAGCGGGCGTGTGGTCACATAACCGCGCGAGCCGCCCTTGATACACCACGAAACGTCTGGCACGGGGTTGTTCCTTTTGAGGGTTCGGGATCGTTTCGTCATGAGATAGGCCACGATATAGAGATGAAATTCCTCCTAAACAGCATACATCTTTTTCAAATTGCTGGGATTTTAATGACTAACACAAATCCAAACGCAGCGCCGCCTTTTGTGCAGCCTCCCTGCTCAATATAATGATACCACTGCGACCCCATGTAACAAAAACGCCATATTAGCCATTTCCAGACAGAACCTTATCAAAGTATTTTGTGCCATGCCAGAATTGCATAATATGCATACAAACTATTGCCGAAACCTGACTGACTGCGTGAGCCACATTTTATACCCGCACATATTTTTTGGCAAAACAAGATACTACTTATAGAACCCAATGGTATCGCCACTGGTTGTCACGCCAAGACCGTTCAACAGCCGATTGACATAGTTAAAATACCCAACGATTTGATTTACTTCCAATATCTGCCCGTCATCTAGGCCAAAATCTTTCAGATTTTGCACATCCTCTTGCTGCATCTCACCAGGTTTGAGCGTTAACTTATAAGCGTATTTCAGCATCGCCAACTCAGCACCTTCAAAAGTATCCTCGGGTCTATGGGCGCGAAGAGCTTGCTCAACCTTAGCGGACTTTTCCGCATCCCCAATCAAGTGAGCCGCGTTTTTCCAATGATTGGCAAGCGAATAGGGGCAGTCATTTAGGATTGACACATAGCTGCTGATCGTCTCCTGCAGCCACATCGGGACCGTATTGGCCTCATCATGCAGTGCGGCCCGATACAAACTCACATGGCCTTTCATCGTATTGGGCCGCAGCGAATGAACACGCATGACATTATCTACGGTGCCATGAGGTGTCCGCGCCAAGTCCAGCAATTCGGCAAGCTCTGGACCGGCATCTTCATCTGAAATCATCTCTATCCAAGCTGACATATATACACCTTTTTTAAATGTTTTCGTTCGTCTTTAATCGTCTCTCCAGCCATCTAACACAAGCTGAAACCACAAGAATTAAGACCAGATATTCCAACACGAGAACCGAATAGATTTCCAGCGGCCGATATTCGGTGACTACCAGTTCATTAGCTTTGCGTGTCAGCTCTTGCATTCCGATCACCGAGACCAAAGAGGACATTTTCAACATATAAACCAGTTGATTGCCCAGTGCCGGCAAGATCCTTCTGATCGCCTGCGGCAAAATGACAAAGCGCATCGTATCCGTGTAAGACAACGAAATTGTGTGCGAGGCTTCATACTGTCCTTTGTCAATCGACTGAATACCAGCGCGAAAAATCTCAGCCTGAAACGCGCTGTCCGACAGCGCCAGCGCAATCACACCGGCCCAAAACACATTAATTTCTAATCCAGTCATTGGCGGCAGGCCGTAATAGACCCACAAAATCAATACCAAGATCGGAACCGAGCGCACAACCTCGACGTAGACCCGATTACAATTGCGCAGCCATGGGTTTTCAGAAAGCCCGGGCAAAGCCACGAGCAAGCCCACACACACCGAGATAATGATCGAGGTGAAAGACAATATCAAAGTATAATAATATCCCGAGAGCAGGAACTTGAGATTGATAAGCCCCGTTTTATTTGAGGGGTCTACCACATACCAGCCCCATTCGGCGGAGCACCCTGTCAGCAATGTCGTCAGGATCAAAAGGGCAAATAATCTCTTCATGGTGTTCTCTAATGCTGCAGAATTTGTTTCAAAAATGTCTTGCACCGATCCGTTTCAGGCGTCTTAAAAAATACCTCTGGTGCGGCCATCTCTACGATCTCACCGCGGTCCATAAACACCATTTTATCAGCCACTCGGCGCGCAAAGCCCATCTCATGCGTGACACAAACCATCGTCATCCCACCTTCGGCAAGACCAATCATCACATCAAGAACTTCCGTGATCATCTCTGGATCCAACGCAGAAGTTGGTTCATCAAACAAAAGAATTTTCGGTTCCATGCAAAGTGAGCGTGCAATGGCCACCCGCTGTTGCTGACCACCAGATAATTGCCGTGGATATTTACCCGCCTGTTCGGGAATTTTCACCCGTTCCAGATAGGTCATTGCAATTTCTTTTGCCGCCTGTGCCGTCATATTTTTCGAGCGTACCGGCCCAAGCGTCAAGTTTTCCAGAACCGTCAAATGCGGGAACAAATTAAATTGTTGAAACACCATTCCGACACGGGATCTGATTTGTTCCATGGATTTAGTTTTATGGTTCAATACTATCCCATCAACCCTAATCGCGCCGGTCTCATGCTTTTCCAGACCATTGATACATCTTATAAGCGTCGATTTTCCCGAACCGGACGGTCCACAAACTACAACCCGCTCCCCCAAACCAACGGTAAGCGACACATTGTTCAAAGCCTTAAAGTCCCCGAAGCTTTTTGATATTCCATCAATTCTGATATAATTCTCGGCAATCGAGTTCATAGAAACCCCTTCGGTAGTATCCCATAAGGTGATATCGGGATATTAGACCCAACACCATAAGAATTAAAAATGCAAATCATATTGCAATTTTTGCTTTTTTTGCGTTCTATGCGCCGAGTGTTACATAATCTTAACGGGAGAGCGAAATGAAAATTTCTAGACTAATTGCCACCACAATGCTGATGGCATTTGCATCATTTCAAGTGCAAGCAGGCGCATTGCAGGACATTCTAAGCAATGGCGTACTGAAGGCCGGCACCACCGGGGATTGGAACCCAATGACCATGAAAGATGCTGCCACCAACAGCTACACCGGTTATGATATCGATGTGATGACTGCGCTGGCGGCTGATATGGGCGTCGAATTGGAGATTGTTCCAACCGAGTGGAAAACCCTTGTGGCCGGTGTGACTGCGGGGAAATATCACATGACCGGCTCTGCCTCGATTTCGCCGTCCCGTGCCAAAGCAGCTGGCTATTCGATCAGTTATTTTTCTTTGGCGACAGTGCCATTGACGCTGAAATCGAACGCCGGCAAATATAAAGACTGGGACGATTTGAACAATGCTGATGTGCGCGTTGCAGCGACGCTTGGTACGACGCAGGAAAAACAGGTCAAACAGTATTTCCCAGACGCCAAACATGTGATTGTTGAGTCACCAGCCCAGCCCTTCCAACAGGTCCTCAGCGGTCGGGCAGACGCTCATATCACATCAAATGTCGAGGCCAACAAACTGGTTGCCATTCACTCAAATCTGATGATCGTGCCAGTTTCGGCCCCCAAATCACCCACGCCGATCGCAATGTTACTGCCACAGGCCGATCAGGTTTGGATCAACTATGTCAACACCTGGATCAAACTGAAACAGGAACGTGGATTTTTTGACGATCTTGATGCCAAATGGAAAGTCAACTAAACCTATAAAGGCAGGGCGCTTTCGGGCGCCCTAATTTTTACGATAACTTTTTATGCAATTCCCGCCAGCCTGTACTGTGCAAAAACCCGAATATGTCTCAGGCATAAGAAGCTGATCTGGACCGAACTGCCTCCTCCCGGTGGATTTGGCTCGGACGTCTATACTTCACATATTCCTTCAGGGACGCTGCCTGGATTGATAGATGGTGAGACAACGCTTGGCGACAGTGAAGCAATTGCCGAATATCTTGAAGAGGCTTACCCCAGTTTTGCAATGCTGCCCAAAACGATCAACGACCGCGCAAAAATAAGAGAGTTGTCGCGGTTTCCTGACACCCGATTAGAGCCGTGTATCAGAGCACTTTTTGCGCATGTACCCCCAAAAAAACCGGCCCAAGCGTATCTGGCAGAGCACTCAAAATTAATCTCACACCGGATCAAACAACTGGAAACCCTGTTGCACAACAGGCCAAAATTCGGCCTCTGCTTAGGCGATTGCGGCTTTCCCGTGACCTTTGCTTGGATTGAAGCGTTAAAGCCTGTTTTAAACTTGTCTTTGACAATTCCCGATGCAGTGCAAAATTATCTAAATTGGGTGATGTCGACACCCGCCGTTGCCCAAGAGTTAACCCAATACAGGCCTGTTTTGCGGGCTAGGTTTGCGGCAAAAGGTGCACCATGAAATTGATCTTGTCGACATGGATGGAAGTTCAGGCATATTTGCGCCAGACAGACGGCATCCTGATCCCAACCGAATTCATTAAGCAACATGGGCCAATGGGATTGATCGGGACAGACATGCTGTGCGCAGATGATATCGCAACAGCGGCTGCCAAAATGCAAATGCGCTGGTAGCCCCGCCTCGTGCCTATGCACCAGCGGAATTTAATATGGGCTTTGCTGGGACTGTCTCACTGGAACGATACGGGTTCAGATATTTATATGAACTAAACGGGCACGGTGCCAACCTTGATCCGCTGGCAGAGGCGGCAAGTCGGCTGACTGCGCGCAGGTTCAGGTTCAGGTTCAGGTTCAGGTTCAGGTTCAG
>Ga0115004_10004379_pt1 | contig 11288 bp, 5 predicted proteins | sample ArcticOcean_MG_C_10_FD_88737 | JGI IMG/M metagenome (GOLD analysis project Ga0115004, IMG submission 88737) | Marine microbial communities from western Arctic Ocean - ArcticOcean_MG_CB11_90 | ecosystem: Environmental > Aquatic > Marine > Oceanic | place: Arctic Ocean: Canada Basin | collected...
TGTGAGAGTGTGTGTTTTTGGTTTCTCGCCATCAAGGCAGTACTGCGAGCACCAAGAGGTGTTTTAGATACAGAACGGCAATGATGTGTAATGAGTAGAAAACAACCACGTTAGGGATTGATTAGGGGAAAGTCCGTGAAAAGTCTCGAAGAAATCGAGAGCAAAAAAAGGTTTGAAAATGACGTATCAGCGAAAGATAAAGAAGGTCGCGACCGCGGTAGGGACGTGTGTTTTAGTCGCTTTGATTGCCAGGGCGAAGTACTACTGGTGGATCGAAACGGCGCACGCGGCTAAGGAAGAAGAAGCGATGGTTGCCAAAAGGCGATGGAAGAAACGGGACGAGAAAAAAGGCGAAGACGACGACGGAGATGAATCGGAGTATTCTTCCGCGACTGAAGATGAAGGATTACTTTTTAATGATGACGATGGTGATAATGGGAATTCGTCGTTTGTTAAAAGGGGCGAACAAATGCCGAAACGGTTAGCGAGTACGACGACGACGACGAAAGACGCCGCGGAGGCGGATACTAAAAAAAGAACGCAAACGAAAAGTAGTCATACTATTACGGCGATGGATAGAATAAAAGAAGAAAGTACGAAGGAAAAAAGATTGATGCACTCGGAGTCGTCCGATGCATCGTCTTCGTCTCCGAGTTGGTCGCAAGAAGAGACAGATCCGAATTTTTTTGCTTCGACAAAGTTTTTCGCTTGTTTAGAGTTGGAAGAATCGAGAGAGCTGTTTCGAATGAGTGAAGAATTGGAAATTGCGCCGAATCAAGTTTTATTCAGGCAAGGCGATGAATCGAGGGATGGAATATACGTCGTCGTTGAAGGCGAGCTAGGTGTATACGTGCAAACGCAATCGTCTGGGAAAATGAGCGACGGGTATAAATCAATGAAGTCGTCGAGCAAACCGAGCGGTCACAATTTTTCTGTTTCAGATATGAGACGATCTTTCGATCGCGCTGGTTCGCCTGGATTACCAGTATCGAGAGGGGGTTCAACTCATGGTGGAACGAGATTCTCATCGACGCCGTCGGCGAGAAGTTCGTTAGATAAAGAGAGACCAAATATAAAGTTTAGTATCGGCCCAGCGCATTTGACAAACATATTGAACAAAGGTGAGAGCGTTGGCGACGTCGATATTTTAGACTCGGCTCGGCGATCGGTCTCGTGCGTGGCAATGAATAATGGAGTAAAGCTAGTACGCATAAGGCAAGACGTTTTGTTCGCCTTTATAAAGAAATACCCGCGAACGCTACAAGTATACCTTGAACAAGCGATTGCCAGATTATGGCGCGTCGCGAGGTTTACTTTGCGAGACTTTCTAGAATTACCTCGAGACGAGGGTGGCGAAGGAGATTTAAGTCCCGGAGCTGAAGATTGTTTAACGTTGAAACCCAAAAATTATGCATCGTCGTCGAATTTTTCGACAGAGTCTTCTGAAGAAGGTTCGCTTTATTTAGCCGGCGATGAGAAAAGTTTCGACGAAGAAACTCCCGAAGATGCGAATCCGACGATGAAGTTACTCGTTCGTCATCAAGACGCGCTCGAACAATATGCCGTAAAAAAAACTTTATTGGCAAACGAGGTGTTCATAACGCAAAGAGATAGTCAAACGAGCGCGTATTTTATTCTTTTACGAGGAACTATGCGACGCGATGCAGTTCCATGGCCAGAAGGAGATGGCGTCCAAGGATCTTTACTAGAAGCACCTCGACTCGTCGGTGCAGCTCACGCAATAACTGGCGCAAAATTCGATGAAACTTTACGCTGTTGCACGGATTGTGATATCTTACTAATCACGCCGTATGTTTTGAATACGCTATGTATGAACGCACCGGATGCGTGCATAGCTTTACAGCTAGCTGCGTCGTGTTCTTTGAATCGCGCTATTCGAGCGTTTATTAGCGCTGGATTAAACCGTCAATGGCTTTCTGCAGGCGATGTTGCATTTAAACGCGGGAAAGATGCGACATCGATGTATCTTGTCATCTCCGGAAGAGTTTCCATATATAACGTTGCGTTGAAAGCTATGCGATATCGGAGCCGCGGTGAAACACTTGGCGAAGCCGCGATGCTATCACAGACGGCTCACACGTCTACGGCTATATGCGCTAGAGATTGCGAGCTAGTAAGAATGTCTAGAGCGAGCGTACAAATCATTTCGTCCAAGTATCCAGAAGTAGCTGGACGACTTTTAGAACACGTCGCACGAAAACTAGAATTGAACCAACGCGATTTGAAAACTGGAGAAAGATATAGGCCGGAGATTATTACCATCGCCATCGTGCCAGCCTCGGAAGCAGTACAGATTTCAAAGTTACCAAAATTTGCTGCCAAGTTACGAAACTCGTTGGAAAAATTAGGAAAAGGCTCGGCGTTTATATTGGACGAGAGCTCGGCCGCCGAAGTCGTTCCAGAGGGATTTAGAAGAGTAGAAACGGCGTTTTATCGCTCGAAACTAACGAGCTGGATGACCAGAATAGAAGAAGAGCACAGGTTTGTTTTACTCGTCGGCGATAAAAATACATCTTCATCTACTAGTGGTTGGTCTCGCGTATGCGTATCTCAAGCAGATTTAGTCTTGGTCGTTGCCGATGGTGGTGCGGTTGCTCTTGCACCTTCGAACAACAACAACGTCTCAAAGTCGATATACGTACAAGGAGATAAAGAAGCAAATACTGCAGTAGGCTTGAGCAGTAAAACTAAATTGTTCATCAACGGCGGTGTCGACCCGTCACCGGCGGAAACGAAGTTACTCTGGAAACGTCGCAAGAAACGTCTCGTACCAGTGAACTCAGCTTCGGAGGAAGAATTTTATGAAATGGACAAGAACAAAAAACGCGAAGATGTAAGGATGGATGAGGCGAACTTTGATGAGGAAAAGAATTCGGCCATTTTAGCACAAATCGAGCTCATTTTATTGCACGGTAAAGGAGAGTCGCCGAAGAACACGAGACGATTTTATCTCAATCGACCCGGTCTCCGGAGACATCATCACTGTCGCTTGAACTCATACTCTGACGCAGATATCGATAGAGTTGCAAGGCATATTGCAGGTTGTGGCGTCGGTGTCGTGTTGGCCGGTGGCGGGGGTCACGGCCTAGCACACTTAGGTGCGTTGAAGGCTTTAGAGGATGAAGGCGTCCCAATCGATGCCATCGGTGGTGCAAGTCAAGGAACATTAACTGCCGCTCTTTACGCTCGTACGGCAAATTCCACTATTGTCAGTGCGAGAGTTCGTAAACTCGCTGGATTAATTGCGTCTCCGCGTAGATTACTGACTGATTTGACTCCGCCATTCTTATCTATTTTGACCGGTGATTCGATCGATAAAGCAATTCGTGATATGTTTGGCGATATGGAAATTGAAGATTTATGGATACCGTTCTTTTGCTGCGCTACTAATCTAACTACTGGAAAATTGATATCGTGCACTTCTGGATCTGTTTGGAGATATGCAAGAGCGTCGATGTCCGTGCTCGGTTTTTTACCGCCAATTGCAGACGAACTCACTGGTGACTTACTCGTCGACGGCGCGTATTTAAATCCTTGTCCAGTTGATGTTTTGAGAAAGCTATCGCGCGTTGAATCGACTATTGTCGTTGACGTTGAAGATGAGCATTACTCGGCTTTCCGTTCATTAACTGCGCGAGATGGTGGACTAGGCGGATGGCGATTGTTATGGGAACGCGTGTCTCCGTTTGCGCACGCAGATAAATTTTACAGGTCTTTGTTCAACAAAACCAAAAACAAGGATACTACTTGCGATGATGATGATTCTCCTTCGTCTTCTTCTTGCGACGATGAAGACGGCGATGAGGACGATGATTCGAAAAGGAAATCTTCGAAAAGAAGGAGACGATCAAAACAACAACGCGTCTTCGGTAGTCAAGGAGCGCCTTCGTACGCGACTTTATTAGGCGCTTTACTTCGCGCAACTTCGCGCCGCGAAGTAGCCGAAGCCGCGAAGACGTGCGAGATCGATGTTTACTTGCGTCCTCCCGGAGTCCCTCCGTTCACGTTTCACACTGGGTTGACCGACACTCGCACTGACGAGTTAATACGCAGAGCGAGACATAAGTCACAACAAGTCATTCGAAAATGGTTAGAAGCGAAAAGATTGAAAGACGAGAACACGGTCGCATCCGCCGCTTCGGCTTCGTACTACGGCTTCTACTCCTCCTCAACCAACGCTACTGCTACTAATAATAACAATAGCCAAGGCCGTCTCTCTGTCATACAACCACCGATGCGCGCTCAAACGAAAACATCTTCAGAATCGCCTCGAACTCGCGACGGTACGCGTTCAGATTCGAGACCGCGCCGAACTTCCTTCGAAGACGATTATAACGACGACGACGACGTCAAAGAAGAAGAAGAAGAAGAAGAAGGAGGAGACAAAGCGATTAAATCCCAGAAAATAACGCCTCGACGCTATAAACTCGATATCAAAACCGTCTCCTCCGCGAAGACGAATTCTACCGACCGCCCTTCTCGCGCTCGAAAATCGGAGACGAAACGAACCTGCGTCGACGAGGTCTAAAATGATCCCTATCAAGTCGTACTAATAAAGTGCCTTCTGTTTTCCATGGACGCGATTGAAAAATTTGAAGCGTAAAATGAACTCTCTCTCTCTCTAGCAGTTGTAACCTACCAGAAATCCAGAATACTAAAAAGTGCCCTCTTTGTTAAAATTAGAAGAAAAGTTTCTCACTAGTTAGCACACACTTAAAGTAGCTCCATCGATTCTTTGCGTGATCCAAAATGGCCCAGGCATTCACGGTAGCGATCAAACCCACTCCTTTACTGCCATTGAAGCGACAGAATTATGGCACGAATGCGCAGAGCAAGCGCGTTTGTTTCAAGGTCAGTTCTGTCCATAAAAAACGGATTTGAAACGAAATTCACTTTTTTTGATGACAGGTGCAAGCCGCGACTGCGTCGACGACTGATTTCAAGAACGGCATGGCTTTGATGTTAAATGGACAACCGTTTAAGATCGTTGGTACGTTTTGCCCACGCTTTTTGGCATTCGATCGCGCGCGTGAGGAAGAGTGAATCGGTCTCAGGGTTTGTTCCTCTTTTGGATAAGAGTTCTTTGAACATCTGTTTGATGACGTTTTTGGTGGCCTTCTTGAAACGCGTTTACGTACTAACCTTCCTCTTCTTCTTCTTCTTCTTCTTCTTCTTCTTCTTTGATAATGAAAGAGTTCCAACACGTACACCCTGGCAGAGGGGCGTCGTTCTGTAGAACAAAAGTGAGAAACTATTTAACCGGGAACACGAAAGAGGAGACGTTTCGGAACGGCACGACGTTCGACGTACCGAACATAACGAACCTGGAGATGCAGTATACGTATAAGGACGAAGAGCAGTACGTGTTCATGGACATGGAGACGTTCGAGGAGTGCAGGTGTCCACCCGGGGATTTCGAGAAGTTCATCACCGAGGGCATGAACTGTCAAATTTTGCAGTGGGACGGGAAAGTCATCGGCGTCGAACCGCCCGAGAAGGTTACTTTAGAGGTTACGATGTGCGACCCTGGATTGAAGGGGAATACCGCTTCTGGAGGCGGCGATAAACCGGCGACTTGTTCCACCGGTTTGACCGTTACGGTCCCGGCGTTTATTAACATCGGCGATAAGATCATCGTAAGCACCGTCGACGGTGGTTCGTACAAAGAACGCGCTAAGTAAGCATTACATCATGTTTACTTCTTCGCCACGAAACTTTTAGTACTTCTTATGTGCCGTTACTACGTAGTAAATTCAATGTAATAAAAGTTGTTAAATTATGATTACTTCTTCGCCACGTAACTTTTCATACTCCACTTATGCTGCTTGGATGTCTTAAAATTGTTCTTCATCGGTAGTTTAGAAACTTGCGTCAGACACACACACACAAAAAGTAATTAAATCACGCGACGCGATCGATATGGTAGCATCGATTAAATAAAACTGACTTTGCAAATGTCCAGCACTAGAAGAGCTCTGCAAGACTTCGCTTCAAAAGAAGCGAAAAGGATCGGATACGTCTCGAGGGCCGCAATAAAGCTCGAGCAAATCTTAGACCGGTTTCCAATTCTTCTTCGGAATATCCCGAAAAAGACGAGGGCGAATGTGATCGATTTAGGGTCATTCCCGGGCGGGTTCGTGCAAGTATTGAACGAAAGAACGAATGATAAAGAGTTAGTTGAGATTTTTGGGATCGATTTACAGGCGATGTCGTTAGAGATACCGTTCGTTGATCGGAAGCGGACGCAGTTTTTTGTGAGCGATATTTTTAACGATATGCCTAGTGAAATCTTACCAAAGCGGGAGAAGCAATTTTCGTTGGTTACGTCTGATATGATGAGTAAAACGACAGGCGTTCATGAGACCGATGCGGCGAATAGTTTAGAATTGTGCGAAGTCGCTTTTCGGTTATCCATCGAGCGATTGTTGATGAGGAACGGCGGGTTCGTTTGTAAAATGTTCGAGAATAACGGATTGAAGAAGTTCGAGGTTGACGCGAGAGGTGTCTTTGAGACCGTGAAGTTGTTTAGGCCCGAAGCGTCGAGGAAACAGTCACGAGAGATTTTTGTAGTGTGTAGTGGCTTCAAAGGTTGATAGTTTGGTTTGATTGGCCCGTAGTTTGTAGTGGTTTCAAAGGTTTATGTTAAATTTATAATGTAATAATAATAATAAATACGTAGTAAGTCTATTAGTTTATCATGTTGCTGTTCGTAATTTCGAATAGAGCATACCGAGGCTCGCAAAACATAGCGTCGTCCCGAACACGATTTCAAACGCACGATTTAAATGATCTATTCTTTGAACTCGTAACGCATACGCGTCTTCGAAGTCTTCCGAGACGTCTGTTAAAGTTTTTGTTGTTGTCGTTTTCGATGTACGGATTTTCTTCCCGTACTTCTTGTTCAAATTTGTAGTATCTCCAGCGCTTTCAGTGAGAGCTATTATTTTATTATTCGTCGTCGTCGACGTTTCTAGTTCGCTACCAGAGCTAACAAATATATCAGCTTTACAGCTCCATCTGCTCGATGATTTCACTCGAACCGTTACGCTTTTACCCATATATTTCTCTATATTTTCTTCACCTCCGGGAAGTAAGATTTGCGAATAACTCTTCGTGTGTCCTACTAACGAAACGCCATCGGCAGCGATGTCTGTAATCCAAACCTTCATCGTTTTACCTTCTAGTTTTTTCCACGGGAAGTACGACTCGGTAAGCTTTGTCAGCTCGCGTGATCGGTTTTTCACAATTAATGTATTCACTCGCTTCATTCGAAAAGCGGGTGTGTTCGGCCTGGCATAGAATTGCGAGATGTGAACCTCTGGAAACTTATACTTTTCAATCAACGACATTGTTTCTTTCCATTCGGTTTCGGTTTCGCCTGGGAAGCCGCATATAATATCGGTTGCTATTGTAATATCTGGCACGTGTTCCAATAAATAATCGACGACTTTTTCGAACTCTTCTCTTGTATATTCGCGTTTCATATCGTCCAGAACTTTCGACGATCCGCTTTGTACTGGAATATGTATCCACGAAAATACGTTTGGATGTCTTAAAGCTTCGGCGATTGCTGGTAAGTGCGCTAAAATATACGGTGGATTAGTCATTCCGAGTCTTAACATTACGCTCTGATCCGTAGGTAACACCTGCACTAACTCTCTAAACAACTCGGCAACGTTAGACCCGATATCTAATCCATAAGCGCCAGTATCTTCTGACGATAACCAGATCTCTGTCACGCCTTCCTCGATTGCTAATTGCGCCCTCTTTAAAATCGCCTTGATTTCATAGCTCCCTAACTCCCCTCTCGCATGTTTCGTCTTACAATACGTGCATTGCCCTAAACACCCAGTAGATAACGGAATAATCTCAACCGAATCGTTTCTTCTCACTTTTGGCAAATCGAGCTTCGGCAACGCCTTCTTCTCCAACATCACTACGCGTTCACCGTTCAAAGTCCTCTCAACTGCTTCGACAATACGGTCTATTTGCGTGACGCCTAATAAACTAACAAACTGTAATTCTTTCGCTTTCTGATCTCCTTGCGGTACGCATCCGCATACCACTACTTTCTTCTCCTTTTCTTTCGCTCGTTCTATAACCGTGTTCATCGCGCTCTGACTCGGATTCTTGACCGTACACGTATTAATCACCCATGCAGAAGCTTCCTCGGCCGATTCGGTCAATTCGTATCCATACGCCTTCAATTGACCTTGCATGAATTCTGAATCCGAGTGGTTATGCGCACACCCGAACGTCTTCACGTGTACCTTCTGTCCAGAGCCAGGTATGCCGATGTTTTGGACCTCGTTTACTTCGTTGTTGTTCTGTTCGATCTCGTGTTTCGATTCTCTTTCAGTCGTGATTTCTTCTTTTTTTCCGCGTCTCTGCGCGAGCGTCACGAACGAACGACGCCGTCGAGTTACGTTGTCGCCTCGATCGTTCTTCGCGTTTTCTCTTCGTACGATGTCTTCGAGATCATCTATCAAATCCATCATATTCCTCCTTCTGCTCCTCTTCTTTTCATTCTTCTTCTTTTGAAGGTTAAACTGCTTTTTGAGGGGTTAACACGACTACGTATATCTACTAAAATAAAATCATTACGTTAAACACGACGTCCGCGCCTGAAATATCTATCTAATGAATAGGAAAAGAGGGGGGGGGTGTATGCATACTACTGTATAAATATATTTGAAAACCGCGCGAGATTGTTTTTGTTTCTCGCGCGATGACGATCACGAACGCCGCGCGCGAATCAGTTTCTTTGGATCGAATATTAGTGTTTCTTGAAAAGTCAAACTTTAGTTCTTCTTCTATATCGAGTGATCTTCTGCGCGTATCCATGTTTATTCGGCACAGATGATTGCGTGATATCTCGAAAAACGAGCGCGCTCGAAAACAACGCGCGTGCTAGAGGTAACTTCGCGATCGTTTTGCTATGATTAAGTCCTGTTTAAACGCTCTGATGTCGATCCGCGAGAGCGGTTGCGAGAGCCAGAAATATATTAGTGGCCCTGTGTAAACGAGATCAAGATCCAGCAGCAGTTCCCCCAGCAAAACGACTAAAACGAGGCTAAAATCAGTTTTACACGTGCTCGATGAATGTTTTTTTTGTTTTGGAAATGATTGGAAACAACGAGGAAAAGAATTCGAAACTTCACAAACTCGTGCTCCGCGAACGCGTTATTCATCGCGTTCATATATAAAGAATTTAATCACGCGCGCGCGCTCGTGTAAATTTGAAATTCTTTTCCAGCGTCGCGCGTTGAACTTCTGATTCGCGCGATATAACGAGACAGGTACTTTTTTTACGCGCCCGTGGGATCGTTTTTCTTTTTGAGCGTGATGACTGTACTGATTACTCATCATCTTTCCCGTGCGCGCGTGTTTTAAAGTAACGCTGGCAGCGTGTTTATCTGTATCGATAACGCATCAGCCGCGACTGTGGAAAGAAAAAAATAAATCAAAAACGAGTTCTGTCGTGCAATTCCTCGTTCGATAAATCGATTTTGATGGGTTCCGATTAAATCGGAACGTATGAAAACACTCAAAACTGCCGCCTACTATGTAACCTATTTGATTTCTTTAGCGAGGGAGGAAAATTGGCATCGAAGTCGTGCGCGCGAGGGGAAGAAAAAAAAATACTACGCGAACGGAAACTAACGATTAAAATTATTCTAAAACATTAACAGGACTTTTCTGAGTCAGAAACTATCGTTTAAATGGCTTCGGTGACCTTACAAACTGGGTCGTTCCCGAGGTATGTTTTCCGTATTCTATATTTTTTTGTTTTCTTGTTGGAACGATTCCTTCTCTTGGTGTAAAAACAGCCACGAATTCGTCCCCTTTCGAAACATTTTTCTTCCTTACTTTCAATGGTTTATCTCGTTGTATATATTCGCGCAAATACTGATACTGTTTATTCTCACTCACTCTCTCTTAATGAAAAAAAAATAGATTATCATCGTTTGATAACTTACACGCGATACCTTCGCTATCAGGATGCGAGAGGAACGACTTCTTCGATCATTGGCAGCCGAACGAGGATAATTTGTTCGAACACTCTTTAGCGCAATTCGAGTCGTCGGTTCCTTTATCGATTAACTCGCACGCTATGAACGACTTGCAGCCGCAGGAGACTAACGGCCCGCATGGGCGCGATATTAACATTTGGGGACAAATTTCGCAAATGACAAAGACACCAGATGGTATTCGGAAACGATATAACCAATTAGTTGACGATATCAGAGCGATTGAGGACGGGCGCATGATGCATCAAAATAATAATAATAACGGCGCCGTCGTCGTCGCCGCCAGTCTCGGCGGCGCGAATGTAAATAATAAAAACGAAGGGCCCTGGTGGGGACGGGGCGAGTTCAGGAATAATGAACAACATTTTGACAACGCTAATAATAACGGAAACAACAACGGCGGCGGTGGCGATGCGACTTCGTCCGAACCGAGTTCGTGCTCTGACGGTTCTTTGAACCACGAGCTGTTTAAGATTCCCCCAGGAAGTCCGAGTTCGAGAAAGAATAATTTGTCCGCGTTGCAAGGAGGCGTGCAAAAGCATCATAATCATCATCAGAAGAAAGCGAAGAGTTCTTCATCTTCACAGAAATCTGGCGGTTCAAACTCCAACGGCGGTTCGAGTAAGCAACCATTGACTCATGAGCAAGAAAGGCGCAAAGGGATACCATGGACTGAGGAAGAGCACAGATTGTTCTTGCTCGGATTGACGAAGTTTGGTAAAGGCGATTGGAGGTCGATTTCGAGAAACTTCGTCGTATCGAGGACGCCGACGCAAGTAGCGTCTCACGCGCAAAAGTACTTCATTCGATTGAATTCGTTAAATAAAAAGGACAAAAGACGTTCGTCAATCCATGATATTACCGATGCCGCGAGCAATGGTGAAGGAGGAGGGGGGTCGTCCGGGACGCAATTCGCTCGATAACACACTGCGAGTACTAGTAGTGAGCTTGAGCGAGAGCGAGCCAGTGTGTGTGCGTTTGTATTATTAGTAAGAAAAAAGAGATGAGAAGAAAATTTGTGTTTAGGGTGTGTGCGTGTATTGTGTGATGAGGCTTTGTACAAAAACGGTTTTTGCGGCGGCGTGGATTAAAAAATTAATTCTACAGCGGAGGTTAAAAATAACGATTAGAAGAAGAAGAGGTTTATTGCTAGCGGTGTGTGAGTGGGTGTGGGTGTGTGTGTTTGTGTGTATATAGCGTGATTTAAGATAGCTAAAAACCTGTAGAGAAACGAAA
>Ga0115004_10004381_pt1 | contig 11287 bp, 8 predicted proteins | sample ArcticOcean_MG_C_10_FD_88737 | JGI IMG/M metagenome (GOLD analysis project Ga0115004, IMG submission 88737) | Marine microbial communities from western Arctic Ocean - ArcticOcean_MG_CB11_90 | ecosystem: Environmental > Aquatic > Marine > Oceanic | place: Arctic Ocean: Canada Basin | collected...
GCGGCAGCTGTAATATGTCGCGTATAGATAACGCCACCCTCAACCTCAAGGGCATCAACACCAACAACACCGTCAAGGTATTCGCCTGCAACTACAACGTGCTGAGAATCATGTCTGGGATGGGCGGGTTGGCTTACTCAAATTAAGCGGCGACGATACCTTACAGCAATTAAGCGGCGACGATGCCTTACAGCAATTAAGCGGCGACGATGCCGGCGCCGATGCTAAGATGCGAAATAAAAAAACAAAAAGTTTAAAAACGTTTTATTTTTCAGTTGTTCATAAAATATGAATTTCACGATCCAAAAAATGCGATCAGGGGAAAGCATTAAAATACTTAAAATGAGTATTTGCCACTTTTTGTCGATTAAAAAGAAAGTTAGACATCAGAGATATAAAGATTTGAAATTTTTCTGATGTCTCGTCACAAGTCAGTGCAAGTCTAAACCCTAAAAATGAGTGGTGACACCATTCGTGCCGCGACGACACAGTTATCTTCGGAACAAGACTCATCCATGTCCGAAATGATCGAACCAGTTCGGCTTGAAACAAAACGTCAGAAACGCGAAGTCATCAACCCTCCGCGAAGCCATGTAAGATATCCTGATCCCAATCAAGTCACCAAGATCGACAATCCCGCAGGTGGATCTAAGATCTGTCTAATGAAGATCGGAGCTGATAAGTATACCATCATCGACGAACAATATGTCGATGACGTCAAAGCATACTCTTGGCACTTCTGTAACGGGTATGCGCAGCATAACAAGACGAAAGAATTCAAGGCAAGGTTTGGAGGTGAGAAGGGCGGCATTTACTTGCACGAATTCATCCTGATATACTGCGAGAAGCATCACAAATCCGACCCAGGCACGTACGTCGATCACAGGAACAGGTGCTCTCAAGACAACAGGGCATGCAACTTGAGATTCGCTACACCTGGGCAGAACACATCCAACAGGATATACAAGCGGGAAAGCACCGGAATACAAGAGCTCGATGCGCTGAATAAAGCGGAGATCCACGAGTTCCCTAGGTTTATCAACTTCCGCCCCGAGGGAGGTAAAAGTGACAAGCACGGTGACCGATTCGGCATTGAGGATCATCCCAACTCTGAAAAATCACAAATACAAGGGACGAGCAAAAGAGACGTGCACATAGCCGTGAAGTATCGCCAAATTCTCAAGATGGTCATTGATTTGGACGGCGGTCACGATTATCGAACTGGTCTGGTGACCACCTCGGAGGAGGATGCCGAGACCCAATCAATATTCGACGAGGCGAACGCTCATATCCTCAACGTGTGTGTCGAAAAAGGTATCGAAGTGGATGTCAACGACCCCGAAGTCTTTTTCAAGCTCGAGCAAGTCGAGAACACGTGCGCAGGTCACCTCAGGAAACTGGAAAACTATTACAAGTTCGTGACGAGCTCCGAATCTCACGGTCGTGAGCTTGGTCCGCGCGAGATAAAAGACGAGGGGACGGACGAAGACGGGGATATTGTCGTTCACCAAGATTCCAGCATGACGTTGACACGAGGCAAGATGATGCCCGAGCACTGGAGTTTCTTAAAAGCCGCAGGTGTTGCAGGTAATCGTGATGTCGGCCTGAACTATCGCGACAAAGCAGCTGGAGTTGACATTTCTTCAACCCGAAAGAGGGATAACACCCTCAAGTACAAGTACATCGAGCTTCTCGGGAAACTTGTGGGGGGAAATGTTACATCCGAAGATCAGTGTTTGGAGATGCTCGACACACTCGTCGAGAAAAACATCATTTCTCAAGAGGAAAAGGCGGGAAGCATTGTTGGGATCAAGAGTGGCGAAGACTTTGAAAATTGGTACTACAAGATGTTTCCGATGGACATTGTTGTCGTTCACCAGGATTCCAGCATGACGTTGACCAGAGATATTATGCCGGAACACTGGAGTTTTCTTGAAAAAAATAAAAATTGTGATATTGGTCTGGACTATCGCGACAAATCGGCCGGTGTTCGTATTACTTCAAACCAACAGAGGGATAAAACCCTCAAGTACAAGTACATCGAGCTTCTCGGGAAACTCGTGGGGGGAAATGTTACATCCGAAGATCAGTGTTTGGAGATGCTCGACACACTCGTTGAGAAAAACATCATTTCTCAAGAGGAAAAGGCGGGAAGCATTGCTGGGATCGCGAGTGGCAAAGACATTTCCAGTTGGTATTACAAGGTGTTTCTGAAGGACGTTGTTGTCGTTCACCAGGATTCCAGCATGACGTTGACCAGAGACATCATGCCGGAACACTGGACTTTCCACAACAAAAATAAGAATTACGGGAACGGTCTGATTTACAAAGCACCCGGAGTTAAACCCATTTCTTCAAACCGAAAGAAGGATGGATCCCTCAAGGACAAGTACATGGATCTACTCGGGAAACTTGTGAAGGAAAACGTTACATCTAAAGAAGAGTGTTTGCAGATGCTCGAAAAACTCGTGGCCAAAGAGGTCATTTCTGCAGATGAAAAGGCGGCTTATTTGTGTACATCTGGGATTCAGTCGAACGGCGCAGCAGCTGAAGCGTAGTGATGTTCGTGATGTATCATCCAACGTGACGATAGTAGGCCGACTCGAGTACTCAAATTAAATACCACACAAAATTTTGAATTTGATGACGCTATCTAGCCGAGAGAGTTTAGCCACAAACCATTTAAACTATGTAAATATCACATTTCTTTATAGATATCAAATTCATCAATATCAACCCATATAGGGAGTATTTTAACAGCTGCTTTTTTTTATCTTCACTCATTGAAATGTACATCAAAATAGTTTCAAATCATGACGTCGATATGTTTCACAAGAAAAAGTCTTTGTTGGAACAATGCATCATTCTTTTCACGATGGATTCGTGTCCACACTGCGTGGCCATGCGCCCTTCATGGGAACGTGCGGTAAATTCAAGGAAAAACGTGAACGTGTTGGAAGTAAACGCGAGTGCGTCTAAGAAGTTGATCTCGTCACACCCTGACTTTTTCGATCAATTGACTGTTCACGGTTTCCCTACAATCTATTTTAAGACTAGAAACGGGGTGAGTTTATTCACCATGCCAAGAACCACTGAGAATATTGTGGATTTCATTGATCGGAATGTAGAAACAACGGGTGGAGGGAAAAAAACAATGAATGGTCTATATCAAAGGGGACCAAAAAAAGGCAAACTTAAGAAAGGGTTCCGGTTTGTCGATGGAAAACCACACAAAAGCTGAGAACCACACCCACTTAGAGTAACATCTGTTTCAAGATGACTCGGATCGAAATGCGAATTTCGGTATGTCAATTTTTTCATTTTTTTCACCGATTGTTTCAATGGAATAACCCTTCTTTTTATAGAAATCCATTCGTTTTTTCGCTTGTGATTTGAATATGCTTAAATCATCGGCAATGTCGATTATGAATGGATCATGTTCGCGTTCGCTTTTTAACTGTCTTTGAATTCGCCCGACAGCCTGCTCGACGTCGCTTTTCGAAGAAGCCAGTACCATCGTATTTAACTTCGGCAAATCGAACCCTTCTGCTACCATGGAAAATGTGCCGAGAATGATGGATTTCTGTTCCGATTGTTTGAGATCATTTTGTTTCATACCACCGACGTAAAATCCCGTGTCCACTATGCCCTTCTTCTTTAATTCCTCGTTTATGTCAATCAAGTGATTTCGTCTGTCAGATAATATTATCACATTTCGATTAGGTTCCGCCAATAACAAACGCTGCAGTTCTGTCGCGATGAACTGGGTTCTTTTCGTGAATTCGCAAACTCGATTTATTAATCGAGATACATTTGGCTTTCCATTGAAAAGCAGTGGGACCTGCTTATACAAAGGATCCTCGTCGTCGAAATGGATCATTCTCACCGAGACGTCATCTGATCCTTTTGCTTTCTTGTTGCACACGATGTCACCCATGAACCACTTCAGCACCTTCGTCAGACCATCCTTGCGTTGAATTGTGGCACTGAGTCCCAAAATGTGCAAACAATTCACCTTAAAAAATGACTGTGAAAATGTTTTACAACAAATATGGTGTGCTTCGTCGATTATCTGGAACCCGAATCCTTGCATGTATTTAGAATCGTATCCTCGCATGACGATGCTTTGCAAGCTCGCGATGACAATGTCGTTATCTGTTTCTACTTTGTTTTGTTTCAAAATGCCTACTGAAACGTTACCCAGATATTGTTCTATTCTTTCTTTCCATTGATTTAACAGAAAATCTTTGTGCACGATGATGATGGTTTTGAGTTTTAATTTCGAAATTATGTAAAGTGCGATCACTGTCTTCCCCCAACCCGGTGGGATTGAAATAATCCCAGAATTTTTGACGGGGTTTTTTATCGCTTCCAAATATGCATCAATTGGCTCTTTCTGATAGTCTCGCATGGATCCCTTGAATATCGGATGGATGACCTTTGGTTGAGGAAAGTCGTAGATGGGTTCACCGAACATTTTGAATCCATAATTTCGAGGAACATAAATCTTACTGGAGCTTTCTCTGTATGTCGGAAATTGTTTATCGATTTCATTTTGACCAGGCGTTTCGAACGAACAGTACGGTGAAACAGTGAGGTCTGCTTTTATTTTCTTTACTTGATCAGCTGAGAGTGTGTCCTTATTTATCCCGTATCCCTTGGGGGACAATGTCGTCATTAGTATATCAAAAGTTCAAAACTTTATATGTCTTTTTGTCACACGTTTCATGAAAGATGATACACCCTAACAAAATCCATGGAAAATGTGTAAAATCTTCGTGACGCCACAAATACGTGCGCCACGCCACGCACAGTACGAAGACGATGACCGCTTCGAAGCACGTATGTTTACCTTGTGTGAACAGAGATCCAGTCCCGTCTGAACCCAGCCTCCCCGCACAGGCGACTCCCGACGCGGATGAACCCAAGTCTCTGATCTGTCCTATCACTAAATCACTGTTCCGCGATCCCGTCATCGTCCCCGAATCGGGCTACACTTACGAAAAGAAAGCACTCGTCCGCCACTTGAAAGGACCACGAAAGAAAGATCCGATCACACAACAACATGTCACTGGCGAATTCCAAGTCAATCGAGCAATCAGGGATGCTGTCGCCGAATGGTTACATCGACATCCTGGGATAATCCCACACGGATGGGACACAAGGGATCCTGAAAATGAATCGAGCTCACTACCAAGGCCAAGTCAAGGATGCAAACAACTTCACGCATGGAGAACATTGCGCGAAACTATACGTAGATGTCATAGTTTGCGTGGAAAGAACCCCGAGCTCATCCGTCGGTGTACGCTCATAACAGACAGTAATATGTTCGTCAAAGAAATTCATCTGACTGGTTTGCGATTGAGACAGATCCCAAACGAAGTATATGTGTTCAAAACGTTGGAATCACTGTTCATCGATGATAACATGATATCAAAATTGTCACCGAAAATATCGCTCCTGACGAATCTTCGAGTATTAAATGCGTCAAACAATTTACTCAGAAAACTTCCTGAAGAAGTTTGCGACCTGAAAAATGTTCAGACATTGAATTTCAATGACAACGGACTCATGTCCCTTCCAAAAAGTATCAATTCACTGCGTGAATTAAGAGAGTTGCATGTTTGCAACAACAGGTTGGAATATTTGGCAATCAATAGCGACGCGTTGCCGGTCTTGCGACGCGTGTATGTCGCAGGTAATCCACTAAAGCATGTGGCACACACACTTGATACGGACGTGATCATGTGATGTGACACGCATCATCGTGCCCTTCTTGTTAACATGATGAGTACTGCGATACTTATGATGATCATTACACTTCGTTTCGTCAACGAAGGCCGCAAGTCCAAAACTTTATGGAGCTCGGCCGTGGGATAACGATTCTTGATGAAGTCGTATGCTTTTTGGATCGCACTTTCCATCGTCACTATGCCCTTGTGGTTCACCGGTCCGACCATATACAGATAGGGTAGGGTTCCCTCTGTTTTGATGGTACCATATGTCGATCGTACAAATCCCGTGTCTTTCGATATATACTCCCCGTCCGACATTTGAATCCCATTGGTAAACGTGAACACATCCGGTGGAGGTACCCCGAGCTGTCTTACGATTTCGCTTTTTAACTCTTCGAAAGTACATTCGCGTGGCGTTTTACCCAATCTCTCGGAATATTTAGATTGATCGATTATGCAACCAGACCAGACGGTTTTTATTGACTTGTCTTTGCTGTGGGTGCCTAGGTACTCGGACACGGGCAGGATGATGATGTTCCAGTCCCCCTCGCAGTACTCGCACCAACGTTTTGGAAACGCCACGTTTTTAGAAAAATGCAGTTGAAATCCTATCGAATGATATGAGCTCTCTTCCGCCAATGTCTTGATGGTTCCGAAATCACCCCAGTTGTTTTTGACTACTTCGTCTGAATTTTCCAGAATTTTCACTAGGGCCAACGGTGGAGCCGTCAGTATTAATTCCTTGGCTTTGAAGCTACCCTTCGAGGTGTTTACCACGTACGTATCATCGACACGATTTATGCTTTGCACATCGAATCCCTTTCTGAAATCCACTCTAGAAGATAGATCCTTTTCTATGACCTTGTACCAACCGGGATCTTTCAGGTGAACGAATTCTCCGTGCCATTGGACCATTTCGTCGAATACATCTTGCATCATGACTTTAGTAGGGACGTTCGCAATAGCAACCGAGAGTATGTACATCGCTACCGCCCCGGATGAGCTTAAATGTGCCATGAAGTCGTGCACCGTATCAGACGTTTCAACAAATCTCGATATTATCAACCCCGACGTTAACTTGAAAATGTCTGATACAGAAAGCTTGGATAATAACGTCTTGTGAACTGTTAACTTGTCTCTGTACACCGGCTTGTGATCGAAATCTATATCGTAAAGCTTCAATAGTCGCTTGAACTTGCCGTATGTGGTTGTCATGACTCGAGGGCTATGTTCTGAGTAGTATTTTCCATCTATCCAATCCATCTTCCAGCAACCACCCAATTGAGTGTCTCGTTCTATCACAGCAATCGTCGCATCAGTCTGACTTAACATGGTGGACAACGCTAGACCCGTGGGACCGCCACCGACTATCACAAAATCGTATATCTCCGCACTCATTATAGATTTCCTTAGATATCTAATTACGCTACATGAACGAAATAAAATATGTCACAAAATACTAATTCGTGAATGGATGCATGGGGATTACTACATGCTTTCACTAACTTGAATGAAATTTCAGCAAATGAAACCAAAATGAACGAAGCCAGAATTTCTTTACAACTCGAAAACGCGGCTTTGCAATCGAGCACTGACGTCAACTTGGACGGTGATTTCGCTTTAGATAATTTCATATTTGACTATAAGTTTGACTTAGATTCATCTGATTCTGATGGTAAATTCTTGAGCGCTTCAGAATCAGACGGTACTGTGCATCTGAAGGAATTGAGCCTGCCATCATGGGTTTACGAATACGACCAACACCAACTCTCCGTGAATAAGTTCTTGAATGACGCGTCGTATGTGGGAATCAAGGACGACGTTCTACGATTTTCAATGAACGTCAATCTGAAATCAAACGATTTCATTTACACTGGTGATCTCATGAATCTTCTTAATAGGCCGACATTTGAACAGATCAAATCTGTATATGGATACTCTGACGGATTCTGTGAGAGAAATCTCGACCTTCGAGATCTGCTAAATAAGTCGGATTCACGAATGAACATAGATTTGGGTGACGTCTGCATTCAAAACAATGATTACGTCTATTTCGATACATTAAAGGTGATCGATTCCATTCATCTAGATTCCTATATGGAAAACGGTACATTTCTTTTCATTCACGAAAATAGATTGTCCAATCGTACGTACGACTTCCAGTATCTGTTGACGAAGGTCCCGGAACACAATGCGAATGTACATAATTCTTTACCTTCATTGACGTTGTTCTCTAATCTTTGTGATATTGCTTCTCGTGACATTGACGCGACTGCCATGTATAATAGATCGTTTCTGAATTCAAACAACACAAACATCAAGAAGTTGATTTATGATGAAACTTTGTTCACATCCGATAATTTGTTGTCGCACACGACGGATACCCAAAAACTCGTTGCAAGACACAATATGAGTCTGGGTACAATCAGTGTCCAGTCAAGTAACGACGTGCAGATACAAAGCATTCAGATATATGGCAAATTGTCAGTAGAAAGATCGAATCAAGTCTTCTTCGATAACAAATGGATGTCATTCGAACATTTTAAACAGGAAAATGTTTATAACTCCCCTTCATTCGCTTCGGCAGACAGTTTATTTACATTACAACGTTCGAGTCAAATCAGTAATGTACTCGATGCACAACTGTCAAATTTACATACGAACGCGAACTTGTCATTGGAAGATCTCGCAGTGAACCTCGTTGACATCAAGCATAATTTGAGTGATTTGCCAGATTTGCTTCAGGCGAGATCCGTTTTGAAATTGAGTCCCGTTGCAGTCTTCGGCCGACTCGAAGATTTGTCACTCGGACCAAAGTATCTATCCGAATTAGAAAACGACTTCGGTTACTACGAACGGAACAATAACTTGGCAGACATACACCCTCTGTTTCGCGAAGCAGCTAGGCAAAACATAGGTGTCTCCAACATGGCTCTCGAAGATGCAGATAATATCGGAGGAACAGAGTTCTTACCATTGGGTGTCGCAAATAAAAAGTTTCATAGCACTGACTGTGTGATCGACACAGCGTTCGCGGATATAGGAAACTTTACCTTAAAAAGTCTCGATCCTGTGTCTGAAGCAGGTCATGACTTCCTATGCGTCCAGAAATTTGATAAGATCATAACGGGAATCAAAAACTTCAAATATCGATACAAAAAAATTGACAAATGTGACGAAGCGTATTTTACCGGCCCGTTCCTGTACGATCCAACACAAAACGTTCGAGTCAAAATTAACGACCTGACGGACGTCATCTTATTGGATGCGATTGGCAGCAGAGTCACAGATTACATTGTCGCCGAATATTTCGTTCCTTCTTGCAAATTTTCGTACATCAAATTCACATCGATAGCTAAAAAGATATTGAAAGAGCTCGACATCCCACATGAATACTTTGAAGGTGGTCTGGATAACATCGAATTATTCAATCGCCAATTTTGAAGTGCGACTCATTCACCGCGTATGTACGGCTGTAAATATTTTTCTCACTCACAATTTAATGATAAAAGGCATCGACCATATATACATAGTTTGCTGTGGAAAGTTCAAAGATCGCCACGAATACATGTCGAAAACAATGCAGCAATTGGGTTTTGAAAAACAATACTTCACATTTTTGAAAGATGATCCTGAATTGAATTTTTCACAGAATTCTTTCTGGGAAGAACTTTCCCATGAGATTATTAACCAGTTTTATGATGTTGACGTCGAATCTCGTAGAAAAGAATTGATCGTTACCGAACAAATCGATTACGCCCCAAAGAATATATCACTTGCTGACATAGCAGTGTCTATCAGTCATCTCTTGATATGGAAACATGTTATCAAAAGAAATCATAAGCAAGTTCTGATTCTGGAAGATGATATACTGTTTTATAGAGATTCAATTCAAAAGTTAAAAAACATCATCGAAGTCCTACCGAATGATTTCGACCTCGTGAGTCTCGAAGATGGCGCGGGCATGCATGCGACCATGTTCGGACATACCCTTCGCCCGGATAAGCTCTTATATGACATACCAACTGGAAGGATGCGCTGTTGTGGGGCTTATATAATCAGCGGTAAGGCTTGTGCGAACATTTGCAAATGGCATCAGCAAAAAAAATGGACACTCGAGATTGACCACGTCCTGGACTTGTATGGGAAATTGGGATTGTTGAACGTATATTGGGCGGAACCGTGTGTGTTCACACAGGGATCGCAACGTAATGTTTACTCATCAGGCGTACAATCAAAGCACATCAAGAAAATGACCATCCACGATCTCGGAGCCGCGGGTGTGGGCGGCGGCGGGTAGCAAAAAGGAGCGTTTTCAGCTCAGTCCTATCTCGTTACTTTCTGGCTCGCCCTTCACCCGCTTCGAACTCGGTTGAGCCGCGCATTCCGCTTTACAGGCAGCGCAGCTGTATTTCCGCCTGCCGTGGGGGCATGGATTGCACTTCACGCACATGTTTTTTCGCCTGCCGTGAGGACATCCGTAGCACTCAGGGCAGGTGTCTTTCCGCCCACCGTGGAGGCACGCGTGGCACTCAAGGCAGGTGTCTTTCCGCCCGCCGTGGGGGCAACGGTTGCACGCCGCGCAGCTGTATTTCACCTTCCCGTGAAGGCATCCGTTGCAATCCTTGCAGGTGTGTTTCAACTTTCCGTGAGGACACGGATTGCACTCTGCGCACTTGTATTTTATCTTCCCGTGAGGGCAGCCGCTGCACTCCTTGCAACTTTCTTTCAGCTTGCCGTGAGGACACGGGGTGCATTGCGCGCAGCGCTGTTTCAGCTTGCCGTGAGGACACGGGGTGCACTGTGCGCAAGAGCTCATCCGCTTGCCGTGAGGACACGGGGTGCATTGCGCGCAGCGCTGTTTCAGCTTGCCGTGAGGACACGGGGTGCATTTCACGCAGCTGTATTTCACCTTTCCGTGAGGACACGGATTGCACTCTGCGCACTTGTATTTTATCTCCCCGTGAGGGCAGCCGCTGCACTCCTTGCAACTTTCTTTCAGCTTGCCGTGAGGACACGGGGTGCATTTCACGCAGCTGTATTTCACCTTCCCGTGCACGCACCTATTGCTCAGCTTCCCGCTGGGGTTAACAACCTCGTTCGGGACACCCGAGCAGATGTCACACATTTGCCTATAATTTCTTTTTCTATTCGACTTATCTCGACAGAATTTTTGTTTTCGTGACAAATGTTAGTCATTTTTCGTTGCACCGAGCACGCGCAGCACGATCGGAGTCAAAATCGGGTAAAAAACGCACCTGTTGGAAAAATTCCAGAGCTTCGCTTGTGCTTCGTGGAATGATTTTCATTTTCAGTTGCCAATGTTTTTTACGGTGATCGTGGATCAGTTGCTATTCTTCAGAGGACGTTACTTTCACATATTTATGATTTTCTTCATTTTTTTGACCCGTTTTTTCTTACTTTCGCTACAATCGACATTTTCGAAACGAAAGCAGTTAACTTCTATTCATCAAAAACACGAAAATCGTGTTTTCAAAAAGTATTTTTCTTCGTGAAAAACAAAAGTGAAATAGAATTTGAAAATTCGGAGC
>Ga0115004_10004388_pt1 | contig 11282 bp, 14 predicted proteins | sample ArcticOcean_MG_C_10_FD_88737 | JGI IMG/M metagenome (GOLD analysis project Ga0115004, IMG submission 88737) | Marine microbial communities from western Arctic Ocean - ArcticOcean_MG_CB11_90 | ecosystem: Environmental > Aquatic > Marine > Oceanic | place: Arctic Ocean: Canada Basin | collected...
ATTCGAGATATTTGGACATATATACCATTCAAATTCTATTGAGCGTATTTATAATTTATGTCGATTAAAATTAACTATTCAAACAAAGTAAGCAGCAAATCCTCAGCTAACCTTGTTTTATTTGTGGATGAAAAATTTAATATTAATGGGTTAAGAAAATATCTCTCAAATTCAGAATTTTCATACATAAATGACTTATTGAAAAATAGTGATTTTAAAAAAAATTTACTTGTTTTTGAAGTAAATTCTAAAAAAAAAATAGTTTTACTATCTATAAAAAAAGATTTGACAAGTTTTGAGATAGAAAATTTAGGTGCTGAATTTTATGGACGCATAAACCATGGAAAGAATAGTGAGTATTTTATAAACTCTGACAGTATAATTAGCAAAAATGAAAATTTTATAGGCCTTTTTCTTCATGGACTCAAATTAAGATCTTATGAATTCAATAAATATAAAACAAAAAAAAATACAAGGCTTATTTCTATAAATGTATTAGGAAATAAAAATAAACCTTCAATTCAAAATCAATTAAAATTCAAATCTCTAGAAGAAGGAACTTTCTATGCAAGAGATTTAGTTTCTGAGCCAGGGAATATTTTACATCCAGATGAGTATGCAAAAAGATTAAATTCTCTTAAGAAAGATGGTTTAAAAGTAAATATATTCGATAAAAAAAAATTAAAAAAATTAGGTATGAACGCATTACTTGGTGTAGGGCAGGGAAGTATCAAAGGAACATACCTTGTAACAATGGAATGGAATGGAGCAAAAAATAGTTCTAAGCCTTTAGCATTTGTTGGAAAAGGGGTTACATTTGATACTGGTGGTTATTCATTAAAACCAGCAAAATTTATGGAAGACATGACCTATGATATGGCAGGTTCTGCTGCCGTAGTTGGCTTAATGAAGAATTTGGCATTAAGAAAAGCGAAAATTAATGCTGTTGGCGTTGTAGGGCTTGTAGAAAACATGGTTAGTGGAGATGCACAAAGACCTGGAGATATCGTTAAATCTTATAGCGGTAAAACTATAGAAGTATTAAACACAGATGCAGAAGGTCGATTAGTTTTAGCTGACGCATTAACTTTTACTGAAAAAAAATTTAAACCAAAATTTATGATTGATTTAGCGACTTTAACAGGAGCAATCATTGTTTCATTAGGATCAGAATATGCTGGACTTTTTTCAAACGATGATAAATTATCTAAACAAATTTTAAATGCTGGTGAAAAAGTTGAGGAGAAATTATGGAGAATGCCTCTTCATAAAAATTATGATAAACTTATGAATTCTAAAAATGCTGACATGCAAAATATAAACTATGTTGGTGGCGCAGGATCAACAACAGCAGCACAATTTTTGCAAAGATTTATTTTAAATAAAACTCCATGGGCTCATCTAGACATTGCTGGTATGGCTTTTTCAAAATATGGAGGTGCATTAAATTCAGGAGGCGCAACTGGATTTGGAGTAAGATTATTAAATAAATTGATAGAAGAAAATTATGAGTAATATAGAGCAAACATTATCAATTATTAAACCGGATGCTGTAGAGAGGAATCTCACAGAAGATATTAAAAATATTTTTGTAAAAAATAACTTAAAGGTATTGAACGGTAAAAAAATACACATCACAAAAGAAGAAGCAGCAGAATTTTATAAAGTTCATCAATCAAAGCCTTTTTACGATGAATTGTGTTCTTATCTTTCGTCTAGTCCCATATTTGTTATGATATTAGAAGGTGAAAATGCTGTGGCTTTAAACAGAAAATTAATGGGAGCAACAAATCCCAAAGACGCAGAACCAGAAACAATTAGAAAATTATACGGAATATCTATAGATAAAAATTCTGTGCACGGATCTGATTCTGCTGAAAATGCAAAAATAGAAATTGATTTTTTTTTTAAAAACTAATTTACCTAAAAATTTTTATAATAGCCTCTGCATAAGTTTTATACTCAGCTTGTTGGACTCTAGTTTTTAAAGACATTTCAGTATCTCTTTCTTCAATATAAATCTTTTTCTTTAAAATTATTTGCCCAGAATCAATTTTATTATTTACATAATGAACTGTGCATCCAGTAACCTTATCTTTAGATTTTAAAACTCTTCTGAATGTATCTAAACCTTTATATTTTGGAAGGAGAGAAGGATGAATATTGATTATTTTACTATTATAGTTATTCATAAATTTTTTTTTTAATATTTTCATATATCCCGCTAAACATATTAAAGAAATATTATTCTCTTTTAATTTTTTTAAACCTAAAGCTAAATTTAATTGACTATTTAAATTTAAAATATAATAAGGAATTTTATATTTTTTAGCAAAATTCAAACCTTTAGCTTTTTTAGTACTACTAATAATAAGTTTAATATTTATCGGAAAATTATATTCTCTTGAACTTTTTATTAATGCTTTTAAATTAGTTCCTGCACCTGAGATAAAAATACAGGCATTTTTTTTTACCATTTAATTTTATTATATATGTTAACTTTTTTTTTATCCTTGGTGATATAACCAATTTCATAAGGTGTAAATTCCTTAGAAAAATATTTTTTTATTTTTATTATATTTTGTTTTTTTACAATCAAACAAAAACCCACACCACAATTAAAAGTATTAAGCATTTCTTGATCGCTTATATTATTTGATTTTATCCATTTGAAAATATTTTTGACTTTTATTTTAGAGAGATCAACGTTCAAACATAGTTTATCTGGTACAGATCTGGTAATATTATCAATCAAGCCACCTCCAGTTATATGAGCTGCACAGTTAATTAAATTATTTTTTGTTAAATCTAAAATTTCTTTAGTATAAATTTTTGTAGGTGTCAGAAGATCACTTTTTAATTTACTTGAAATTTTTTTATCTTTTAAAATAGATCTTATCAGAGAGTAACCATTAGAGTGCACTCCACTTGAAGGTATAGCTAAAACAACATTTCCTTTTGAAACTTTTTCTTTGTGAAGTAATTTTTTCTTAGAAACAATCCCTACAGAGAATCCCGCTAAATCAAATTTATCTTTATCATATATACCTGGCATTTCAGCTGTTTCTCCACCAACTAAACTACAAAGAGATATATCGCACCCTTTTATAATGCCATTCAAAATTTTTTTCATTTTACTTAAATTTAGTTTTCCAACAGCAATGTAATCTAAAAAAAATAAAGGTTTGGCTCCTTGTACAATTAGGTCGTTTACACACATCGCAACTAAATCTATTCCTATAGTTTCAAATTTACCAAACCGATTTGCTAAATCTAATTTTGTACCAACACCATCTGTGCTAGATACTATTAAAGGATCTTTAATCTTTATTTTGCTAATATCAAAAGTAGATCCAAATGCTCCAATATTATTTTTATTAAGGTATTTGTTCTTTTTTTTGGCATTCTTTTTTGAAGTGTTTGCAATATATTCCACAAAACGATCAGCAAGCTTTATGTTAACACCACTTTTTTTATAAGTATTTTTTGTTTTTTGCATGAATAAAATGATAACTACGTAAAATGAACAAATTTTATTGTATTTTTTTTATATTACTATTTATCTCAAAAACTGAAAACGTTTTTTCAGACAATTTAATTTATGATGTTAACAACGTTGAAGTCAAAAGTAAAATAAACAGCAGTATAACTAATAAAAAATTAATCACATCAGCTTTTGAAAAAGCTTTCATTATTTTTGCCGATAAAACACTACTAAAAGAAGATGCTATAACTATATACAAAACAAAACCTAAGGTTATAAAAGATTTAGTACTTACTTACCAAATTATTAAAAATGAAAAAAATAATAAAAAAAATTCGACTTTTTTTAACATTCAATTTGATCCAAAAAAAATAAATAATTTTCTTGCAAATAGAGGTATATCCTATGCAGATATCTCAAATGTTTCTATAATTGCACTACCTATACTAATTAAAGAAAAAAAAATTTTCATATATGATAAAAATTTTTTTTATAAAAATTGGATTAGTCTACCGAGTATTCTAGGGAAAAAAGATGAAGAACTAATCAGTTATAGTCTTGCTTTAGAAAATATTGAGGATCTTGAGTATATTAACAGTATTAAAGATAATATAGATCTAATTGATATTAAAAAATTAAATTCTTTTAATGAGAAAGCTAATTATGCTTTATTAATAATTTATTCCACTGAAGATAGATTTAAAGCATTTATTAAAACTTCAATTAAAAATAAAAATATTGATAGAAATATTGATTTAAATTTTTACCCAGAAGATGAAAATAAATCATATACCGATGCCATAATAAGATTAAAGAATGAAATCAATCAAATTTGGAAAAAACAAAATTTAATTGATGTTAACACTCCATCATTTCTAGATCTTTTTTTAGAGATTAAAAAAATAGATGACTATTTAAATCTGAAATCTATTTTAGACAAAATAGATGTTATAGAAAATTATTCTGTTTTAGAAATGACAAATAAATATTCAAAAATAAGAATAAAATATAGAGGTAAGATAAGTAAAATAAAAGATAAACTCTCTACACAGAAAATTAATATAAGAATTGTTAACAATATTTGGAAAATAAGAATTAACTAAATGAGTCAACTAACCTTTAAATTTCCGTTTAAAACAAATTATTTTGAAGAAGATTTTTATGTTTCTATAAACAATTTTAGTGCTTATAAATTAATTGAAAGTTGGCCTAAATGGTCTAGTAGATTTATAAATATTTTTGGCCCTTCTGGATGTGGAAAAACACATTTAGCAAATATTTTTAAAAAAAAAATTAATTCTTTTTTAATTAAAGCATCTGAATTAAACGATAACTCTTTACCGTTAATAAAATTAAAAGAATGCTTAATTATTGATAATTACAAAAACAATATTAAAGAAAAATTATTTTATTCTATACTTAATCAAAGTTATCAATGTAATCAGTATGTAATTGTCAACTCCTTTGAGCCAATCAAATCATTTACAATTGAAATAAATGATTTAAAATCAAGATTTGACAATTTTATAGATGTAGGTATTGACCTACCTACAGATGATCTAATAAGAGTAATTTTAACAAAGAACTTTTCAGATAAACAGGTTAAAATTGAAACTAAATTATTAGAATATATTTTAAAAAATACCCATAGATCTTACGAAGATATATTTGATTTAATAGATAAAGTGGACTCTCTTTCTTTATCTACTGGAAAACCAATAAATATTAATCTAATAAAAAAAGCACTAAACAAATAATGAATAAATATAGATCACATAACTGTTCTGAGTTAACAGAATTAGACACTGGAAAAAAAGTGCTTTTGTCTGGTTGGCTGCATCGTAAACGGGACCACGGAAATTTATTATTTATAGATTTACGGGATCATTTTGGAATGACTCAATGCGTTATCGAAAATAATAGTAAATACTTTAAGCTGTTAGAAAATTTAAAACCTGAGTCTGTGCTAAGCATATCAGGAAATGTAATAGAAAGAGAAAAAGGAACTGAAAATAAAGATTTAAAAACAGGAAAAATTGAAATCAATATCCAAAGTATTAATGTTTTATCAGAGGCAAAAGAACTCCCTATGCCAGTGTTTGGTGAGCAAGAATATCCTGAGGACATTAGGTTAAAATATAGATTTTTGGATCTCAGAAGAAGTCAAATGCACAAAAACATAATTTTGAGGTCCAAGGTAATTTCGTTTATACGAAGTGAAATGTCAAAATTAGGTTTTTTAGAATTTCAAACACCAATCTTAACTTCTTCAAGTCCAGAAGGAGCAAGAGACTTTTTAGTACCAAGCAGACTAAACCCTGGAAAATTTTATGCATTACCTCAAGCACCTCAGCAATTTAAACAATTAATCATGGTATCTGGATTTGATAAGTATTTTCAAATTGCTCCATGTTTTAGAGACGAGGATGCAAGAGCAGATAGAAGTCCAGGTGAATTTTACCAATTAGATATAGAAATGTCTTTTGTTGAACAAGAAAATATATTTGAAGTCGTTGAAAAGTTAATGATTAGTTTATTTAAAAATTTTTCTTTAAAGAAATTAATGTATGAAAAATTTCCAAGAATTCCTTATGAAGAATCAATGCTTAAATATGGTTCAGACAAACCCGATCTAAGAAACCCTTTACTAATCTATGATTTAACAAATATTTTTACAAGAGAGGACGTTTCTTTTGAAATTTTTAAAAAACTTGTTAAATCAGGGTCAATGGTAAGGTGTATTGTAACAAAAAAAACAAATGATAAACCAAGAAGTTTTTTTGATAATATAGATAAATGGGCAAAAGAACAGGGAGCATCAGGACTTGCTTATTTCACATTAGAAAAAGAAAATGAAATTTCTGCAAAAGGTCCAGTAGGTAAATTTTTTAAACAAGATGCTCTAAAAGAAATAATGCAAATCACATCTGCTGAAGTAGGAGATAGTATTTTTTTTGCATGTGGTAAAGTTAAGGACGTGGAAAAAATATCTGCTTTAGCAAGAGATAAAATTGCTAAAGATTTGAATCTTATAGATGAAAGTAAACTTGCTTTTTGCTGGATCGTTGATTACCCAATGTTTGAAAAAGATGAATTAACTCAGAAAATTGAGTTTAGTCATAATCCTTTCTCAATGCCTCAAGGAGATATACAAAAAATAGATTTTGATAAGCCTTTAGATATAAAAGCATATCAATATGATATTGTATGCAACGGCATAGAACTTTCATCTGGAGCAATAAGAAACCATTCTCCAGAATTAATGTATAGATTATTTTCAATTGCTGGATATAGCAAAAAACAAGTTGAAGAAAAATTTAGTGGTATGATTAATGCGCTTAGCTTCGGAGCCCCACCTCACGGAGGTATTGCACCAGGCATAGATCGAATTGTTATGATACTTGCGAATGAAAAAAATATTAGAGAAGTAACGCTTTTTCCCTTAAATCAAAATGCACAAGACCTCTTAATGGGTGCACCCTCTGAAGTAGATGAGAAACAATTAAAGGAATTAAGTTTGAAGTTAGATAAAAAAATTAATTCTTAGTTTTTAAATTAATTCTTATATCGCTTAAATCTACGAGCTTTTCCTCGTAATTACTTCTAACAAAACCTTTAGAAGTGATATTTTTTACTATTTTTAGAAATTTATCATCAGTATCGTCATCGCTAATTTCAGTTGTGCTAGCAATAGAAGGTGTGTGAGCCAACTCTTCTCTACCTAAATATGATATAGCAAGTTCTCTAAAAACATAATCAAGTATGGAAGTTGCACTTAAAATTCTGTCATTACCATCCACATTTCCAGACGGTTCAAATTTGGTATCAATAAATGCATCTACATATTCATCTAAAGGTACGCCATATTGTAGACCGAGAGATATTGCTATAGCGAAATTATTCATCATAGCCTTAACTAGCTCACCTTCTTTATTGGTATCAATAAAAATTTCCCCTATTTTTCCATCGTTGTACTCACCTGTATGTAAATAGACTTTGTGGTTACCAATCTGAGCTTTTTGAATATAACCTTTTCTTCGGTCAGGCATTTTAAATCTTTTTTCTACTTGTCCTTTAACTTTACTGTTTAAACTTATGTTATTAACAGAAGAGCTTTTTGAACTAATTATTTTATCTGATATATTTTTTGAAACTACATTTGATTCTTTAATATTTTTGTCATCTATTTTACTTTTGTCGCCTATTTTTTTAGTTTTTCTATTGTTAAGTTTGACTTCAATTACCTCAACTTCACCGTCGTTTCGACTATCTATTTTTGTTAATTCCGCATCATTAAGCTTATCAAGCGTATGAACAGTTTTAAACGTGCAGGTGTAATAAGTTTCAACTATAAATTTTTTCATTATAAATTTTTTGGAATCAATAATTGAAGATATATATCAAATATAGTAAGTGTCTAGAGATTAATATACACTTATAAAGTGTGTAAATTTAAAAAATGATAAACCCAAAACAAATTTTCACCTGGTGGCATAAGCAAACACTTGGAACATTTCTAAAAACTTTATTCTTTGGAAAATTTGTTGGAAAAGATTCGTTTGGTAATAGATATTACATGAATAAAAAAAATGAAAGGTGGGTTGTCTATCAAAATAATATTGAAGCATCAAAAATAACTTCAGAATGGTTTTTATGGATGCATCACACAATCAATGAAATACCTAAGAGTGAGAAAAAAAAATATCTCTGGCAAAAAGAACATCTAGAGAATCAAACAGGTACCATTAACTCTTATAAGCCGAGTTCTATATCAAAGCTAAACAAAATTAAAAAAAAATATGATACTTGGAAAAACTAAAATTATATTTTTTATATTTTTTCTTAGTTTTTCTACTATTATACTTTCTGAAAATAAGATAACCACTATTCCCCTAGTTAATCTTGAAAACTTAAAACCCAGCTTTGAAGAAGAGGATGTGGAAAATAAATTTTTACCCAAAAATGAAGGTATCAGTTTAAAGGAAAAAAAAATCACTCAAGTTAAAACAAAAGAAATAAGAGTTAATATTGTTGCTCTAGATAAAATTACAGCTAAAACTTCAGATATACATATTTTACTTGGAGAAACAAAAAAATTTGGTTTATTAGAAATAAAAGCGCTTCAGTGTGGAGGTATCAAATCTTTAGTCGAGCCAGGTCATGCAGCTTATATTCAAGTCAAAGATCTTTCAGATAATAAAAATGAACAGATTTTTGTTTTTAATGGATGGACTTTTTCTACAAGTACAACCTTAAGACCTTTAGACCATCCAGTTTATGACTTTTGGCTTGTTAGTTGTGATAATGTTTAAATAATTTTTTCTTTTGCCAACCAATTTGTATCAAACTCGGAAGTAATAAATTTTTGATGTGAGATTAGCTTTTTGTGTAGATCGACCGTTGTATCAATACCTTCAATAACAAATTCATCTAATGATCTTTTCATTCTTTGAATTGCTTCTTCTCTATTTCTGCCGTGGCATATTAGTTTAGCTATAAGACTATCGTAGTATGGGGTTATTTTACAACCCTGAAATATAGCTCCATCAACTCTTGTTCTAAACCCTGAAGGTAAGTGGCAAACTGTTATAGTGCCAGGGCTAGGTTGAAAATTTTTTGAGGGGTTTTCTGCATTTATTCTACATTCTATAGCATGTCCCCTTGGGCTAATGTCGCTTTGTTCTAAAGCTGTATTGCCAGTAAAGGCAATCCATAGTTGTTCTTTTATTATATCTATACCTGTGACAACTTCTGTAACAGGATGTTCTACCTGAACCCTTGTATTCATTTCCAAGAAATAAAATTTTCCATCTTCATAAATATATTCAATAGTTCCAGCTCCTTCGTAGCCCAATTTCTCTACCATATTTACAGTAGTTGTTAATAATTTAGATCTAACTTCTTCAGTTAAAATAGGGCTAGGTGTTTCTTCTATTAATTTTTGGTGCCTTCTTTGAACTGAACAATCTCTTTCTTGTAAATGTACGGTTCTATTTTTACCTGATAAAATTTGCACCTCAATATGTCTTGGGTTTTTAAAATATTTTTCAATATAAAGTTCGTCATTACCAAAATATTTTTTAGCCTCTGATTTTGCAGTTAAAAAAAGATTTTCTAATTGTGTTTCTTTTTCCACAACTTTCATTCCTTTCCCTCCACCACCACCAGCAGCCTTAATTAAAATAGGATAACCAATTTTAGAACAAATTTTTTGAGCTTCATCAAAATTTTTAACCCCACCTTCAGAACCTTCAATAATTGGTAACCCGTATTTTTTTGCTATTTTTTTAGCTTCTATTTTATCCCCCATTTTTCGAATTAATTCTGCGCTTGGTCCAACAAACTTAATTCCGTGTTTATTTACTATTTCTGCAAATTTTGCATTTTCTGATAAAAAACCATAACCGGGGTGCACAGCTTCAGCTCCTGTAAGGTCAACAGCAGACATGATTGCTCCAATATTTAAATAGCTATTTTGTGGTTGATGAGAACCAATACAAACACTTTCATCTGCCAAACGCACATGCATAGAATCAGAGTCAACATCGGAGTGAACAGCAACGGTTGAAATCCCCCATTCCTTACATGCTCTGATAACTCTAACAGCAATTTCACCTCTGTTAGCAATCAAAACTTTTTTAAACATTAAATTTATTTTAAAATAATTAAAGTCTGGCCAAACTCTACAGGTTGTCCATCTTTTACTAAGATACTTTTTACGATGCCCTCACTTGTAGCAGGAACATGATTCATAGTTTTCATAGCTTCGACTATCATTATGGTTTGTCCCTTCTTTATATTATCTCCAACTTGCATAAAATGTTTTGCCCCTGGTTCAGCAGATAAATATGCAGTTCCAATAATCGGAGACTTAACTTTAATTCCTTCTTCCTCATCGTTTAATACAGCTTTTTTGTTTGATATTATAGTTTCAGAAACTTTGCCAACATTAGAAATTTTTGTTCCTTTAGAAACCTTAATTTTAGTATCTCCATTCTGATACTCTAATTCAGATAAATTAAATTCATCTAAATTATCAACAAGCTCTTTAATTAGTTTTTTATCTATTTTCATTTTTGATAATTTCTTTTAAACCTTCTAGAGCGAGAATATATCCTTTGGTTCCAAATCCGCAAATTATACTTCTTGCAGCTTTACTCAATAACGATTTATGCCTGAATTTTTCTCTATTGTAAATATTTGTTATATGTAATTCAATAATTGGTATTTTTAATATCATTAATGCATCCCTTATAGCCACAGATGTGTGGGTATAACCAGCGGCATTAATAATTAGCCCATCATATTTTTTTCTTGATTCTTGAATGAAGTCAATAATTTTGCCCTCAATATTTGATTGTTTAAAAGCAACATGGATACTATTTTTTTTCCCAAAATTTTTACATTCTTTTTCGACTTGTTTAAGAGTTATATTGCCATATTTTTCTTTCTCTCTTTCACCTAAAAGATTAAGGTTTGGACCATTAATAATAATAATTTTGTGCTTCATTTTTTCGAAAGTAAGTATATTAAATATCTTAATTATGGCAAAAATACAATTAAATGGAAAAAAAATAGATCTAAAGAACAAATATTCAATATTGAAACTACTAAAGAAATATAAAATAAATAAAAAAAAAACTGCGATTGAATTAAATGGTAAGATTATAAGTCGTAACAGATATGGCTTAGTTTATTTAAAAGATAAAGACAAAATTGAAATAGTTCATTTTATTGGAGGAGGTTAAAATCTATGAAAAAAGATACATTTAAAGTTGCTAATCAAATTTTTAAATCC
>Ga0115004_10004393_pt1 | contig 11271 bp, 21 predicted proteins | sample ArcticOcean_MG_C_10_FD_88737 | JGI IMG/M metagenome (GOLD analysis project Ga0115004, IMG submission 88737) | Marine microbial communities from western Arctic Ocean - ArcticOcean_MG_CB11_90 | ecosystem: Environmental > Aquatic > Marine > Oceanic | place: Arctic Ocean: Canada Basin | collected...
AATGTTAGTTTAGCGCAATTTTGATAGTTAGAAGTAAGGTAGTATTTAACCTTAAACACTGACTTAAATGTACCTTGATATCAAGGCATACCTTTATTTTTTTCTTCAAAATTTTGCTATGCCAACTATTAGTCAACTAATTCGAAAACCTAGAACTAAGCCAGTAGCTAGAAACAAAGTTCCAGCCTTAGAAGGACAGCCTTTAAAGCGTGGAGTTTGTTTAAAAGTTTACACAACCACTCCTAAAAAACCAAACTCCGCATTAAGAAAAGTTGCAAGGGTGAGATTATCAAATGGTTTTGAGGTAACTGCATATATTCCAGGTGAAGGACACAACTTACAAGAACACTCAGTAGTATTACTTCGTGGTGGACGTGTAAAAGATTTACCAGGTGTTCGTTATCACATTTTAAGAGGAAACTTAGACACTCAAGGAATTCCCGCTAGAAGAAAAAGAAGATCTTTATACGGAGCTAAAAAACCAAAATAGTATTAATTATGTCTAGAAAAAGAAAAGCACCAGTTAGAAAAGTTTATCCCGATCCAAAATTTCGTTCAGAATTAGTTTCAAAATTTATTAACTGCATCATGTATGATGGAAAAAGATCTACTGCAGAAAAAATATTATATGATGCTCTTGATAAAATTAAAGACTCTAGCAAACAAGATCCTCTACAAACTTTCAATGATGCTATTGGTAACGTTAAACCAAATGTTGAATGTAGATCTAGAAGAGTTGGAGGAGCCACTTACCAAGTTCCTGTTGAAGTCAAAACTAAAAGAGCACAAGCTCTTGCATTAAGATGGATCAAAGATGCCACTAGAAATAGAAAAAATAAAACTATGGCTGAAAAATTATATTTTGAATTGTTGGATGCCTCTCAAAACAAAGGTGCAGCAATTAAAAAAAGAGAGGATACCCATAGAATGGCAGAGTCTAATAAAGCTTTTGCACATTTTAGATGGTAATTATTTATGTCTGAAAAAAAATATCTTTTAGAGAAATATAGAAATATCGGAATTATGGCTCATATCGATGCTGGAAAAACTACACTACTGAAAGAATTTTATACTATACTGGTAAGAGTCACAAAATTGGTGAAGTTCATGACGGTGCAGCAACTATGGATTGGATGGAACAAGAGCAGGAACGGGGTATAACAATCACTTCAGCTGCAACAACATGTTTTTGGAACGATCATAGAATAAATATTATTGATACACCTGGACACGTTGATTTTACCATCGAAGTTGAAAGATCATTAAAAGTTTTAGATGGAGCAGTTTGTGTTTTCGATGGTGTAGCAGGTGTCGAACCTCAATCAGAAACTGTTTGGAGACAAGCAGATAAATATAAAGTTCCAAGGATTTGCTTTGTTAATAAACTCGATAGGACAGGCGCTGATTTTTATATGTGCGTAGACATGATCAAAGATAGATTAGGCTGTAAGCCGTTAGTACTACAATTGCCAATTGGTTCTGAGGCAGACTTAAAAGGTATAGTAGACCTAGTAAAAATGAAAGCTGTTATTTGGCAAAATGAGGATCTTGGTGCAAAATTTGATGTGGTAGATATTCCGATAGATCTAAAAGAAAAAGCTGATAAATATAGAAAAGAACTCGTTGAAGCCGCAGTTGAAGAAGATGAAAAATTAATGGAGGCATACCTTGAGGGTAAAGAACCTTCTGAATCAGATCTTAAAAAATGCATTAGAAAAGGGACGTTAGGATTTAATTTTGTTCCTATAACAACCGGTTCTGCTTTCAAAAACAAAGGGGTTCAACCACTGCTGGATGCTGTTGTTGATTATTTGCCTAGCCCTATGGATATAGGTTCAATTGAAGGAACAAAACTTGGAACAGAAGATAAAGTTGAAATGAAATTTGGCGACAACGAACCTTTTTCTGCTTTAGCTTTTAAAGTAGCAAATGATCCATTTGTTGGTTCTTTAACTTTTATTAGAATTTATTCAGGTACTATTAAGACGGGAACAAGTATTTATAATTCTTCAAAAGAAAAAACTGAACGTGTTGGTAGAATGTTATTGATGCATGCTAATAGTCGTGAAGACACTAAAGAAGCAACGACTGGCGATATAGTTGCTTTAGCGGGACTTAAATTTACTGTTACAGGCCATACTCTTTGCGATGAAAATAAACCTATATTACTTGAACCTATGGAATTTCCAGATCCTGTAATAGAAATTGCAGTTGAACCAAAAACTAAAGCTGACCAAGAAAAAATGGGCGAAGCATTAGCAAGGTTAGCCAAAGAAGATCCTTCATTTAGAGTTACATCAGATGAAGAATCTGGACAAACTATTATCAAGGGAATGGGTGAATTACACTTAGATATAATTGTAGATAGGATGAAAAGAGAATTTAAAGTTGAAGCTAACGTGGGGGCCCCTCAAGTTGCTTATAGAGAAACTATATTAAATTCAGCTGAAGTAACATATATACACAAAAAACAAAGTGGTGGATCTGGACAGTTTGCAAAAGTTACTTTAAGTGTTGAACCATTAGAGCCTGGTAAAGGAAGAGAGATTGAAAATAAAATTAAAGGTGCGTCAATCCCAAAAGAATTTATTCCTGGTGTCGAAAAAGGTGTCGAGTCAGTTGCAGAAAGTGGAATATTAGCGGGATTTCCAATAATTGATTATAAAGTAACTATATTAGACGGTTTACATCACGATGTTGACTCAAGTGTTTTAGCTTTTGAAATTGCTTCTCGATATTGTTTTAAAGAACTTTGTCAACAAGCCACATTAAAACTTTTAGAACCAATAATGAAAGTTGAAGTTGTTACACCCGAGGACTTTATGGGAGATGTAATAGGTGACTTAAACAGTCGCAGAGGTCAAGTTGGCTCTACTGAACCAAGAGGCAATGTTACAGCAATATCAGCAACCGTACCTTTAGCCAATATGTTTGGTTATATAAATAATTTAAGATCATCAACGCAAGGTAGGGCACAATACACTATGCAATTTAGTCATTACGATAAAGTTCCTCAAAATGTACAAGACGAGGTAACAAAAAAGTTAGCTTAATATTATGGAAAAACAAAATATAAGAATACATCTACGTGCTTACGATAATAAAATTTTAGATTTATCTACAGAAGAAATTGTAAATACAGCAAAAAGAACAGGGGCCCAAGTTAAAGGTCCAATACCTCTTCCAACAAGAATAGAAAAATATACAGTTTTAAGGTCTCCTCATATAAATAAAAAAAGTAGAGATCAGTTTGAATCAAGAACACACAAAAGATTAATAGACATCATTGAACCAACTCCACAAACAGTTGAAGCACTAATGAAACTCGACCTTGCTTCAGGTGTTGATATAGAAATAAAAATATAGATTATGAGCTTAGGATTATTAGGAACTAAAATAGGAATGACACGAGAATTTTTGACTAACGGTCAATCTGTTCCAGTAACTGTAATTAAAGTAGAAAAAGGAAGAGTTTTAGACGTTATTACAAATGAAACTCGAGGATATTCGGCTGTAAAAGTTGGCTTCTTTTCAATTAAGAATTCAAAATTAACAAACCAAATGAAAGGTTATTTTACAAAAAAAAATACTGAACCTAAAAAAATTTTAAAAGAGTTTCGTTTAGATAAAGTAGATGACTATAAAGAAGGTAACGAAGTTGGGTTAGAAATATTAAAAGATATTAAGTTTGTAGATGTAAGATCAAAAACAATAGGTAAAGGTTTTGCTGGGGTTATGAAGAAGTATAATTTTGGTGGATTAAGAGCATCTCATGGTGTTTCTGTATCTCATAGGTCACATGGCTCAACAGGACAGCGTCAAGATCCTGGTAGAGTTTTTAAGGGAAAAAAAATGGCCGGACATATGGGTGATAAATTTAGAACAATGTTAAATTTGGAGATAGTTAAATCTGATTTAGAAAATAATCTTTTATATCTTAAAGGTTCTATACCTGGTTCAAAAAATTCAACAATTTTAGTAAGACAATCAATTAAAAATGTAAGAAGAAAAACTTTACTTGAAAAAATTGAAGCTAAAATTAAAGCTGCAGCAGCTAACAAAGGTAAAAAATAATTTTATGAAACTAAATCTATTAAATCTTGAAGGTGGTAAATCTGAAACAATTGATGTTTCTGACAAGATAATGAATTTAAAATTTAATCACAAATTAGTCAAATACGTAATTGATTGGCAATTAAACCACCAGAAACCAAGAACGGCTAAAACAAAGCAAAGAAATGAAGTTAGTGGTTCAACAAAAAAAATCTATGCACAAAAAGGTACAGGCCAAGCTAGACACGCTAGTAAAAAAGCACCTTTATTTGTTGGCGGTGGGCAAGCACATGGTCCTAAGGGAGCAGTATATAAAATAAAGAAAATAAATAAAAAAGTTAGAAAACTAGCCTTAGCACAAACAATAGCCAAAAAAAATGTTGATAAACAATTATATATTTTATCTGATGTCACTAAAGAAGTTAAAAAAACTAAAGATTTTAATAAGTTTTTAAACACCAATAAACTATCAAATGTTTTAATTGTTTCAGATAAAAATTCTGAAAAAAATTTTGTTAAATCAGCTAGAAATATAAAAAATATTAAAGTTATAAGAGATGAAGGAGCTAATATTTACGACATGTTAAAATTTACAAATGTAGTTATCACTTCTAGTTCAATGAAAAATATAGAAACCAGGATATTAGATGAAAAAAATTAACTTTATAGACTCTATACGACAACCTATTATTACTGAGAAAGCAACTATTCTGTCCGAACTAAACAAAACAGTTTTTAAAGTTCATGCAGGTGCAAATAAAATTTCTATAAAAAAAAATATAGAAAAGATATTTAAGGTTACCGTGGTTAAAGTTAATATAGTAAATCAAAAAAGAAAAAGAAAAGTAAAACAAGGAAAATTATCAGTTAAACCAGGTTATAAAAAAGCAATTGTAACTTTAAAAAAAGGTCAAAGTATTGACCTAACTGCAGGAATTTAGATATGGCTTTAAAATCTTTTAAACCTTACACAAAATCAACACGTGGCACAGTTCTTGTTGATAAAAGTGGTTTGTGGAAAGGTAACCCTTACAAACCTTTAACAGTCGGACAACATTCTACTGGAGCAAGAAATAATATGGGAAGAATAACCTCAAGACATAGAGGTGGAGCCCATAAACACAAGTATAGAATTATTGATTTTTACAGGTCAAAAAGAAATATTAAAGGAACTGTTGAGAGAATTGAGTACGACCCAAATAGAACAAGCTACATTGCTTTAATTAAATATGAAGATAGTGATATGAAGTATATTATTTGTCCTCAAAACCTTAAAGTTGGTGATACTGTAGAGGCTGGTAAAAAAGTGGAAATTAAAGTTGGTAATTGTCTAGAATTAAATGAAATTCCCCAAGGTAGCTCGATTCACAATATTGAATTAGTACCTAACACTGGTGGTAAGATGGCTAGATCAGCAGGATCATCTGCTACATTAACAGGTTTTGATGGAGATCATGCGATTATAAGATTAGGATCTGGTGAAACTAGAAAAGTTAGCAATAAATGTATGGCAACACTTGGTTCTGTTTCAAATCCAGATCAAAAAAATATTAAAATAGGTAAAGCTGGAAGAACTAGATGGAAAGGTCAAAGACCACAGTCAAGAGGTGTCGTGATGAACCCGGTTGATCACCCTCATGGTGGTGGTGAAGGTAAAACTGCAGGGGGAAGAAACCCAGTATCACCTTGGGGACAGTCAGCTAAAGGCTTAAAAACAAGAAAACCACAAAGAAGTGATAAATTAATAATTTCAAGAAGGAAGAAGAGAAAATAAATATGGCTAGATCTGTCTGGAAAGGACCATTTGTGCATCCGAGTTTGTTAAAAAAAATTGATAGAATCAAAGAAGGGACTGGAGATAAAAGGCCAATTAAAACGTGGTCAAGAAATTCAACAATCATTCCTGATTTTGTAGGTCATAGTTTTCTAATTCATAACGGAAAATCTTTTATACCTATTACAATTTCTGAAGAAATGGTGGGTCATAAATTAGGAGAATTTGCTTTAACCAGAACATTTAGAGGTCACACACCAGCTGACAAAAAAGCTGCTCCAGTGGCTAAACCGGGAGGCGCAGGTGGAAAAAAATAATATTTCAGTTACAGCGGTAAATAAAAATGTGAGATCAAGCACACGTAAAATCGCTTTAATTTTAGATTTTATAAAAGGAAAAAAAGCTGATGTAGCTATAAGAGATTTAGAATTTACAAGAAAAAGAATAGCACACGATGTAAAAAAAACCGTCAAATCAGCCATTGCCAATGCTGAAAACAACTACCAATACGATATTGACAGTCTATATATAAAAGAAGCATATGTAGGAAAATCTATTGTTATGAAAAGATTTCGTCCACGTGCTAAAGGTAGGGCTAGCGCTATTAAAAAACCTTTTGCTAGAATTACGATAGTATTAGGAGAAAAAAAAGAAATTAAAAAAAATGCTAAAAAAAATATTATAAAAGAAACAACAAAAGAAACGCTAAAAGAAATTACAAAAGAGGTTAAAAAATAATCATGGGACAAAAAATAAATCCAATAGGTTTTAGGTTAGGGGTAAACAGAGGATGGGACTCGGTTTGGTTTGCTAAGAAAAAAGAATTTGGAAAATATCTAATAGAAGATTTTAAAATTAGAAAATATATACAAAAAAATATTTTAAATTCAGGTGTGTCAGATATTATTATTGAAAGATCTGGAAAAAAGTTAATTGTCTCAATCCACACTTCAAGACCTGGTTTTGTAATTGGTAAAAAAGGAGCAGATATTGAAAAAATTAAAAAAAATATACTTAAAATATCTAAAGATAGTGAAGTTTCAGTAAACATTAAAGAAATAAAAAAACCAGAATTAAATGCCTACTTAATTGCAGAAAATATTGCGACACAATTAATAAAAAGAATTGCTTTTATAAGAGCAATGAAAAGAGGAATGCAGTCAGCTTCAAGGCTAGGTGCTCTTGGAATTAAAGTAATGGTAAGCGGAAGGTTAAATGGAACTGAAATTGCAAGAACAGAATGGGAGAGAGACGGAAGTATTCCTGCTCATACTTTAAGAGCAAATATTGATTACGGAACTGCCGAAGCACTTACAACATATGGAATTATAGGAATTAAAGTTTGGGTTTACAAAGGTCAGTTATATAAAAAAGATGTTGAAAATGAAAAAAAAGAAAGAGTAAAAAATGCTACAACCAGTAAGAACTAAATTTAGAAAAGCCTTTAAGGGTAGAATTCATGGAAACGCTACGAGAGCAGCAGTTTTAAATTATGGTACCTATGGACTAAAAGCTCTTCAACCAGAACGAATTATAGGAAAACAAATTGAAGCTGCAAGAGTGGCGCTAACGAGGTATATGAAAAGAACCGGAAGAGTATGGACAAGAATATTTCCTAATATACCGGTCTCTAAAAAACCTACAGAAGTAAGAATGGGTAAAGGGAAAGGAAATCCAGAATACTATGCGTGTAGAGTAAAACCTGGAAGAATTATTTTTGAAGTTGATGGAGTAACTGAAGAAGTTGCAAGAATTGCACTTTATAAGGCATCAGCAAAATTACCAATCAGAACAAAATTTATTAAGAGATAAATATGGCAAAAGATAAAAAAGAAGATAAAAAATTAACCGGAGAACAAGCTGTTAAAAAAATTCAAACTTTGAAAAAAGATTTATTTAACATTAGATTTAAAAAAATTAATGGGCAAGTAGAAAATCCGGCACAATACAATGAAATTAAAAAAAGTATAGCGAGACTGTACACAACAATAAACACAAAGGTTTCCAAATGAGTAAAAGAGTTCTAAAAGGTAAAGTTGTAAGTTCAAAAAATGATAAGACGATTGTTGTTGCTGTTGTAAGAAAGTTCCAGCACCCTTTCTTTGGTAAAGTTATATCAAGAACAAAAAAATATCATGCTCATGATGAAAAAAATAAGTTTAAAGAAGGTGATAGTGTTCAAATTACAGAATGCGCTCCTATTTCTAAGAAAAAAACTTGGGAGGTAATGGAAAAATGATACAAAACCATACTGAATTAACTGTAGCTGATAACACAGGTGCAAAAAGAGTAGAATGTATAAAAGTACTTGGTGGATCTAAAAGAAGATACGCAGGTGTTGGAGACTTAATAGTAATAACTGTTAAGGACGCAATACCTAAAGGAAAAGTTAAAAAAGGATCTGTACATAGAGCTGTAGTCGTAAGAACGAGGAAAGAAATATTTAGAGATGATGGCTCAAAAATTCAATTTGATCATAACGCAGTAGTTTTAACTGATGAAAAAGGCGAGCCTATGGGTACTAGAATATTTGGACCAGTAACAAGAGAATTAAGAGCGTCAGGTCACACAAAAATTATATCATTAGCACCGGAGGTTATTTAATTATGAAAATTAAAAAAGGAAATCAAGTTAAAATTATCACAGGTAAAGATAAAGGCAAAACAGGTGAAGTGATAGAGATTAATAGAAAAATGAATACAATCAAAGTTAAAGCAATTAATCTAGTAAAAAAACACACAAAACCAACTAAAGAAAAAAAAGGTGGAATCATATCAAAAGAAAGTTTCATACATTACTCAAATGTTAAAAATTTAGATACTACAAAAGAAAGTGCAAAAAAATAAATAAATGATACCTAGACTAAAAACTACATATGAAAAAGAAATTTTACCTAGACTAATGGTAAGATTAAGCTGTACAAATAAACATCAAGTACCAAGAATAACTAAAGTAGTTCTGAACATTGGATTGGGAGAGGATGCTACAGATGCGAAAAAAATTAAAGCGTGCCAAGACGACCTTAGTTCTATAGCTGGTCAAAAAGCAATAGTTACAAAATTCAGGAAATCAATTGCAAATTTTAAAACAAGAAAAGGTTTTGCTGCAGGGGTTAAAGTTACTTTACGAGCAGCAAAAATGTATGAATTTATGGATAGACTTGTCAATATAGCACTTCCTAGAATAAAAGATTTTAGGGGACTAAGTTCAAATGGTATAGATAAATTTGGAAATTATAGCTTTGGTATTAAAGAACATCTCATTTTTCCAGAGATTAACTATGATAAGGTAGATAAAATAAGAGGAATGGATATAACTCTTGTTACAACAAGTAAAACAAAAGAAGCAACTACGGAACTTTTAAAAGAGTTTAACTTTCCCATTAACCCAACAACAAGTAAAAATTAATATGGCAAAAACAAGCGCAATACAAAAAAACTTAAAAAGAATTAGATTAGCTGAAAAATTTTCTAAAAAAAGAACAGCATTAAAGAAAATTATCAAAAATAGAGAATTACCTTTAGCAGACAGGTTTGAAGCTCAGTTAAAATTAAACAAACTACCAAATAACTCGGCAAAAATAAGAGTTGTAAACAGATGTGAGATTACCGGTAGGCCTCATGGCGTTTATAGAAAATTAAAGATATCAAGAATAGCATTAAGAGAAATGGCATCCTCTGGAAAAATTCCAGGCATGACTAAATCTAGCTGGTAAGGAAAAATATATGACATTAAATGATCCAATTGGAGATATGTTTACAAGAATTAGAAATGGTCAATTAAGACTGTTAACTAAAGTCGAAATGCCATCTTCAAACTTTAGGTTAAAAGTTTTAGATGTTTTAAAAAATGAGGGTTTTATTTCTAACTACCACATTGAAAAAAAAGATAATAATAAAGTATCTTTAATTGTTGATTTAAAATACTACGAAGGCATTCCAGTAATAAAGGAAATTAAAAGAGTTTCCAAACCAGGTAGAAGAGTATTTTCAAGTGCTACTAGCATACCTAGAATTCAAAATGGTTTAGGCCTAGCAATCATATCGACTAACAAGGGAGTAATGTCAGATATAGAGGCTAGAAAAAATAATGTTGGTGGAGAAATTATTTGTAGAGTATTTTAATGTCTAAAATTGGAAAAAAAAACATAACGATACCTAAAGACTCATCAGTTAAATCTGAGAATGGAGTAATAACTATAACAGGTCCAAAAGGTTCAAAACAGCTTACAATAAATGACAAAATATTTTCAGCAAAAGTTAACGAAAATAATGAATTTAATATTATGCCCTTAGCTGCTAAAAAAGACTTAGACAAAAAAACATCAATAATGTGGGGAACCTACAGGAGCTTAATTAATAATGCTGTCTTGGGAGTTAGCACTGGTCATACTAAAATTTTGGACATCAAAGGAGTTGGATTTAGAGCAAACTTAAAAGGTGAAGTTTTGAATCTGCAACTAGGTTTTAGTCATGATATTAATTTTAAAATACCTAAAGATGTTAAAATTGCTGTTGAAAAACAAACTATTATAACAATTACAGGAGTAGACAAAGAAATAGTATCAAAAGTTGCATCTGACATTAAGACATTTAAGCCTGTTGAGCCCTACAAAGGTAAAGGTATCATGGAAAGAGGACAGTTTGTTCTTAGAAAAGAAGGTAAGAAAAAATAATATGAAAAAAATTAACAATTCTAAAAAAAGAGAACTTAGGAACAGAAAGAAATTAAAGAGTGTTGCGGTTAATAGATACAGAATTTCAGTATTTAAATCTTTAAAAAATATTTCTGCTCAAATTATTGATGATAAAATTAAAAAAACCCTTGTTTCAGCCTCATCAATAGAAAAAGATATAAAGGCTAACAAAAAGAAAAAAATAGAAACTTCAGCGTTAATTGGAGAAATTCTAGCAAAACGAGCCGCAGAAAAAAAAATTACTAAAGTTTACTTTGATCGTGGTCCTTACAAATATCATGGTAGAATTAAAATGTTTGCTGACTCATTAAGAAAAAATGGAATGGAGTTTTAGATGGCTGAATGGCAAAAAAAACAAAGTGAATATAAAGAACGTTTAGTAGGGATAAATAGAATTACGAAAGTTGTAAAAGGCGGAAGAAGATTTGGTTTTGCCGCATTAGTAGTTGTTGGAAATGAAAAAGGGTCAATTGGTATTGGTCAAGGTAAATCAAAACAAGTGCCAGATGCTATCAAGAAAGCCACTCAAGACGCTACAAGAAATTTAGTTAAAATTTCCCTTAAAGATGGAAGAACGTTACACCATGATGTAAGAGGTAGAAATGGATCTGGAAAAGTTTTATTAAGATCTGCTCCGGCAGGTACTGGAATTATTGCAGGTGGTCCTATAAGAGCAGTTTGTGATGTTTTAGGCATTCAAGATGTAGTTGCTAAGTCACTTGGTTCTGCAAATCCTCATAATATGGTA
>Ga0115004_10004394_pt1 | contig 11271 bp, 8 predicted proteins | sample ArcticOcean_MG_C_10_FD_88737 | JGI IMG/M metagenome (GOLD analysis project Ga0115004, IMG submission 88737) | Marine microbial communities from western Arctic Ocean - ArcticOcean_MG_CB11_90 | ecosystem: Environmental > Aquatic > Marine > Oceanic | place: Arctic Ocean: Canada Basin | collected...
TACTTCACCGACCTCCTCTCTCGATGCCGCGTTCTTCTTCTTCTTCTTCTTCTTCTTCTAATTGTTTCGTTTGAACATTTTCGATGGTAAACACCATCGACACCCTAAATACAATATGCGTAACAAACTCCCCTACTACTACTACGAGATGTTTTCCAATTCACTTTAAAGGAAAAAAGACTTCGTCGTCATCCTTTGTGCCTCGTGCTCTGCTTCACCGACCTCCTCTCTCGATGTCGATGCCACGTTCTTCTTCTTCTTCTTCTTCTTCTTCTTCTTCTTCTAATTGTTTCGTTTGAACATTTTCGATGGTAAACATCATCGACACCCTAAATACAATAATGGAAACAAAACTCCCCTACTACTACGAGAGATGTTTTCCAATTCACTTTAAAGAGTAAACAGGCGCACGAAATCACGCATGAAAAACGACCACGAAATCGTTCGCCTCGAAGAACGCGTGATAACCCTTAACTCTCTTCGAAGCACGCGCGGGAGCAAAAGAAGAAGAAGAAGAGGAAGAAGAGGAGGAGGAGTGTTCTTATCTTTCGTAATCACAGCACTGTTCTTCGTTGGGAAGATATTTCAAACGAGAACTACTGCTTCAATGATAATCGAACGGGGAGAGCGAGATTGGATTGATGACGACGCTCGATTGTCAGTGAACGACGACGATGATGACGACGATGATGATGATTCTGGTGTTGTTGTTGTTCGTGTTCGTGGACGGTCGTTGTTAGTGAAAGATGATGATGATGATGGTGTTGATGAGAACTCTGAAACACCTACTGCTGGCGATGATGGAAAGAAGGACGAAGAGGTCGAATTCGGATGTTTTTGGACGAAATGTACTTACGCGACATCGTGCCCGAACGATGCTACTGCTAACGATAACAATAAAGATGCGCTGTTAACGATTAGAAATTCGAGAAAGTGCGAGAGATTCAGCGTGTTCGGGTTCCTCAGAAGCAGTAGGGAGGAACAGACGGAGAAGTTATGTTGCGACGAGGCGAAGAGGATAGGGGCGAGATGGGAAAGGGGCGCGAAATGGGCCGAAGATGGGAACGAGGATGCGTGTTTTAATCGATGTCCGAAGAATGCGAGGTGTAATGAGAGACATGGGACGTGTGAGTGTGATGTTGGGTACGTTGCAAGAGATGCGCCTAGGGACGAAGATGACGACGACGACGCGGCGGCGAGGATGAAGTGTTATCCAGTGAGGGACGATCAAAATAACGATTTGCCTTTAGCCGGTGATGATGTTCCAGAAATCGAGGACCCTGCTATGGAGAAGGAGAAGTTGAGAGAGCAAGAGCAATTAATGCGCGAAAAAATGATTCAAGCAAAGAGGAAGAAAATAGCAGAAGCGAAAAGGAAGAAGAATAAAGGTTTAGGTAATAATGATGATAACGACGAAGACGAAGACGAAGACGATATCGTCGAACAGCCTTCTGAAGAGATAGAGAAACAACTTCGAATGGCGCGTAGGAAATCACGAATGGGTTCAAAAGAGCGCGAACAGCGAAGGAAGATGAAAAGAGAAAGGAAAAACTCTTCGAGCGCGTTCTATTTATCGTTGTTTGCTTTGACAATCGTCGCCCAAATTTTGGTTTGCGCGAGGATGGGGTTCTTAACGAACGTAGCCATGCGATTATTCGGTAAAAATCCTCGAAAGTTGATGATGTTCAGAAATAGCGTTGACGAGCAATTATTGCCGACGAGATTGGCGAATTCAAGAGAGCGCATACGCCGCGACATGAATAGAGATTTCTAGAAAGAATATATACTAGTAAGTTTAGATAGAGAGAATAGTATTTATTATATTAAAAGCCGCCGCCGCCTCCGGCTTGAGGGAATAAACTAGCCAGTTTCTCGAACGTTTGCATAACCTCTGGATCGTTTTGGTATTTCGTAATATTCATTGGATTTGCAGAGCAATCCATGACAGCCGCTTGAACTTTTGGGTTTTGAAACGCTTTCGCTAATTGTGGATCTTGCATGATTTGCGTCAATACGTCTTCCGGTTTCATACCCATTTGCGCAAATTGTTCTTGAACCTCTGGTGAGTTTATGTCTGGCATGGAACCACCCATGCCACCTACGCCGGGCATACCGCCAGAAGTTTTCATATTCTTCATGATACCTTTGAGCTGATCCTTATATTGCGGGTTACTCAAGAGCATTTCAAACGTCTCCGGGTTGCGCATGAACTCTGGCAAATACGGGTACATTAACTTTTGCATTTCTGGGTTGCGAAGCATATTTTTCATGTACTCTAAAGACCCTTCGTCGTCGTCATCATCCACGGCATTTACATCTGAAAAGCTAGCGCGTTTTTTTGAACTACTATATGCTGGTTCATCCACAGCGTCTTCGAAAAATGATTTTTTTGCAGCTTTTGGCGATTCAGAAGAAGAAGATTCAACCGCTTGCCATCGACCGTCTCTCCATTCTTGCTCCGGTTCTTCCTTCTTCTCCTCTACGACATCGATGGTATCTACAGTCTTCGTCGCCGCACCTCTCTTCGTTGACGATGTAGAAGGTGGCGGTGTCGTTTTCGTCGTCGCCGCCGCCGCTGCCGGTTTTGGAATCACAGGCGTCGCCGTCGTATCCGTATATCTTTGCGTATTCGCGCTGTTACTACTACTTTTTCTTTCCGGAAACGGCGGAAACGCGTCTGCTCCACCCATCCCGGGCATCATCCCAGGCATCCCAGGCATCCCACCCATTCCGCCCATCCCAGGCATCCCCGCACCACCACCGGCTTGACTCGTAAACTGCTTCATCATCTGCTGCATCATCATCGCTTGCATATCTTGCTTCTTCCCGGCTAAAAATTTCGGCACGATCAAGGCAATCGCGACCCCTAAACCTACATAAACAAACGCCGGCACAGATCCACTCTTCTTCTCGTTCATTGGTTGTTGGTAATAGTATTGTTGTTGTGGTTGTTGCTGCATCATCATTTGTCCGTTACCAGCGGACGCGTTTGGACCATAGTTTTCCCTCGCAGCAGTAAATGACGACGAAGACGGCTCGTTTTGTTGTAACGGAATTGGCGCGTAATATTGTTGTTGCTGCACTGGATACTGCTGCGCCTGATACTGCGGCGGCATCGGCGGTAGGTTATAATTCATCCGTTGTTCTCCTTGCTCTCGCTGTTGCCGCGGTTGATCGGTCGCCGCAGTACTTCCGTTCTTGGCCAAATCATTTCGATCGGCATCGTTGGCTGACGAAACATTCGCCTTTCGCGCGAGAACGACCAAGCACCGAATCCTCTTCTTCTGCTGCTTATTTTCCATAATCCTCGATCGAGTGTTCGTCGTTCTCAGAGTGCTTTCGCAGGCGTTCGTTTGCATTCGTCGTGCGATCATTTTAATTTAGTTTTATTTAAGGGCGTCGTGAATGAAATGGAATGGAGATTTCTTGCTTTATTGCTTTAGGACACTTTTCAGCGAATCGTTTTTTAAAGAGAAAATTGTAATCCTAATGCGATCGAGTGCTCGTTCAATAGACGGTCGTTCTCACTGAATTTCTGTGAGCAGTCAGTGCGCACTCAACGCGATCGTGCCTGAGAATTTAGGAAGATTTCGAGTCGTTCCTGAAAAGTTACAGTAAACATCGTTGTCCAATTTTGTGTTACGCGTGGACACAAATTTTCAGGCATCGAGCAGCACAGCAGAGTTCACAGCGGTGCGAGATTTCTCCCCTAGAGAGCGAAAACGTCAGATTTTCAATCAATTTCCCGCCTTATTAAGACACTAAAATAATCTCTAAAACGCACGTACGAGTTATACTACTACTACTGCATACTACTGCACAGTACTGATCGTAAGAGCGGTGTAGTGCGCGAAATTTCGGCGCACATTCGATTTAAGAAGAAAACGAATTTAACGAAAATGACATCTTCGATGATTCGAGACCGAACGACGAAGTTCCTAGAGCAACTGGTACACCCGTATAAGACGATGATATTGAAGAGGAAGCAACAGAGAGCGCAGTTCTATGAGAACTTGGAGAACTACGACGAGGAGAGAATTAATCAACGAGCGTTGTTGTTGAAGAAGCTGAGGGCGAAGTTCTATGAACGCAGGGGCGAACAAAGTTCGGGGCGAGAGCGAAGGAAAGAACGCGCGCGCAGTAGTAGTAGTAGTAGTAGTAGAGTGCGTAGAGATGATGATGAAGAAAAAATAGAGGCAGAAAAAGATCGTGATGATGATGCAGATGACGGTAATGATGTTGTAGATGAAGACGAGATGGATGTACCGACGCTTTCGGAATCTGCGATCGAGAAGCTCGTGGAGGATTTGAGAAACGGGAAGGATATGTTCTCAATGACTGATGCGATGTCGATTATTACTGGGTGTACGATGTTGTTTTCTGGAGAGCCGATTGTGAGTAGGGTGAATGCGAGTGAAACCGATGATGGGTTCGTGATTATCGTCGGCGATTTGCACGGTCAATTGGAGGATCTTTTGCATTTATTGAAGTTATGCGGCATGCCGTCGGAGAATAACGTATATGTATTCAATGGTGATTTAGTTGATCGTGGGGGGAACGGGTGCGAAGTAGTTTTATTAATTTTAGCCATGAAGTTGATGCATCCGAAGTTCGTGCACATCAACAGAGGGAATCACGAAGATCCTCATATCAACATCTTTGGCGGATTTGAGGAGGAGTGTTTGAAGAAATACGATCATGGCATTTTTCAAGCGTTCCATGAATGTTTCAGGTGGTTTCCGATATGTACTATAGTAAACGATAGCGTGTTTGTGTGTCACGGTGGGCCTCCCATGGAAAACGGAGAAGCCGTGAGCGTTAAAAGATTGGAGAAAATCTCGAAAGTTTCCTTTTTTGAATCAAAAGAAAAACGAAGAATGAGTAAGAGAGAAAAGAAAAAGTCAATGATGTTGAAGAACAATAATAATAAGAAGGAACCAATCGTAAGAAAATCAAAATCAGAGTCTGAGTTCAGTAGCAAAGGAGTAGCAGTAGCGGCAGCGATAGGAAAACTGTCGCTTAGAGAAAAAGAAGGAATATATGAAGCAGAATCAGAAGTAGTAGAAGAAGATGAGGATGACTCCGATGGCGAAGATGCTGATTTAAGTGACGACGAATACGAAGCGCAGATTGAACGAGACTATCTCATATGCAAATCCATGATTTGGTCCGATCCACATCCTAGCGATGACTTTATTGGCATCGAGGATTCTACTAGAGGAGCGGGCGATCTTTACGGATCGAACATTACTAAACAGTTTCTTGAAGAAAACGAGTTGTCGTGCATTTTGCGATCGCATCAATGCGTTGCAAGCGGTATCGAAACTTGTCACGACGGAAAACTTTTCACTGTATTTTCTGCGAGTAATTATTGTGGTAAATCTGGAAATAGAGGCGCAGTACTTCGATTGAAACGTTCAGATAAACAGCCGCAGCCAAAATTTGCTTTGACTTGGAAATATGAGGATTGTTTAGATATCGATTTGAGACATAAAGTTTTGTTTAAACGAAAAAAGGGAGATAAGAAGCGGGCTTTAAGTTTGGCCGCGATTCAAGCAAGCGAGTATATCATTGAATATAAGCGCGAGCTTTTCGACCATTGGAGGAGTTTGGATATAAAAGGCAAAGGGAGGGTGACGCGCGAGCAATGGGCGGATGGTTTGCAAACTGTTTTGAAGCTTCGCTCGCAGTGGAAAAAGATGTTTCCGATTTTAGTAGACGCGAGTGAGGTCGTTACGGGGGGGATATTCTCTAGAAAGGCAAAAAACGTAGATTTAGTGAATACGTTGAGTTCGAAGAGAACGTTTAAGAAAGTATACGTGAAATTTCCTGAGTTTTTAGCTCGATATACTCCAAAACTAAAATCGGGATGCAGACAGTGGCAGGTTGAAGTTTTGAACGAACTCAGGCAAGCGTTAATAAGCGAAGCAAAACATTTAACGTCGGCGTTTGAACGCATGGATATTGATGGCTCAGGTTCAATCGATTCGAAAGAGTTCATGAAAGCCGTACGAGACATACATAGTTTGGACATTTTGTCAAACGCTCAAATCATGGCAGTCTTTAACGCTTTCGATGTGGACGATTCTGGGTCGCTTGACTTGGACGAATTCACGAATATGTTTGAACAATTCGTTAGCGAAGAAAATAACAACGATTTTCTCGATCCCGCTTCGCCTACATCGCCCAACAAGAACAGGGAAGACCGCGTTTCGGTGCTTTGGAAAGATCGATCGTCAAAACGACGAGAACAAGTCGTGAGAATGATATCACTCGCTCGTTCGCTTTCTCGTAAGAAGGAAGAAGAAGAAAACGATAAAGTGAAACATACTACTACTACTACTACTACTACTTCTACTGCCAATAAGAAAGAAACGTCAACAAAATCTGCTTTGAAGAAAGACAACGACGAAGAGATAAAAATCAGTGACATGTGGAACGACGAGATTGAACAAGCGATTGTGAAATTGTTCTGCGGCTATCAGAAAGAGTTGCACCACCTTTGGCATACGATTGTGAGCGCGAAAGGATCGGTCAAGACTTTAAGTTACAGACAGTCCATAAAGCTGACGGATTTCATCGATCTCATTTTATCTCTCGACGAAGTTACAAATGGCGATATGAACGTTTTAACAGAGTCGAGCGCTAAAAAATTGGCAGAACATATGGATACCAACAAGGACGGAACGATTGATTTTGATGAGTTCATAAGAGCGACCGCGCCCGATATCGATTTGCTGAATAGATACCTCAAATTTGACAATGAATTAGGCTAAGCGACGAAGATGTCTGTATAATATTATGCGTAATAATATTAAAATTTTTAGTCAATCAATCAATCAATCAATCTGCGTTAATACTACTTACTATATATAATTACTTTTCATCATCATCATTTTATTCTTCTTTTTATCGTTTTCGTGTTCTTTTTTTTTCTTCCTTGCCTCAGTCTCTCTCTCTCTCTATCAATTTACATTTTCTCAATTATCGATGGCGTCGCCTTCAGCTGCATATCCAATCAAACCCAAATAATCCTCCTTAATCGTAGCTATGCAGAAAATGTCATTCGCATCTATTCTCATCCCAACAATCTTCACTCTCACTTCGCAATCTCTCCCGATCGTAATTTGCCCGTCATCCGACTTGTAACAATTCTCTCCAGCTCCATCCGTCGCGAACTTCACGTCATCGGGGACCAAAGAGTTACTCACAAACAATTGCAAGGCTCCACACTCACAGAAAAACCCAAACTTATTCACTTGCGTCACAACTGCATCGACGATTTGGTTCTTAAACGGTCTAAACGCGACGCAGTCGTATTTCACGTGGAACTTCGCTCGCGCCGTACCGTCGTCCGTGATCACGCCTTCGCTGATTTCGCCAACTTTCGTGACTAGGACGATGAATCCGTATCTACCCGAACACGACCCTTCCATCTGCATTATTAAATAAACAACAACAACAACAAGAAGAAGAAGAAGAAGAAGAAGAAGAAGAAGAAGAAGAAGGACATATTTAGTAAACAATTGTTAACACATCACGTAATGAGAAATTTTACATATAATTCACATTCTCACGAATCAATCAAATCAAAACCCAAAAAAATCGAATAAAAACGAGACGCGCCGGTGGAACAAAAACAAACCTCCAACTTTAATTTCTCGGTGAGAACTTCGCGCATTCTCGCCCCAAAATGTCTCGGTTCGAGCACTATGTTCTTCTCTAATTTAACGTGGAAGAACATGTTTACTTAAAATCAAACTTCCTCTTCCTCTTCTTCTTCGAGAGAGTTTTTGATCAAATTCTCTCAATCTCTATCTCGGTCTCGATCACACACTACGCGCTAAGAGCACCGCAACGACAACGAAAACACACACACACACACACGCTCTCTTAATCTTAATCTTAATCTTTAATCTTAATCTCTCTCTCTCTCTGTTGACTTGGTCTTAAATGTATGTTTTCCTTAAATTACGCCTTAAAAATGAAAAACACGCATTTCGTCGTTTCCCTAAAACTTCACAAAAATTTCCATTTCTTCCTTAAAATGGACCGTTAACTACTAATTACTAATCAATAACATGCAATCGCCCAGGAACGAGTTGAGGCAGGTCATCAAAGCCGTTTCGTTGTTCACGATTTCGTTATTTGGTTGTTCGTTCTATGCTTTAAATGATTCGCAACGGCAAAGGTCGAGGCAACACGATCGAACGAAAAGATTCGAGCTCGCTGAACGAAGGAAACGCGAAGAAGTCAGAGAGATCACGGAAAAGATGACGAAGGAAGAGCGAGAGCGGTTTTGGGCGATGGAGATTAAGACGAAGAACGAAGGCGTTAAGGGCCTATGAAATAAGAGCTTTATTGTTAAGTGTGATGTAGTAGTACATGATCGATCCAAAGACGTTACTGCGCGAAGGAGATCCGTTGCGTGGTTTCATGAAGATCTTCGTCAGTAGACAAGTGTTTCATATTTTTTATCTCAACGAAGTCCGAGCTTCTTGGTGAAAATCCTCTTTCTTCGCGAGCGGGTTAGTTAAATAACCGCCAGATCTGTAAGAGCGCAAGTAATCGATCGTAATTCCTTCTAATTTAGCCGGTACCATCCCGAGCTCTTTGAAACCTAAATCTTTCGCGTGTTTCACGTAGTCGACGTCTTGCGCGTCAATGAACGATCTCGTTAAACCTTTTGGTGTTGGTAATGGGAAAGGCACCCGATTTAATAAGAACTCGTGCGGTTTCGATAAAATTTTGTACACGAATTTTGGAATATATCCAACTTTCGTGTTGAACCTACCGGCGTCGCACGTTAACTTTGCCAATTCTTCCATAGTATATACTTTATCGCCGCACAAGACGTACTCTTTTCCAACAGTTTCTTCGTTATATGGCATGCTTGCAATTGCAATCGCAACGTCATCTACGCTTACTGGTTGATGCTTGGACTCTCCTAAACCGGTGAGCGGGACGAATGGAAACTTCGTAGCGTGCTCGGCGAATACGTTCAAAAAACGATCTTCGACGCCGACCAATTTCCCTGGTTTCACAATAGTCGCTCTCGGGAATATCCTCTTCACTTCCTCGTCCCCTTTTCCTTTCGATTGATAATATTTCGACTTCGCGTTCGCATCCGCCCCTAACGCCGAAACGTGAATTAACCTCTTCACAGACTCCGATTTCGCGCACGCTTCGGCTAACCGCCTCGGGAAATCGACGTGCACGTCCTCAAACGAAAAATTCCTCGTCTCCCACTCCCTTCCAACCAAATTAATCACCACGTTCGCTCTCTCAACCGCGTACTTTATCTGCTCATCGTCCCTGATCGAATAATCAAATTGTACGATTTGCCCTAAATCCCCCATCGGTTTCAAATGTTGTCGATGGTTTTCGGAACATCTCGTCGGTAAGATCACTCTCGTGCCGTTCTTGGCCACGTGATTGACCGTGTATCTCCCAAGGAACCCGGTCGCGCCGAAGATCGCGCAAGTGACCCCTGAATACGACGATCTCCCTTTCGTCCCTTTCCTTTCGTAATCGACTGGTAACTCGTTCTTGAACTCAATACGCGCCTTGGCACTGGTCGAGAAGTTTCCAAAACAATTCAAAGAACTTTTTGTTTCTTCCACTCGTCTGAGTCGTTCGACTGATCGAGGAATCTGCTGATCGAGGGAGAACGAAAGGCGCTTGGACGCGATCTTCTTTATCGCGTTTCGTGTTTGAGACATCTTTTTATTCGATTATTATCACGTATTATCTTATTACTTTATTACTTTATTACTTTATAAAAGCAGAAGGGGAAGTGACCAAATTTGGTACCTCATTTAGGGTTTCATTTCTTAAAAATAGTATAAAAATACAACTTTGCGACGCCCTCCACATCATCGATCGCTTTTTGATTCTCAAATTCTTATTGCATCAACAGATAGCCTCGAGATGTTTTTCTTCGTCTTAGTATATCAATATCGACACATATGTGCATACTTTCAATTTGTTTTGATGAGGTTTATTTAAGAAGTGAAACCCTAAATGAGTTACTTCATAACTTCCAAAGACAATCGCGCGAAAAATAGCTCCTTCTCCCAAGAAACCAACGAGGCTTTTGGCAAAGTCTCTTCACTGATCTGGTTTTTCTTCGTCTCAGCGTATCAATATCGACAGTATATGCGTACTTTTATGTTGTTTCGATGTTGTTTTGATGAGGTTTGTTTAAGAAATGAAACCCTAAATAAAACTCCAAAAGTCACATAAAAACTCCCTTCCTTCTTCTTCTTCCTACTTAAAAGACCTACAGTAATAAAAATGTCCGATCAAGCGAACGAATCCGCGAACCAATCGAGCGATCAACAAACTTTGCTGCCATCGATCGTATACCCTACGAAGTTCACTTGGCACTACGAAGGCAAAGTCGTGCACTTATGCGGGTCGTTCACGAATTGGCTCGAAACCGTACCGATGCGGTTGGAACAATCTAACGCGGGTTTAAATACGAATGAATCGATGATTAGTGGTAGTGCCGGTGGTAATAACAACAACGTGTTCTCGGTCGTCTGTAATCTCCCGAGTGGCTATCATCAATATAAGTTCATCGTCGACGGTGAGTGGAGGCACGATGAGAACCTAGCGTTCATACAGGACCCGTTAGGGAACGTGAATAATTGGTTGTTCGTGAAGAAACCTGGCGGAGTCGTGGCGGGCGCGGCCCAGGCCGCGGTCGTGAGTCAGGCAATGAGTGCCGGGTTTGGGGCCGTGGGGTGGGATGGGCAGCAGAGTGGGATGATGATTGGCGGCGCGTCGTCGAGGCCGGTTCCGGTCGCGGGAGTTCATAACAACGCGAACGTTAATATTGGACAACAACAACAACAACAACAAGGAGGAGGAGGAGCAGGGAATGTTCAGAACTGGTTGTCCAATAATAATAATAGCAATAGTAATAACGACGATTCCGGATCTGATTCAATGAATAAACAACAACAACAACAACAACAACATTATCAACAAAGGCATCAGCAACAACACGTCTCGCAAGCGCAAATGAGTCCGAGAGGGAGAGACCATACTAACAATAATAATAGCGATAATGTATTTTTGGGAGATATTTCTCCAGAACGCGCGCAAAGGCACAATATGTCGAGAGATGATAACGCGGCGGCTGGCATGGGGATGATGAACGCCTCAGCCGTCGTTGACGCCGGTATGGATTGGGTTTCCGGAGGCATCAACGGGTTACAGATTAAGAGAGACGGCGATGGACGTCGGAAATCTATTAATTTTGCA
>Ga0115004_10004398_pt1 | contig 11267 bp, 10 predicted proteins | sample ArcticOcean_MG_C_10_FD_88737 | JGI IMG/M metagenome (GOLD analysis project Ga0115004, IMG submission 88737) | Marine microbial communities from western Arctic Ocean - ArcticOcean_MG_CB11_90 | ecosystem: Environmental > Aquatic > Marine > Oceanic | place: Arctic Ocean: Canada Basin | collected...
AAAACTATTAATTGTTGGTAGAAAATTGTGACGTATGTGCGACCAAAAACAATCTAAACACCAATCAGCATTATAAATTCAGCAAAGCAGAAGAGTGGTAAGGGGCGTTCTGTTACCCGGTGCCATGAACCAAGCTAACCCCACAAAGCAACAGGCAACAGGCAACGGGAATTACAGACAATTGACTCATAAAACCCAACCCTAATACATCAAAGACTCTGTATCCAAAAACTTGTATGCTGAAGGTATGAAGAAACTTTTAGGAAAAGAGTAAATTTAAGTGCAATTTCTATAATGCAATACATATTTCTTATTAATCTTGTTTGATTAAAAATGGATAATATTAAATAAATTTATACAAAATAAAACTTTTTAAAGTATTTATATAAGTAAAGTATACAAAAAAATTAGTAGTAATTATTATGTATATCAAATAGGCTCTAACGATGATTTCTGTTCCGGACACTATAGAGAAAATATGCTTGAACTTACTAAAAGACATAGCTGATGTTAGCAAAAATAATAATTCAATAAAATTTTTTAGAAAAGATTTTACAACAATGACAATGTGGTTGCTTATTATTAGCGCCAATCTTAAGGGTCAAAAAATTAGTATAGAGGATATAGCAAGAGCAGTTGCTCCAATAAGTAAAATTTCCAAACCATCGTTAAGGCTGATCCTAGAGAATGCAAAACATAAAGGATATATAAAATTGTCTAATAATTTGGATGACCATAGATCCCTGAATGTAGAGCCAGAAGAAATTACTATAAAAGAATTTAAATTTTGGATTAAAAAGTTTTTAAAAGAAAATGACAATATAAAGTTAGATTAATTTCAAAGCTACAGTATTTCCACGAACATTCATAAAGTAACTGAGAAAAAAAAATAACTTAAAAATTTACTAATTTACTTTTTTTTTAAAAATATGAAGATCTCCGTTACTAAAAGGAATCCTAATGTTGGCGCAAAAATATATATCCACAATCCTCCTGGAAAATCTGCAGCAAAATGTGGGCCTATAGCTCTTATGGGATTCATTGATCCTCCTGTAATTGCACCAAATACTATAACTCCCACACAAACTAGTAATCCACACGAAGCAGCTAAAAAAGTTAATGAAAGTTTTTCAATATAAGCCACTCTAATTATTACTGCTGCAAGTAATGCAGATAAAATAAACTCTGTAATAAAAGATAACAAATAATTTAAATCTGATTTTAATAAAGGTAAATTAGCCCCTATATTTGCATAATTACCAATTGTGATTTTTAGATAATACCCAGCTAAAATACTACCAATTATTTGAAAAATTATATAAAAAAAAGCAGTTCTTGGTCCAATGTAGCCGAGTCTAAATTCCATAAGTGTTACAGCAGGATTAACATGTCCCCTAGTATATTTACCCAATGATGAAATTAGTATAAATAAAATTAAACCAGATGAAAATCCACCCATTAACTGTCCAATTGATCCATTGTAAAAAGCGTTAGACATAACGGCACCAGCAGCAAAAAATACTAAAAAAAAAGATCCGATACCTTCAAGAATATAATTCGACAGTTTTGAGTATTTACATTTTTTCATCTACTAAGTGCTAAATATATTAAAGGTAATTTTTTGGGCAATTCAGAGGCTGATTTTATAATTACATAATTCTTATTTCCAAATATTCTAGATAAATTTTTATTACTTTCACTTTCTACACCCACACAAAAAACATCAATACCATTATAAGCCAACCTTCTTACAGCATACTTAGCGTCTTCAACAAGATACTCACTATCATCAACATCTATATCTGAAGGCTCTCCATCTGATATTATTAATAATAATTTTCTATAATTTGTTTTTGAAACTAATTCATCACCCGCCTGTCTTACTGCTGCACCAAGTCTAGTTGAAAAGCCAGGTTTCATGCTCTCTAATTTATTAATATGATTTTGATTAAGTTTATCTTTAAAATCTTTAATTTTCCAATATCTAACATCATCTCTTTTATTTGAGCAAAATGTGGATAGACTGAAATCATCACCTGATTTATTTATTGCTTCACTTAATATTCCAGTAGCCTCAATTATAGATGAAAATATTGTTTTGTTTGTATTTTTAATAAAATCATTGGTTGATTCTGAGATGTCAACGAGTATGGAAACCAATAAATCTCTACCTTTTCTGTTAGTTTTTTTATAGATATTATTTGATGGAGTTGAACCTCTTTTAATTTCAATTACCGACTCTATGCAGCTATCTAAGTCTAATTCTTCACCATCCTGTTGTTTTTTTAATTTTATTGGCTGTGAGATCTTAGAACTTTCAATTAGGTTTTTTATATTTAAAATTATTTTTGAGTTTTCAAAAAGATAATTGTTTAAATAATAATTGGATTTATTATCAAAATTATATTTTTTAATTTTACACCAATTATAATTTTCTCTACCAGATTTATAGTCAAATTCAGGTTGCAAAGAAATGATTTGAGCTTCTTCTGACTGAGAAACTTTGTTTGGAGCAATTTTTGCAAGTGGCTCAATGATATTGCTATTTTCAAAATTTTTCTCTGCATCATCTGTTTCTTTTTTTTCAACCTGGTAAGACTCTATCCCTGTTTGTAACTCTTCAAAATCTTTTGTATTCTCATTGTCAAAATTCCATATACCAGAATTTTCATCTCTGTAAATTGGATCAGGTAAATAATCCTTTGGGTTAAATTGAATTCTCATTTGGCCAATATCATTCCCCAAAAGATTGCCTAGCTCTCTACTTAAACTTTGATCATTCCATCTATTTTTATTTTTAAAAAACATATCCTTTGCTCTGGTTATCCAGCCATTACTATCATTATAGTTTTCATCAACTAGAGCTCTAGATAATCTTGAAAATAATGTTCTCGAAGTTAATGGTCCATAAGCTTTATTCAAGTTTTTAGATTCACCAGTTGCCATATGATAAGGAATCCAAAGTTCTTTTAATCCTGGAAATTCTTTAAGCGAAAGTAATTCCACTCTTGCATCTTCAATAATTGATATAATTGCTACTTGTATTGGTTTAAGTTTTCCAATTTCAAATTTTTTAAGAGTAAACTTCATATGCGCCGCTGCATGCATGATTGCTGCTCTAAAAACTTCTTCACCTAATTGTCCCGTAAAACCTGGATAGGACGAGGGAATTCTTACAAAATTATTACTAAATGCCGTTCTTCTAATTGATGACTTCGTATTACTAATTGGAATTTCTTTAATATTTATATCCATTCCCCAAACTGCTGTTGTATAAATTTTTAACTTATTTTCCTGTTCCCTAAAACTTTTAATACCTGCTGTTTGCCCAAGCCATTCTAATCCTTCTTTATCTTTGAGTGATAATAATCTAATTCTTTTTTCAAGATCTCCTGTACTAGCTCTCAGACAAGTTAAAAACCAATCTTCTATCTGTGAAACATTCATTTTTTTCACTAAAAAATTCATTTCTACTAATAATATTTCCAAAGCTTCTGGAGCTAGATTTGTCATTTTTTCAATTAAAATTAACCAACTTTGAAATTTTTTATCATCGGTATAAAATTCTAAAATTTCTGTGCACACATTACAAAAATTATAAGATACTTTTTGTCCCCTTTTTATTGTTATTGATGTGAGGGTTGAATAAAATATTTTAATTGGCAAAAAACCAAATTTTTCAATAATATTCAAAGATGTTTCGGAAAATCCTTTAAGAACTAATTCATCGTATCCGGAGCTTTCAATTCTCTTTAAATAACCCAACCAGTCATAAAGAGCTTTTTCTTTTAAAACTTTTTGTGCCTTTGTTCTTAAATTATTTTCTAGATTTCCAAATGATTTTACGGAAATTATTTTTCCTTGTGGCATTACCCAAGGTCTCTGATTGACTGTTCTAGAGAATCTACAACATCTTGGTCGTCCGTCATTGGGTGTACTATTCCTTTAAGACAGGCTTCTATAAAACTTAAATCGGACTTCATTAATTTTGCTGCTGCTATTAACATCCTTGTAGAGGCACCTTCATGCAAGCCTCTTCCTTTTAAATTTCTAGTCCTTTCAGAAACTTTGATTAATTTTTCAGCTATTTCTTTTGTTGTTTTGCTTTCAAGTATTATTATTTCTTTTTCTATATCTTTATTTGGATAACCAAAATTTATACTTGCAAATCTTTGTTTCGTGGATTCTTTCAGATCTTTTAGAACACTTTGATATCCAGGATTATAAGAAATTACCAAAAAAAAATCCTTGTGAGCTTTAATAATTTCACCTGTTTTTTCAATTGGTAAAATTCGCCTATCATCTGTTAAAGAGTGAATGACAACTGTAGTATCCTGCCTAGCTTCCACTATTTCGTCTAGGTAACATATACCTCCATACCTTACTGCTCTTGTAAGGGGTCCATCTTTCCAAACGGTTTCTGTTCCTTCTAGTAAAATTCTACCGACTAAATCTGATGCTGTCATATCCTCATGACAAGAAACTGTAATTAGAGGCTTCTTTAATTTCCAAGACATATGTTCAATAAATCTTGTTTTTCCAGACCCAGTAGGTCCTTTTAACATTAGCGGAATTCTATTTTCCCATGAAGCTTCAAAAACTTTAGACTCATTACTTACCTCTATATATTTAGGTTCATTTGTAATTATAAATCCAGAGTTATCTGTCATTAATTATTTCCTTTAAATATTTAAATACACTGAAGAAATTTTTTTAAATTCCTTCAGTGTATTTGTTATCTGTTTATCTATGTGTAGTTTTTTTGTTAGGTATGCCATCTATAGGGCTTTCGTCAGTCCCAACAGTTGGTCGAGTTATATCTTCTACCATTTTACGAGTTCCTTCAGGATCGTTAACCCATTTTTTATAAAACTCGAATGGCATTTCAGCTGTACCTTTATCTCCATCACCAGAATTAATCATACCAGTGTAACCTCTGTGTAAAAGTTTAAATAGATGATTGTTTGATTGGCCAGTTGCTCTAGCATCCCTAATTGCTGAAACAGACATTTGTGCATATTGGATACCATTTTCTTCAGTACCACATTCACCCAAAGTTCTACCATCAAAACCAACTAATGATGAATGACCAAAGTAAGAATAAACTCCATCAAAACCTGTGGCATTTGCTACTGCAACATAAGAATTGTTTGCCCAAGCCATTGCTTTAGCCATAACAATTTGCTGTTCTTTAGCAGGATACATATAGCCTTGACATCTAACTATTAGTTCAGCACCTCTCATAGCACAATCTCTCCAAATTTCAGGATAATTACCATCATCACAAATGATTAAAGAAATTTTTAAACCCTTTGGACCATCTGAAACGTAAGTACAGTTTCCAGGATACCATCCTTCAATAGGCACCCAAGGCATAATCTTTCTATATTTTTGAACAATCTCACCTTTATCATTCATTAATATTAAAGTGTTATAAGGTGCCTTGTTGGGGTGATCTTCGTGTCTTTCTCCTGTTAAAGAAAATACTCCCCAAACTTTATTTTTTATACATGCTTCAGAAAAAATTGCCGTTTCATCTCCTGGAATTTGTGATGCAGTTTCATACATCTCTTTTTGATCATACATAATTCCATGAGTGCTGTATTCTGGAAAAATTACTAAATCCATTCCAGGTAATCCAATTTTCATACCAGAAACCATGTCTGCAATTTTTTTTGTGTTTTCCATAACTTCTTTTTTAGTATGAAGTCTTGGCATTTTATAATTTACTACTGCAACACCTACAGTATCTTTGCTACTTCCTATATCCCCATGATACATAGTACTCTCCTTTTTTAAATATAATTAACTATAAACCTTTTTTTTTAAATATAATTAACTATAAACCTTTTCTTTTTAGAAATAAAAACTAAATTATTATATAAATTATATTTACACATTAATTTGAATCATAAACTTGCAGTTTTATTTAAGAAATTTATCTAATATGTTTTTGATAAAATAGAGGAGATAAATATGAATAAAAAAATAAAAAATAAAATTATAAAACTAACGTCTACAAGACGAAGCTTTATAACAAACGCGTTAAAAGCATCTGTATTAGGGACTGCTGCTGGAGCTTTCCCCCATATTTGGATGAAGCAAGGAAATGTGTATGCTGCAAAAAATGAAATTAAAGTCGGTGTTTTATTTTCATTAACAGGTGGTTTAGCAATTATTGAAGAGTCACTTCATAAAGCTACCATTATGGCAATTGAAGAAATTAATGCCGCTGGTGGTATAAATGGTATGAAATTAAAAGCTATTGTGGCTGACCCAGCGTCTGACCCAGCAACTTTTGCTGCGAAAGCACGTACACTAGTATTAAAAGATAAATGTGTAACGGTCTTTGGTGGATATACTTCTGCAAGTAGAAAAGCAGTATTACCGGTGTTTGAGAAACGAAAAAATCTATATTTTTATCCAACACTTTACGAGGGAAGAGAGTGTTCTAAAAATGTTATTTATACTGGTGCTGTACCAAATCAACAACAAGATGAGTTTATTCCATATTTAGTTAAAACTTATGGAAAAAGATGGTCATTAATCGGCTCAAACTACATCTATCCAAAAGAAGAGAACAATTATTGTAAATTGTTACTTAAAAAGTTGGGATGTGAAGTTTTAATGGAAGAGTATGTTCCATTGGGTCATTCTGAGTTTTCATCTGTTGTTAATAAGTTTAAAAACGATAAACCAAATGTGATTTTTTCAACTGTAGTAGGTGACTCAGTTGTTGCACTTCATAAACAATATAGAGCTGCTGGATTAGATCCTGAAAAAATGCCTATGTGTAGTTTAACAACTTCAGAAAATGAAGTTGCAGCTATGGGTGGTGATGCTGCGGCAGGACACTTAACTTCAGCTCCTTACTTTATGGTTCACGAATCAGCTGAAAATGAAAAGTTTGTTTCAGCTTATAAGAAGAAATGGGGATCAGATAAAGTTACTCACTTCGTTTCAGAGCCGGCTTATTTTGGTGTAGGAATATTTAAGCAAGCTGTAGAAAAAATAGGAACTGCTGGAGATATAAATCCAACTGCAATTATGGAGGCATGTAAAGGACAAGAAATAATGGCTCCTCAGGGCAAAATTAAAATTGATCCTGAGAATCTACATTGTTACTTGTGGCCTAAGATTGGTATTTGTAAATCAAATGGTCAGTATGATATTCTTAAAAAAACTGACACTTGGTTAAAGCCAGTTCCCTATGCTGCATACCCAGACCAAACTTGCACAGAAAGTGGTTTGATAAAAGTTTAGTTTAAATCTAAATTTCTTTTTAGCCCAATATAAAAAATATTGGGCTAAAACATATTAAAATTTTTAAAGGCGTAGTAATTAATATTAAGTGTAGATAAAAGTTGATTTTAACAATATAAATTATTATGGATTTTTTTATCTCTCAGTTTATAAGTGGCCTTAGCATAACATCGATATTGTTAATTATAGCTCTTGGTTTAGCTATTATCTATGGAACAACAGGTGTAATAAACATGGCTCATGGTGAGTTTGTTATGATTGGTGCTTATACTTCATGGTTTTTTCAAACAAAAATGGGAATGGGTTTAATTGTTAGCATTATTCCAATTTTTATAATTACAGCTGCAATGGGATTTCTAATTGAAAGACTGATAATAAGACATTTATATAATAGATTATTAGATACCATTTTAGCAACCTGGGGAATAGGAGTAATACTTCAGCAGTTAATTCGTTTAACTGTTGGGTCTGAATTAAAATATTTAGAAATACCACCTTATATGGCTGAGAGCATGAGCATGTTTGGACAGCAAGTTTCAGTTTATAGAGTATTTATATTTTTATTTGCTATAGCAATTTTTATTTTAGCTTGGTTTTTAATTTTTAAGACAAAATTTGGGATGAAATTAAGAGCAGTGACTCAAAATAAGGATATGGCAAGCTGTTTTGGTATTAACTCAGGAATGGTTTATTCATCTACATTTGCATTTGGAACTGGATTAGCCGCACTTGCCGGTGCTTTTGTTGCTCCTTTAAAAAGTATTTCGCCAGATATGGGAACAAACTATATCATTGATGCATTTATGGTAGTTGTTTTGGGAGGTGTTGAAAGTTTAATTGGAACAGCAGCTAGTTCATTTATTATTGGTGAAACATCAAGCTTTATAGCTTCATTCTCAAATGATACTTTGGCAAAGGCATTAGTTTTAGTAATTACAATATTGATTTTAAGAGTTAAACCACAAGGTTTATTTACTAAAAAAATTAGATCGTAGAAATAAAAAAATGAAAATAAATATTTTTAAAAATCAATTCTTTTTATATGGAATATTTTGTTTTGTATTATTTTTATTTCCATTATTAATTAATGATCCCTTTTATTTAAATAAAAGCTCAACCTATATTTGTTTTGGATTATTAGCTGTTTCTCTAAGTTTAAGTTGGGGGTATACGGGTATATTAAATTTAGGAAATGCAGTATTTTTTGGACTAGGCTCTTATTGTATGGCCATGTCTTTAAAGCTCAAAACTGATTCAGTACATACAGGATCAGGAGGCCTACCTGACTTTATGGTATGGAATAATGTAACAGAGTTGCCATGGTTTTGGGAACCATTTTATTCTTTGTCTTTTGGTATATTTGCAGGAATTGCTGTACCAGTTATCTTAGCAATTATTTTAGGGTACTTTATTTTTGGTGGAAGAGCTTCTGGTGTATACGTTGCAATAATAACTCTTGCAGCAATGATAGTAGTTTACCTTTTAATAATGGATCAACAAGCATACACGGGTGGCTTTAACGGCATAACTGATCTATCTACATTAAAGTTTGGTAATCTTGAATTTGATGCTTATGGAGCTTCTGCTTACTATTTAATTGTATCGGTCATGACGTTTATACTATTCTTAACATTAATTATTACAAAAAGTCGGGCTGGCTTAATTTTTCAGGCCATAAGAGATGATGAAAACAGAGTAAGATTTTTAGGATATAATGTTGGAGTTTATAAAACTGCTTCACTGTGTATTTCAGCAGGTATCGGAGGAGTAGCTGGAATGCTTTATACAATAGTTATGGAGTTTGCTTCACCAACTTTTCTGCATATACCATTAAGTTTATCAGTAGTAATTTGGTGTGCGGTTGGAGGAAGACAAAGTATTTTTGGCTCATTTATTGGCGCTTTAGTAATTACATCTGGTCAAGGTTTTTTATCAGAGTCTGAAACATTTTTACATACTTGGACTTTAGTAATGGGGTTAATATTTATTCTTTCAGTTTTATTCCTTCCCAAAGGTTTAGCTGGAATGTTTAATAGTAAAAAATAATAATTATATGCAAGAAATCAAAGACAATTTAATTCAACTTAATTCGATAGAGGTAAACTTTGATGGTTTTAAAGCAGTAAATGAATTTAATTTTGGCGTTAAAGATGGAGAATTAAGATGTTTAATCGGGCCTAATGGAGCAGGAAAGACAACTGTACTTGACATAATATGTGGTAAAACAAAAAGCTCAAAAGGAAATATTATTTTTAATGGGGAAGACATAACTAATAAAGAAGAATTTATTATTTCAAGAAAAGGAGTTGGTAGAAAGTTTCAAATACCAAGCGTTTTTAAAGAGTTAACAGTAAAAGAAAATTTATACGTAGCTTTGAATTCAAGTTTGGGATTTTTTAGTAATATAATTAATTTTTTTAATCCTGCTGACCAAGAAAAAATAGACAAAATTGCCGAATTTGTAGGATTAAAAGATGATTTAGAAAAGCAAGCACAATTTTTGTCACATGGACAAACGCAGTGGCTTGAAATTGCATTGGTAGTACTTAAAGAACCCAGATTAATTTTAATGGACGAACCAACGGCTGGCATGACCGATTATGAAACAAGTCAAACTGTCAAATTATTTAATAAACTTAAAGAAACCCATACATTAATTATTGTTGAACATGATATGGGGTTTGTAAAAGAGATTAGTGATATTGTAACAGTTATGCACGAAGGAACACTTTTAGCTGAAGGTAAAACTAGCATTATTGAGAATGATGAAAAAGTGAAAAAAGCTTATTTAGGTAATAAAGGAATAACAAATGCTTAAACTGGAAAATGTATCTTCTTTTTATGGTGAAAGTTTAGCTATAAACAAAATAAATTTAGAAATTAATGAAGGTAGCTTTCATGGCATTCTTGGTAAAAATGGAATGGGAAAAAGCACTCTTCTTAAAACTATTATGGGATTAATGACTAAAACAAATGGTTCAATTCATTTAGCAGAAAAAAATATAAGCAAGCTTAAAACACACGATAGAGCAATTGAAGGGTTGGGATATGTACCTCAAGGAAGGGGTATAATGCCACAATATACTATAGAGGAAAATATGATTATTGGAACTTTTGCTAGAGACAAAGATAGCGCAAATAATGTAAATGAAGATTTTGAATTTACTTTAAAGTTATTCCCAATATTAAAAAAATTTTGGAAAAGAAGAGGAGGGGATTTATCAGGAGGTCAACAGCAACAGTTAGCAATAGCAAGAGCTTTACTTACAAAACCCAAAATATTAATATTAGACGAACCAACAGAAGGTATACAACCCAATCTCGTTGAAGAAATAGAAAATGTTTTAATAAAGTTAAACAAAGAATTTAATTTGACTATTATTATTGTTGAACAAAATATAAATTTTATAAAAAAAGCATCAAATAATTTTTCTATACTAGAAAGAGGTGAGATTGTTGAAGAAGGCGATTCCTCAAAAATAACAAATAATATGATACAAAAATACCTTACAATATAAAATTATTTATTCATATAATATCACTAAGTTCATCTATAAAAATTCAACAAATTAGAATCTTAAGTAGCTATGTCACGTCAGCCATGTGCCCTGAACCAGGCTACTCCAACAAAGCAACAGGCAACGGGAATGGGGAATAATTATTACAGAAGTACACCTAAAGTGTTAACATAAGATAAAGGGCTTTAAGAATTTGTAATATTATTTTTTAGCCCTATATTAAAGGCACATTAATAGTATACCACTGAGGGTTTAATCCATTTCAGTCTAGTTCATTGAAAAAATTTAACATTTAGGCACTTAGTATTAATTCCAAACAAATATCCCTTTAATTGCATATAGTCTCTGTGATAAAGTTAAGTAAAAATTATGGATATTATTCATGGAATAAGATTTAAAAAATTTTTAGAAGAAACTAAAAAAGAAAAAAAAGAATTAGAAGAAAGTTATAAGCAATCTAAAAGAAATAAAAAAGAACGAACTACA
>Ga0115004_10004412_pt1 | contig 11249 bp, 13 predicted proteins | sample ArcticOcean_MG_C_10_FD_88737 | JGI IMG/M metagenome (GOLD analysis project Ga0115004, IMG submission 88737) | Marine microbial communities from western Arctic Ocean - ArcticOcean_MG_CB11_90 | ecosystem: Environmental > Aquatic > Marine > Oceanic | place: Arctic Ocean: Canada Basin | collected...
TATCTTTTTGTGTAGGATCATGCATTTTAAAAAATAAATCTAATATTTTTTCGTAAGATATAATTTTTTCATCAAAAGTTAATCTAACTACTTCAGCATGACCAGTATTGCCCCCACAAACCTCTTCGTAAGTTATATTGGGATTTTCGCCTCCAGCATACCCTACTTCTGTCTCTAAAATACCAGGTTTATTTCTTAAATTTTCTTCAGGTTTCCAAAAACAACCAAGTGCGAGTGTACATTTTTGCATAATTTATCTAATATGTTTTTATTTAATGAGGATATTAAATTGTTAACACAAAATCAAATAGGCGTATTGTACATGGTAGCAAGTGTAATTTGCTTTTCTATCATGGATATTTGTATTAAGTGGTTAAATTATTACCCTATCGGAGAAGTGTTTTTTGCAAGGTTTTTTATCGGTTTATTTCCAATTTTTTTTATTATTCCAAAAGAAAAAATATTCACATTTTACAAAACTAAGAGGCTGGGACTTCATGCGTTTAGGGCAATAACAGGGTCACTAGCGATTATTGCTCTTTTTTTTGGTCTTAGAGAACTACCTTTAGCTGATGTAATTTCTTTAACTTTTGGAGGTCCAATATTTGTAACCATAGGATCTATTTTATTTTTATCAGAAAAAGTCGGAATTAAAAGATGGGCGGCAGTTATTTTAGGTTTTGCTGGAATGTTATTAATTGTTCAGCCTGCCTTCATTGAATTAAATTATTATTATTTTTCACCTATTATATTTTGCATTTTTTTTGCATGTGTAGCAATATCTGTAAGATCTTTATCTAAAACCGAACCTATTTATAGAATAGCAATTTATTTTACAATTTTAAATTGCTTGTTAGGCTTAGCTACTTTGCCATATGGTTGGGTGATGCCATCCAACGGAGACATTATAATTTTTATTATAATGAGTGTTTGTGGAAGTGTGGGAAATCTCTTATTAACTCAAAGCTACAGAATATCTGAAGCCTCTCTAGTAACGCCAATAAAATACTTAAGTTTAGTTTTTGCAATTGTATTTGGATTTTTAATTTGGAATGAGATACCAAAATTATTAACAATATTAGGATCTGGTTTAGTTATCATTAGTTCCTTTATAATATTTGTAAGAGAATCACAGTTAAAAAAAAAAATTATAGCACCAAGATCATGAATAGATCACCTGCATACTGGAACAAAGCAAAAAAAATTTTATCTAAACAAGACAAGGTTATGAAAAAATTAATTTCAAGATATAAAGATGGATCATTAATAACTAGAAATGATATTTTTTATTCACTCTGTAAAAGCATAATTGGTCAACAAATAAGTGTTGCAGCAGCAGATTCTGTTTTCTTAAAATTTAAAAAAAAATGTAAAGGTAAAATTAATGCTAAAACAGTTGGCAAACTATCATTCATAAGTATTAAGAGCTGCGGTTTAAGTAGACAAAAAGTTAGAGGTATAAAAGACTTAGCAAAAAAAATTATCAATAATAATTTTAGGCCGTATCTAATAAAAAAAATGAACGATGAAGAAGCAATAGTGTATTTATCAAAATTAAGACAAATTGGAAGATGGTCTGCTGAAATGATATTATTATTTACGTTTAATAGGTCAAATATATGGCCGTTACAAGATATTGGATTACTTCGTGCTATATCTAACAATTATAAAAAAAAATATTTTCCTCCAAAAATTTTTTTAAAAAAGTTAAATAAAAAATTTACTCCCTATTGTTCGGTGGCAACGTGGTATCTTTGGCGCTCGATAGATGATGAGCCAATACAATATTAATTACCTTCTATAATTTGATGATGACGAATTACAGTCCCTTTAAGTAGCTCATGTGCTTCGTGGTATTCATTTGAATGATAAAATTTTTCTGCCTGAATAAAAGAAGAAAATTCAATAACCACTGTTCTTGGAGATTTTTCTCCCTCAGTAGTTATATTTTTTCCTCCTCTAATTAAGAATATTCCTTTGAATTTTTTGACTGCAATTCTAGCTTTTAGAGCATATTCTTTTAAAGCACCCTCGTCGTTTATACTTTTATAAACAGTAACTATGTAACCTTTCATTTACAACTCCTTAAAAATAAACTATTTTTTTTCATGGCTGATAAATTAATTGTTGATTGGAAAGAATACAATTTAATTGTAGAAAAACTAGCGGTAAAAATTCACCTAAGTGGCTTTAAACCAACAATGTTAATAGGCATAATGCGAGGTGGAGCACCAATAATTGACGTCTTAAGTAGAGTATTTAAATTAAAGTGTGCTTATCTTGCAGTAGAATCTTACTCTGGTAAAGGCACTGAAGATCAGCAAGGTGAACTTGTTTTTTCGAGAGAAATAAGTTCTACAGTTCAAGATATGGGAGGAAGACTTCTTCTTTGTGATGATCTTTCAGATACAGGAGTCACTTTGCAAAAAAGTATTAATTGGTTACGCAATTATCCTGCTATTAAAAATATTGAAAGCATTAAAACAGCAGTGCTTTGGAAGAAAAAAGATTCTACATTTGAGCCAGATTATTGTGCCCAAAGACTTGATGATAATCCCTGGATTGTGCAACCGTTTGAAAATTATGAAGAAGTAAGAATTGAGGAACTAGTTAAGAAGCATAAGAAGTAGATAAGGGCTAGTTTTCACCAGCCCTTAAATTTAATTTTTAAGCAACAGCAAAACTTATAACGCTAAGAATTGCTATAACCCATATAGCAGGCGAAGTAGAACTAAACTTACCTGTTAAAATTTTAATTAAAGCATAAGAAATAAAAGCTAAAGCAATACCATTGCTAATACTATAAGTAAGCGGCATTGTGATCATTGCTAAAACAGCAGGACCTGACTCTGCGATATCATCCCACTCAATGTCGGTGATATTTCTTACGAAAAGAATAGCAACATATAACAATGCTGCACCGTCAATCTCTTTTGGAAGGCTTGTTGCTAAAGGAGAAAAAAATAGGCAAGATAAAAATAAAACCCCAATGACCAATGAAGTCATTCCAGTTCTACCTCCAGCTTTTACTCCTGCACCTGATTCAACGTAACTTGTTACAGTTGTGGTTCCCATTAAGGCACCAGCTACAGTTCCAACACTGTCAGATAACATAGCTTTGTTAATGTCTTTAACCTTACCGTCTTTACCAATTTTTCCAGCAACATTCGCTACTGAAGTCAAAGTCCCAGCGGTATCAAAGAAATCAATAAACAATAAAGTAAATATTACTGTCGACATCCCAGCTGTAAAAACAGCAGTTAAGTCAAATGCAAAAAGATAAGTCATTGGTGGTGGCGCACTTACTAAACCATTAAATTTGGCTAAGCCAGTTACCCAAGCAATTACACTAAATCCAAGTATACCTATAATGATATTACCTCTTACCTTCATTTTTTCTAGAACAATCATTGTTACAAAAGCGAGACACGCGAGTATTATTAAAGGGTCTTTAATGTTGCCAAGAGTAACAAGCGTTGCAGGATGGTCAGCAACCACTCCCATTATTTCCAAACCAATAATTGCTAAAAACAAACCAATACCTCCGCCGATTCCAAGCTTTAAGCTTTTCGGAATAGAATTAATTATCCATGCACGAAGAGGTGTTAAAGATATTATTAAAAACAATACTCCAGCAACTAAACATGCTCCTAAAGCTGCTTGAGGTGTGTACCCCATACCCGCAACGACTCCAAAAGCAACAAATGCATTAATACCCATTCCTGGTGCAAGACCTATTGGCCATGTTTTCCCGTAGAATGCCATTATGAAACATGCAATAGCCGTTGCTACTATGGTTGCAGTAAACACTGCTCCAAAATCAAAAAAACCTTTTTCTGTACCAGCAAATTCGCCAGAAAGAATAAAGGGATTTAAAAACATAATATAGGCCATTGTAAGAAATGTGGTTACACCTGCTATTATCTCTGTTTTAAAATTAGTTTTGTGTTTTTTATATTCAAAATATTTTTCCATCATTATTACACCTTTTGTTAAGTCATTAAATACTGTTAGCTTATAAATACCTCTATTTTTCAATAAAATCTTCTTAAAAAATCCATTATACAACCTACAAGTAATATTTCTGTTTATAAGTTATAAGTGTAATCTATCGATATATTTTATGAAAAAATTTTTATTAATTTTAACAATAATTTTGTCAGGAACACTTCTTTTTGCCTGCAAAACAATTACAACAAAAATTGATGAAAAAACCGCTAAAGAAGAAAAAGAATTAAGCAAGTGGATTAGTCAACCTGAATCAGAATTAAAAATTGTCTTTGGAACACCAGATAGAGTTGAATTCTTAAAAGGTAGAAATAGATATTATGTTTATGTTACAGAAAAACTCAAAATTAAGTGCGAGAGAAAATTTGAGATAAATCAAAAAAATATAATAATAGGATTTATTAGCACAAACTGCTTTTAAAGCATGAATTCAAAAACTAAAACTCAATTTATTGAGTATTTTATAAAAGGTATTAAAAAACCAGAACAATTAAAAATTGGAGTAGAACATGAAAGATTTTTATTTGAAGGAAAAAATAAAAAAAGGATTACTTATAAAAAATTAAAGCAACTTTTTGAAAATTTAAAAAAAAAGGGATGGGTATCAATTTTAGAAAAAAAAAATGTCGTTGGGCTTAAAAGAGGAAAACAGCAAATTACTACCGAGCCAGGTCTTCAATGTGAGTTGTCCGGAGCTCCCCTTGAAAACATTCATCAAGTTTGTAGCGAAAGTTCAAATTATTTAAAAGAAATTAAAGAAGCAAGCTCGGGTCTAGACATTAATACTGCATCAGTTGGATTTGATCCTTTTAATAAACTTGCTTCCTTACCAATAAACCCTAAGGAGAGATATAAGATAATGACTAATGAAATGCCAAAAGGTGGTGAACTTAGTCTAGAGATGATGTATCGCACGTGTGGAATACAAATAAATTATGACTATACATCTGAGGTTAATTTTGAAAAAATATTTAGGTTAGGGAACTATTTAGTTCCATTAACAATTGCTTTATACGCAAACTCACCTTTTGAAAATGGAAAACCTACAGGCTACCAATCTTACAGGAACAAAATTTGGCAAAAAACATCTAGAAGTGGAATTATGCCTATTGTTTTTGAGAAATTAACTTTTGAAAAATATTTTGATCATGCCATAAATTACCCAATTCTTTTTGCAACGAGAGATAAAAATTACATACAACCAAACGGACAAATATTTAAGGATTTTATTGAGGGGAAATTCAAAAATATAAATGGCGAAGCAAATCTTAAAGATTTTGAAACTCATTTAGCAACTATTTTCACAGAAGTTAGATTAAAACAATTTGTAGAAGTAAGATCACTCGATACTTGCGACTGGGGATGTATATGTAATGGGCCTGCATTTTTTACTGGCCTATTCTATGGTCCTCTAGACGAAGCTTTTAATATTGTTTCTAAATGGAAAAAAGAAAATGTTATGAATGCTTACTTAGAATCACCCAAAACTGGTCTTTTAACTGAACTAGAAGGAAAAAAACTCTATGAGTGGGGTAAAATATTTCTCGATTTAGCAAAAAGTGGACTGCAAAATAGAAAAAAAATGAATTCTAACAATAAAGATGAAACTATTTATTTACTTCATACTGAAAATGTAATTAAAAATAGAAAAAATAGAGCGCAGTTATTGCTCGATAGATTTCAAGAAACAAAAAATTTAGATTTTTTTAATGATGAAAAAGAAGATTTTAGCTATTCAGGGCTCTAGTTTAAGTAAAGTTAGTGTAGAGACCGACACAACCCTACTTTTAGCTTTGGAGGCTCAAAAAAGAGGTTACCAAATTTATTATTATGAACCACATAATTTAAGTTTCTTAAATGGAAAAGTTATTGCAAGATGTTCCCAAATAACTTTTTTTGAAAATAAAAATAAGTTTTATAAAATTAATAAGAAATTAAATTTTGACCTATCTAAGACAAAAGTCCTATTGATAAGAAATGAACCTCCGTTTGATCAACAGTATATTAATTCAACTTTTATTTTAGAGCATATAGCTAGAAAAATTAAAATTATTAATCACCCAAAATCTATTCGAGAAGTACCCGAAAAATTATTTTCTATACGACTAATTAAATATATGCCCTCAACACTAATTAGTGAGAATATAGAAGAAATTAAAAACTTTTTTAAAAAAAATAAAAAAGTAATTGTAAAACCTATTAATGGCTATAGTGGAAATGAAGTAATTTTATTAAAATGTTTTAATAAAAAAATAATTAATAAATATTTAAAGAAACATAACCATGTAATATTTCAAAAATTTTTACCTCAAGTTTCTGCAGGTGATAGAAGAGTATTTATCATCAATGGAAAAATTAAAGGATCAATTTCAAGAATACCAAAAAAAAATAGTATTTTGTCTAATATGAGTAAAGGAGCTATTGCTAAAATTAATAAACTTTCAAACAGAGAAATTAAAATTAGTAAAGAGGTAGGTATTTTATTAAAAAAATATAATATTTATTTTGCTGGAGTTGATTTTGTACAAGGTCAATTAATTGGAGATATTAATGTTACAAGCCCAACAGGACTTGCAACACACTATAGTTTGACCAAAACCAATTTAGCTGAGTATTTCTGGGACAATATTTAATCTAAAATTTCTGCCGTCTTAAGAATAAAACTATACTCTTCAGCAAGTTCAGTTATTGAATTATCACGCCCACTCATACCACCATGACCAGCTGCTTCAGTTTTACACTTTAATAATTGTATATTATCATCTTCTTTGACATCTTTTAATTTAGCAATATACTTTATGGGCTCAGAGTAAAGAACCCGGTTGTCAAATAAAGAGGTTGTAATTAACATTGAAGGATAAGAAGTTTTCCTTAGATTATTGTAAGGAGAATAAGACAAAATGTATTCAAAATATTCCTTACTTTTTATTGGGTTGCCCCAGAGCTCCCACTCCGCAGGTGTTAAAGGAAGCTTTTCATTTAACATTGTGGTCATTGTATCTACAAAAGGAACAAGAAGAAGCATAGAAAAAAATAGTTCGGGAGCCATGTTCGCTATAGCACCGCCTGTCAAGCCGCCAGCTGACCCTCCATAAAAACAAATTCCACCTTTATAAGTATATCTTTGTTCAATTAAATGATGGGAACATGCGATGTAATCTAAAAATGTATTTTTTTTTAATTTTCTTTTCCCTTCTTCATGCCATACATCCCCAAGGTCTCCACCACCTCTAATATGTGCTATTGCAAATGTTATTCCTCTATCTACTAAACAGAATCGAGAAGCGCTAAAAGAAGGAGATATACTGTGTTTGTAAGCACCATAAGCATAAAGTAATAATTTACCTTTACCATCTTGTTTAGCATTTTTTAATCGCACAAGGCTAATAGGAATCATTCTTCCATCGTGTGATTTTGCTTTTATTCTTTCAACAATATATTTATCAGGATCATGTCCGGATGGTATTTCGACTTCTTTAACTAGTTTTTTTTCTTTAGTTAAAATATCATATTCATAAACCTTACCAGGAGTAGCCATACTTTCCCAACTAACCCATATTTTTGAAGTGTTAGTATCTTTTTGAATTAACGAGGCACCGGGCGAACCTATGGCCTCATCAGAAATTTTAATTTCTTCTTCCTTATTAGTTGCAATATTCATTACAAATAATTTTGGGATAGCGTCTGATTTTTCACCTCTAATAATAAAATTGTCTAAAAAATCTAAATTTCCTATAACGGTTTCTTTTTTTGCGGGTATAAATTCTTCTGATTTACCAATATTATCATTTGCACATCGTAAAATTTTATAATCTCGCGCATCTTTATTAGTATGTATATAAAAATACCCCTTCCATGAATCTACTGAATAACGAACATCTTTCTCTCTTTGTTGAAATAATTTTGGAATTATTTCAATTTCATCAGAAGAAAAAAAATATTCTTCAGTAGTAATATGGTCTGAAGTTGAAATAGTAAAAAATTTTTCATCCGAAGTTAGGCTTATACCGCACGTAAATGTTTCATCTTTTTCTTCAAAAATTAGTTTATCTTGATTTACTTGAGTTCCTAAAACATGTTTATAAATTTTTCTTGGTCTATGGTATTTATCTAATTTAGAATAAAAGAAACTTTTACTATCTAAAGACCAAGTAACAGAACCACTTGTATTTTCTATCTGGTATTTTTTATTTAAATTATTTTTTAAATCTCTAATATATATAGTGTAATATTCAGATCCTTTTAAATCTAGAGAATAAGCCAGGAGCTCATCTGAATGAGATACACTAACTGTACCAAGACCAAAATATTCTGATCCATGTTCATCTTTTTCAAGATCTCCATCGAAATAAACTTCTGCAGGCTTAGAGCCATTAATGAGTTGCCTAATTTTTTTACCGTAATTTCCTTCAGCCACAGTTTTTGACCAATAGTAATAATTTTTATCTTTAAATTTAAGGGAGGTATCGTTTAATTTTATCTTTGATTTAATTTCATCAAACAGTTTGTTTTGTAAATTTTGTGAATTTTTAAAATAATTTTCAGTAATTTTGTTGTTGTCTTCAATGTATTTTCTCACTTCCGGTAATAATTTTGTAGAATCTTTTAAAACGTCCAGAATATTTTCTTGGTCCACCCAAGAATAATCATCTTTTAATGCTATATTGTGATATTTTTTTATACTCTCTATTTTTTTTAATTTTGGTATATTCATGATAAGGAAATTATATGAATTTGCTTTTATTAGGAATTATCATTTTTGTCATTGTTTATTTATTTTTAAATTGGTTCGCGCAATCTAGTTCTAAAAAAATAGCTCTGACTGTTAAAAAAATAGCGATATACTTATCTCTTGGACTTGCTGCCGTATTGACTATTGGAGGAAAGTACCTCTTCTCCCTTCCTTTTTTGTTTGTTATTTTAAGTGGTTTAAAGATTAAGGGCCTTACGACTCTTCAAGTATTTCAATTATGGAGATTAATAAAATTCCTCAAAGCATCAGGAAGATTTCAAAGTAAGCATAAGCAATCACAAAGTTCTTCCAGTGTCACAAATGAAGAAGCTTATAGACTACTAGGTTTAACAAAAGGTTGTACAGAGGATGAGGTTTTACAAGCATCTATGAGACTTCAAAAAAAAATTCATCCTGATATGAATAGAGATATTAAAACAGAAAGATTAAGTCAACTAGTCAACGAAGCTAGAGATAAAATTTTAAAAACTGATTTTTCTTAATTTAATAACTCCAACGCTTTATCATAAACTTTTTTAAATGATATTTTATCTTTTCCTAGAGTATCATGAGTAGTTGACTTTTCAGTTTCTCCTTCTGGAACAACTATAAATATATTTTCTGAATATTTTCCGTAAGCTATTACCGGACTGTCCATAAATAAGGCTAAGCATTTTATTCCTAATCCAGATGAGATATGTAGCCACCCAGTATCATTACCAATGTAAAGATTGCAATTTTTTATAATTGGCATTGTTTCTTTAACTTTTAAATTTGCAAACGAAATACAGTTAGGCCCGACACTTGAAGCAAGAATTAAATTTATTAACTCTTGGTCATTCTTACCTCCAGCTAGGTAAAATTTGCATTTGAAATTATTATTAATTTTTTTACATAACTTAATATAATTTTTAATATCCCATCTTTTTGTAGGGCCGCTAGCTGAAAATCCTAAACAAATATGTTTATATTCATTACTTGCAATCTTTAATGTATTTTTTTTTAATTTTATTATTGGCTGAGTTGAAATAATTTCATGCAGTTCGTTTTCAGTAAATATTTTAGCAGACGTCACGATATTATCTCTTTTTCTAAATAATGGATATTGTGAAATAATTTTTATACCTGCCAATTTTGAAATTAAGTAATATCTCAAAGAACTACTGAATATATATACTTTATCAAAATTTTTTGATTTAATTTTTTTAATTAATTTAAAAAATCCTGCGACACCATCATGCTCACCACTATTGTCCTGGTATCTTTGTAAAAAAATAATTTCATTAATACCTGCGTCATCTTCTAAGATTTGATCAGCGCGAGAATTTTTTTTAACCAAAATAGATATTGGAAAACCTATTTTTTTATAAATAGCTTGAATATAAGGTAAATATATAACCAGATCCCCCATCCCAATCTTTGGTTGTATTACAAGAACTTTCATTTTTTAATTTAATACTATAACTTAGAAGAAAAAAATTAGGTAAAATTATGATAAAAAAAGGTGTATATGCAGCAGGTCTTAGCGTAATAAACAAAGACTTAACTCTGAATATTGAAAGTACAATAGCTCATGCTGAAACGGCAATAAAAAATGGATTACATGGAGTCTTCTTTTTTGGATCAACCGGTCAAAGTCAACTAATATCAATCTCGGAAAAAAAAGAATTAATCTCAAAGCTTTCTGTTCGAAAATTAAAAAAACAGTTTTTTTTAGGCACGGGCAACAATTCCTTAAAAGAAAATATTGAACTAATAAAATATGCTATGGAGTATGAATTTCATACATTTTTAATAATGCCCCCCGCTTATTACAAGGGAAATACAGATGAAGGCGTATTTAATTTTTATTCGTCGATCATATCTCAAATACCTAAAGTCAAAATTATTTTATATAATTTTAAAAAACTTAGTGGCTATGAGTTTACTTCAGAAACTGTCTGCAAATTAGTTAAAGAATTTCCAAAAAATATAATTGGATGCAAAGATTCTGGGTATAATTTGTTTGAAACACTTAAATTACCAGAATTTTTAATGTTTCCTGGTTCTGAAGCAAAGCTTCTTAAGGGATTAGAATTAGGGTGCTCGGGTTGCATATCAGCAGTAACGAACGTTACTCACACAATGGCACGAAAGGTATTTGATGACTTTGAAAATAAATCTAAACAATCCATAAATCAGAAATTAATTTTAGTTAGAGAAACATTTGATCAATATAATTTAATTTCAGCACTGCACAGTTATATGTCAGTACACAATGATCAATTTAAAAATTTGTTACCCCCATTAATGTTGCTTTCATCTGAAAAAGAAAAGGAGCTTCTAACAAAATTGGAGATCTTAAAATTTATACAAAATAAAGAAATAGCAGCTTAGTCTATGATAATAGATAAATTATTAACAAAAATATTTAAAAAATTAGCAATTCTGAAGAACTACGATGAAGTTCATAAACAGGAGACTATATTAATTCATAAGAACTGATATTTAATAAGTAATTAGCATGAAA
>Ga0115004_10004416_pt1 | contig 11241 bp, 4 predicted proteins | sample ArcticOcean_MG_C_10_FD_88737 | JGI IMG/M metagenome (GOLD analysis project Ga0115004, IMG submission 88737) | Marine microbial communities from western Arctic Ocean - ArcticOcean_MG_CB11_90 | ecosystem: Environmental > Aquatic > Marine > Oceanic | place: Arctic Ocean: Canada Basin | collected...
TCAAAGTTTCCCTTCCCTCAAACGCAGGAGCGGCATCGATGATGGAGACGCACATATTTTCGTATCCACTCTCTTTCGCGTGAATTAAAGACTTTACAACGGATTCAGAATGTCCATAGGTAACCACGTGTTCAACGTTCCCATCGATGAAGTATTTCGAAAGCGTTTGTACGATGGTTTCAACCGCTTTCTCGACGTTTTGAGTCAAGATACCATCCAAAAGTTCGAGCGTTTTCTTCTTTTGCGCTTCAACAGTCATCAGCGTGTGATTCGTTTCTTGATGTCCGGTTTCTTTCAATTTCTCAGCTTGCGAGAGCAAGGTCAAATGTAATTTTAATGATTTGACCGCGTTTCCCATGGATGTTGAAATCGGCCTAGCCTCTTGAATCCTCGATATGACATGGTTCACGAGCACTAACAATGCCTGTGAATAAGAACCAGCAGCAGATCCTGTCGTTGTTGTTGTTGTTGATGATGATGCATGATTATACTCCTGAACGACTTCTTTCAAGCATAGTAAAAGTTGACGAACTCTGTTCGTGCTTCCAACGCATTTTCTCGTGCGATAGGCTTCTGCTAATCTCTCAACGCATGGATATTGAAATTCAATGGAATCCGAATCAATTTTATTACTCGACGTGGACGTTTGATGCAAGTTCAAATGCGAAAAGTGCCTCTCGCAAAAATGTGAATCCTTTCTTGTTTTTGTTCTAACGTCCATGAACGATCGATGCGTCTCGTCTTTTTCGGATTGATTATTATTATTATTATTATTATTATTGGCATTGTTATTATTATTATGCGCTTTCTCTTTAGTCGGCATCGTCGTCGTCGACTCCTTAGATGTCTCTTTTGATTGTTGGCCATTCTTATTATTCCCTTTTTCTTTACTGACGCTTTCTTTCAAAGCTCTTTGCGCTTTTTGTTGCGCTCTTCTTTCCGCTTTCGTCGTCGTCGATTTGTTATTATTATTAGTATTATTAGTATCATTCTCTGATCCTCCTATTTTCATCGATTGTTTCTTTTCGAGCGTTCCTTCTTCTTTCAAGCGTTGTAAATGTTCTTGTCTTCTTCGTTCTTTCTCTTCCGCCTTAACGCGTTTCTTTTCGTTTTCGTCTTCTTCCTTCGTCGATGTTTTAGGCGCAGTATCAGGAGCAGTATTATTATCAGTAGTAGTAGTAGCAGGAGGAGGAGTAGAAATTTTCTCGTCCTCTTTGATTACTTCAACGGTATCGTCGTTCGTGTTTCCCTCACCCCCTGTGCGCAGTCGTTGCAGGAGTTGTTTAGTCGGTGAGAGCGATTTCTCAATCTCTGAATATCCAGCAACGTAGTTCAGGACCGACCCGAACGCGCTTTCACTGCTGCTCGCAGGAATTTTAGTATCACTACTATCATAAGCAATCTTAGAAGAATTTTCCTCGTTCTTCGTTTTACTATTAGCACGATGATGATGATGACTAGCACTGGTACTACTACTACTACTACTTCGTTTATTATTAGTATTATTATTCGTATTATTATTCGTATTAGTAGTAGTACTGTTACTGTTACTGTTACCGTTGTTATCCTCTTTCGTGAGCGTGAACCCGACCTGTCTCACTATTGGTTGTATAGGTTTCGAGTGATGATGATGATGATTCGTACTACTACTGGTTTGATTACTGTTAGGCATTTCTCTCTGAAGTTCTACGAAATACTACTCTTAAACCCGTACTCTCTTTCGTGCTATGATTACGTATATCTTATTACTTTAATAGTAGTAGTATATTAAAATCGATTAGTATAGTAGTGTAAACGATAACTTTTTTCTTTGTTGTGTTGATTTTGTGGGGAAAACCGCTCTCTCATATTCTCTACTCGTAGCTCCTTCAAAAGCGTCAAAATACTAATAAGTATACTTATTCATCATCATCATCAATCAGTTAATAATAAGGAAGAGCAGAGTATTTTAATTATTCTTTTTAAATATAATAATCAATGATGACGATGATGATGATGGATCGTACTAATCGCGATGAAGATCATTTTAATCACGCGCACGATCTCGTTACTACTACTACTACTGCTAGTAAACTTCGAAAGAATTTGAAGCTCCATCAGGCGCACTGGAGCACGAGAACGACGAGAATATTTAATAACAGTAACAGTAACAGTAACAGTAATAAAATTCTACTGTTCTTGATGACGATGATAGCGATAGTGACAAACAATAAGAATCACGCGATCAACGCGTTCAAGAAACAAGATTTCAAGACCTGTGAACAATCATCTTTCTGTAACCGAATGCGCGATATGGCACCAATGAATGAGATCAGAATCGGTCCACTGAAGAGTGAAGATGGCGCAGACGCAGACGCAGTGATGAGATTTGATTTATATAATAAGGAGGAAAACATTCAAGTAGAGATTGCAATAGAAGGGTATAAGAATGGAGCAGTTCGTTTAAGGATCGATGATTTGAGTAGTCCTAGATATAAACCTAAAGATATTCTTTTTAAACAATCATCATCATCATCATCATCTGAAGAAGAGGCTGAACTCCTAGCGATGAGGACGAAAATTGCAATCGAGAAGAATTACGTAGAATTCGTCGCAGATACTAATAACAGTAATGAAAAGAACAGTGCTTTAAGAAGACGGGAAACTTCGTTAGTGTTTTCTACGACGACTTTGTCTTCTTCTTCTTCTTCAAATCTGAACGATCAAATTCGAGTCAGGATTGAACACAATTCCCCGCCATCTATTGTCATCGAACGCAATGGCGTTGAAGTCATCGCGTTTAATAGAGAAGAAACATTCGCGTTTGAGAAAATTGTATCCGAAGGAGGGGACGAGAAAAAAGAGACGTTTAATTCGCATACGGATACGAGACCGTTCGGAAACGCTGGGATTTCGTTTGATATTTCGTTTCCACGAGCGACGGATGTTTATGGGTTGCCTGAACGCGCGACTAGTTTAAGCTTAAAACCGACGATTAGAAGACCTATTTCGCAAGAAGAAGTTGATCAAAAATTACATCACGAATCCGAACCGTATAGATTATATAACTTGGACGTCTTCGAATACGAAGCAGAGTCTCCGTTTGGTTTATACGGATCAATACCTATGCTCATCGCGCACGGCGTAGATTCCTTAACATCCGGAGTCTATTTCCATAATCCAACTGAAACGTACGTTGATATCATAAGAGAGGAAAGTTCGTTGAACGAACGCACTTCGCATTGGATGGCCGAATCAGGCGCTCTCGATTTGTTCTTATTTACTGGACCAGATGTCCAAAGCGTGAATAAAATGTATGGAGATTTTCTTGGTACGACTGCGTTGCCGCCTATGTTCTCTTTAGGGTACCATCAATGTCGATGGAACTATCGCAACGAACAAGATGTTGAAGAAGTCGATAATGGATTCGATGATCACGAGATTCCATACGATGTCATTTGGCTCGATATCGAACACACTGATGGTAAGCGATACATGACCTGGGATAGCTCGAAGTTTCCAACGCCCGAACGAATGATTAACAACGTCGCAGAGAAAGGTCGAAAAATGGTTGTAATTATTGATCCGCACGTCAAGAAAGATAACGATTATGCAATCTTCAAAGAAGCTGAATCGAACGGGTATTACGTGAAGAAAAATGATAAGAAGACCGATTTTGATGGATGGTGTTGGCCCGGATCTTCAATGTATTTAGACGTAACGAACGAAGACGTTCGAACGTGGTGGGCGTCTAAATTCGCGTTGGACTCCTATAAAGGGTCAACGCCCGATTTGTACGTATGGAACGATATGAACGAACCATCCGTGTTCAACGGGCCAGAGATTACGATGCAAAAAGATTTAATACATCACGGAGACGTCGAGCATAGAGAGGTGCATAATATATTTGGAATGTATTATCACATGGCAACCGCGGATGGGATTGAAAAGAGACAAAATGAACGTCCATTTGTATTATCGCGCGCATTCTTCGCTGGAACGCAAAGAATTGGACCTATATGGACTGGCGATAATGCTGCAGACTGGTCGCATCTTAAAGTATCGATACCGATGCTCTTAACGCTCGGCTTGACTGGATTGCCGTTCTCTGGAGCCGATATTGGCGGCTTTTTTGGTAACCCGGATGCTGAATTACTCGTGAGATGGTATCAACTCGGCGCGTTTTATCCATTCATGCGCGGTCACGCACATATTGATACAAAACGCAGAGAACCGTGGTTGTTCGGTGACTATAATACAAATTTAATTCGCGCAGCGATTCGAAACCGGTACAGACTTTTGCCGACGATTTATACGCTCTTCGACGAGAATCAAAGGCTTGGTACGCCAATCATAAGGCCAATGTTTTACGAGTTTCCAAAAGACCCAGTCGCACTTCGCAAAGATGATTGCTTCATGCTCGGCGACATATTGCTCGTCTATCCAGTTCTTGAACAAGGCGCAACGCAAATTGAGATATATTTGCCCAAAGGTGTATGGTTCGACGTCTCGACGAACGAAAAGCATGTTGGCCCAAAAACGTTCCTCAAACCGGTGACGATGAGTGATATTCCCCAATTTCAAAGAGGTGGTTCTATTTTAATCACGAAAGAACGTCCGAGGCGTTCATCAAAGGCGCAACGCACTGACCCGATTACGATCACGATCGCACCTAATGAAAAAGGTGAAGCGAAAGGCTATTATTACAACGACGACGGCATCACGTTTGCGCACACAAGTGTAATCGCAAAAGGTCTAAACAGAAAACAGTTATGGTGGTCAAAGAACACTTTAGCTACGAGCGATGATACTACAAAAGGAAAAGGAAAAGGAGAAGTAAATTACGAATCTTCATTCCCGGCTTTCATTGATGAAACCGAAGTCGAACGCTTACGCGTTTTGTTCTCAAAAGAAGACGTTTCAATCGCCGCGAGTTTTCAACAAGCGAATTTGAATCCAATTAATTCTAGGAAGAGTAATCAAACTTCTTTAGTATTCGATGAAAGTAATTCGGTTTTGACCGTTCATGCTCCGTTTGTGTCGATGCACGGGTTCTTCATCGTAGCGCTCGTTTAAAATTGGTATAATAGGGTAGTAGAGAGTTTTAGTAATTTTTGTTAAAAATGGGATTGTGGTAAAAACGAAAGGATTCCTCTTCCTGATGTCTTCTTCTTCTTCTTCTGCTGCTGCTAGGGGTGTCGCAACTTCGAAGTTTTGGAAAAAAAGGGGCATGCCAAAAAAAGGCCAAAACTTCGAAGTTGAAATTCGACACCCCTACTATCTGATTTTTGATTTTGCTCCTTATTTATCACGAATAATAAAAATCTCCAAAACTGCAAAGACAACTTTGTATAGAAGAGAGAACGATCATCATCGTCATCTGCGCATGGGAAAATGAAGACAATATAACGTACTAATACATACATACTACTACTGATATGATGACGATGATGACGATGATGACGACGAAAAGGAGTAATACTAATTTCTGTTCCTCTTCATCAATATCTTCAAAGATGAGAAAAAGACGGCGAAACCGAATAAGAAGCGGTCGGGATATTAATAATTTAATTGAACAAGAACGAGATAATGATAACGATAACGATAATATTAATATTAATAATAATACTCGCGTTCCCTCACTCTCTGACTCTCGCACTCTTCTTCCTAACAAGGTCGAGCTTTGGAAGACAAAAACGAGAAAGCACAAATTATTGAAAGAGAAAACTTTGAAAGAACTGAAAGAAATGTTCAGAGAAGAACGAACGAATGGGAAAATAGTGAACGAACTCGTGAAGAGAATGAAGAAACAGAGAACTTCTTCATCTTCATCGATGACGACGAACGATAGTAATAATAATAATAATAATAATGATGATGATGAAGATGTAATGATGATCAAAGAGGCTTTGGATGTCCTAGACGTACATAACGACGCCTTAGAGAGCGCGAGAGAGTTAGTATCTTCCGCGACGTTGACGACTTGGGCGTTATTGTTAGAATTCGATGGGAACTATAAACTCGCGAGCGAGAAATTCGCTCAAGCGAGTGAACGTGACCCGAAGAATTTTGCAGTACCACATGCGTTTGGGATGATGGAGCAACGGAGAGGGAATTACGATCGGGCGAGGAAATTGTTAACAAAGTCACTAGAGATCAAGGAAAGGTCGACGACATATAACGCTTTAGCGATTTTAGAAAACAGAGTTGGGGATAGAAAACGGGCGAGGAAATTCTATGAGAAATCAATCGAGAGCTCTAAAGAAGGAAAGAAAACATGTTCTTGCTATACAAATTTTGCCCAGTTTGAAATGTCCTCAGGGAATCTCGATGAAGCCGAGAAGTTATTCGAAGCAGGGTGGGCCATTCTCGAGGATAATAATAATAAAAATAATAAAAATAATCCGATGAATGATTCTCGCTCGGAATCGGTCAGTTTATTGACGAATTGGGCAGATTTGATAAGTAAACGCATATTATTAGCTTCAACAACAACAAGTAGCAGCAGCATTAATAGTAGTAATAATAGAGAAAATAGCAGCTCTGGTAGTACGACGAGTAAAAGCGCCAGAGAAGTATTCGATGAACGCGTTTGCGAAAAGTTTAGGTTGGCGGCAACATTAAATCCAAACCGTCCTGAAACGTATACTCTCTGGAGTTTGAGCGAGAGAGCTTTTGCGAGCAGATATCTAGCAACAAACGTTTCTGAAATGCAGCGAGAATACGACATCATCAAAGAAGGTATCAAGCACTGTCCTCGAGAGTCGAAACTCTATTTAGCCGAGGCCATGTACTTACGCAGGGCGAATAGAACAGAAGAGGCATTAGAGAAGCTCGAAATTTTGAGCGAGAAATCGTTTCAAGGACAATCCGAGGCGGGAAAGTTTGACCCACATGTTTGGCACGCACTTGGTATGTGCAAAAGTGATCTGTTTGATTTTGAAGGCGCTATCGAAGCTTTCGAACGCGGTTCGCGAGCTCGAAAAGATGGGTTCCTAAATTTGCCCTGCATCACCGCAGAAGCTCACGCGGAGTTCATCAACGGCAACGTAGGTCGCGCAAGACAGTTATTTATTTTAGGTCGCGATCAGTGCATTGATTACAACAAACAGCAGCATTATCAGCGTGGACAAAGAAACATTCCTCCGAGTGCACGAGCGAGTCGCCGTGAACGCTCGACGCATAACAGGTTATGGGCACTTTTAGAAAAGAGAGCTGGTACGGAGGACGCTACTCGAGCGTTATTCGCGGCAGCTGTAAAAGAAGATAGATCGGATGCAACGGCTTGGATGCAATGGGGACAGTGGGAAAAACGCGTTCAAGGTCCAGAAATTGCGCGAGATATGTTCAAAAATGGATTAGAAAGTGGTACGACGCGTTTGTCTGGGTTTTTGTACCAATGTTGGGCTTTATTGGAACAAGAATGCGGGAACGATGACGTTGCGAGAGAATTGTTTTGTAAAGGGTGTAAAACGTGTGGCAACTTTGCAGAGCTCTGGCACGGCTACGCCGCGTTTGAGGCAAACTGTGGTAATATCTCGCGTGCTCTTGAGATTGTTCAAGAGGCGGAATCAAAATTAGGAAGTCGCGTGCACGAGCCTCTTATTTATTTAGCGAGTGATTTGCTTAGATTAAATGGCAACGTAGCCGAAGCCGAGAGAAAACTAAATCAATTGGATTCGTACACAAATAGAGCAGTGAATCCGGGCAAGGAAGTTACGTTCTAGTTTTGAAACAGTCTGTGTTTGTATTAAATAATAATAATTATACTGGTATAGTAATTCTTTTTTTTCACACTCTTCGAATGTTTGTTGGAATATCAGCGTCCCACTCAGCAATTGGAGTCCTCGTGTTGGCGAATGCGCCAACGGTGCCTTCAATATCTTCAATTACTCCAAATTTTTTGATGATATCTCGAATTTCGTAACTCAAAACCGTTTTGTTTTCGCTCGCTATGATGCGTCTCGCAAGTTCTTCAATTGCAGGTCGTTGCCTTCTCACGAACTCCATCGCTTCGTCTCGGCTTTTGTGCATAATTTCACGAATTTCAAACTCAGCCTTTCCATACATTTCTTTATCGACACTAGAGAGAAGATAACCTTGCCTTTTATCTTTCAAGAAAGTTGATAACTCGAGTACGTCATAATTTACAGAGAGAGAAAAGTACGAATCTTTCACATCCGACATACCCGCTTCGTGGACCATACTAATAGCGAGTTCGCGAGCTCGAATATCATATGGTGCTGAAGCTTTAGAATTTTTATCAAAGCCATAGTATAATTCTTCGAAGCAACCCGGAGCATGCGAAACACGCATCAACCTACGATGGAACGATTTTGTAAAAATCTTCGTTCGATCATTGTCTGGATCTTGGAGCAAACAAACTTGACCCGTGAGGTTTGATTCGCGTGGCAAAACGGTAACAAAAGAAACTCTCGCAATATCAGGTGCATAATATTCGTACGCAATCGCTGCTGCAGCGTGAACTAAAGCAAGGCGTTTTTCATTTTCTTCGCCTATGTTGAAAGGTAAAACTTTGCCCATGATTTCAATATCCAAGGCGATTCTAAAATCCGCATTTGTAAGTGCGTCACGGTCAGCCTTTGCCGCTTGCAAACATGCCATATTCACAACTTGCGCGAGCTGAGCACCTGAAAAACCTTCCATTTCCTCGGCTAACATTTCCCAATCAATCTCTTCGGCTAATTTCTTCTTTTTTGCATGCACTTGTAAAATTGCGATCCTTCCATTAAATTCTGGTAAAGAAACGACAACTTTACGATCAAATCGACCAGCTCTGACGAGCGCTTGATCTAAAACGTCCGCTCTATTCGTGGCAGCGATGACTACGACTTGCAAATCCGTGGCAAAACCATCTAACTCGACTAGCATTTGGTTCAAGGTTTGGTCGCGCTCATCGTTCCCTGAACCACCACCACCGCGAGGTCTTCCCACGGCATCGAGTTCGTCAATAAAAATGATCGAAGGTGCTTGCCTCTTTGCTTGTGCAAATAAGTCCCTCACGCGCGCCGCTCCTACGCCGACAAACATTTCTACAAATTCCGATGCAGTAATTGAGAAAAATGTTGCACCGGCTTCTCCGGCAACGGCGCGAGCGAGCAAAGTCTTCCCACATCCTGGAGGACCGGTTAATAAGACACCTTTGGGAGTTCGGGCTCCGGACGCTTTGTATTTTTCGGGCTTTAAAAAGAAATCAACAACTTCTTCCAATTCAATTTTTGCATTATCGACACCGGCAACATCCTCAAAAAGTATCACTTCGCTATCGTGGTCGCGCATGGCCATTTTAGAGTTTAACTTCCCTTTCTTCATCTTTCGTTTAGAATCTTCTTCTTCATCATCTTCCATTTTATTGTTATTATCAGTTGTTTCTTTTTTCTTTTCATTTTTAGTTGTTTTCATGTCATCTCCTTCGCTCGCATTGGGCACTCGCGCCTTGACAACTTTTGAACCAAGGGCCAAAAACGCATTCGCTTTCGGATCGAAAATCCCAGCTTCATCTTTCCCTCTCTCTTGCGCTTTCTTACTCAACTTTTTCATTTCTTCATCCTTCTCAAATGCTTTAATTTGTGCAATGGCGGCTTGGCGATTTTGTAACTCCTTTTGTAACTCCTTATACCGCTGCGCGTCTTTCCCGTCTTTATCTTTCAATAAAATAATCGAGTCTTTGATGCGAATAATTAGTGGATCTTCTTTTTCGGCAGCTTTCTGTTCTTCCTTCTTGAGATCGACCTCGAGCATTCTTTGTCGGTCGTCCCAATCCTCTTGGAACCTGGTCGTGTAAAATACAACGCCATAGACGATCAAAATCAAAAGCCCGGGGACAAAATAATTACCCAAAAATTTCGCTTGCGCATCAAACTTACTTCCACCCTCTATTTTTATTTCTCCACCAAATTTAAGCTCTGGTAATAATTGCTTTGGATTAATTTCGAGCATTCTAAAAAGGTCTCTCAATTCTCTCTCTCCTCCTTGAGGTGTTTGGCAAACTGCAACTCTTCCGTCTGGATATACGGCATAAAATCGGATTAATTGTCCAACTTGGTCAAAGTAAATATCTTCCATTTCATCGTTGATTACGTCCAAGCAAAATTTTGGATAAGCGATGGATTGCCTATGCGTCTGAAGCTTTGCTCGACCCATTTCTGTATACTTCAACTCTTCAATTGTTAACTTCTTTTCTCGAAGATATGGATTAGCCGATGCGTCTCCAGGTTTATAAGAAGACCATGGTTTAAATCTAGGCATTCTATCCTCACTTCCAAACGTTCCTGTTCGAATATGAGCTCTATCAGATCTTTCGCGCCAATACTTGTACGCCCTTACTCTTTGTTTTCTTAACCATCTAATCGTACCAAACTCAGGGTTGTTCATTGGCGTCCTTACTTTATTTCGTATTTTATAGGCGCCCGAGCGAATTCTTTCTAACGTTGCCGGTTTTTTCACCTTGACGTTGGAGCCGGCTTTCGTAGAACTCGTCGTTTTAGTGGTGGAATTTTTTGTCTTCAATTGCGTTCCTTTCTGCGTTCGTTGTTGTTGTTGTTTCATATTCTTCGATTGTGATGATGATGGTTTCTTATTATTATTATTATTATTATTATTATTATTATTATTCTGAGCATCTTTTGAACCCTTACTTGTCTTGTTCTTTTCAGACGCAGACGATGATGATAATTTTTTTTGTTCTCGTTTACTTTTATTATCAGTCGTCTTTGAAGCGGCGCTCGTGATCACGTTCGTCGTTCTTCTTCTTCTTCTCCATGTCGTCGTCTGCGTTGTTCCTATTAAGTTCCCCTGTGATGATGAAAGTAAAGCTTTATAACTCTTCATCGTCTGCGTCGCATTTGCGCCGACCAAAACCATCGTCGTCTGCTTCGCCAGTGCCGATTTTAAGGGCGAAGTTCCCCGTCCTCCTTTTAATGAAGATATCAGCGCTCGTTTATTAGTAGTGTAATAATACAATTTCCTTAATTTTGTGGTACTGTTACTGTTACTGTTACTGTTGATAGCAGTAGTAGTGGATGATGCAGATGATGATATCATGCTATCCTATACGCTCGGTTGTTTTTTTCTTTTTATATTATCCCCTGGACCCTTTATCGGCCCAGTAGAAATCCGGGGGGAAAAAAATAAAAAAAAATATATTTCTTTTCTCCCTCCTCACTATGTCAAATTTTTGAACTGGTTTGTAGGGTTCAAGGGGTTAAAAAAAACGGCTGAACCGTTCAAGGGGTTAAAAAA
>Ga0115004_10004417_pt1 | contig 11241 bp, 9 predicted proteins | sample ArcticOcean_MG_C_10_FD_88737 | JGI IMG/M metagenome (GOLD analysis project Ga0115004, IMG submission 88737) | Marine microbial communities from western Arctic Ocean - ArcticOcean_MG_CB11_90 | ecosystem: Environmental > Aquatic > Marine > Oceanic | place: Arctic Ocean: Canada Basin | collected...
CATTTCAATTCCAACAGGTTTGAGGAAAAACCCCAATCGGAATTTTGATAAGATTATTGGTCAAGTTATTGCCAAAATCAAAGGTTTTAAAATTAAAAAAGTTGTCTTTTTAAGCAGTACTTCTGTTTATGGTTTTCAGGAAGAGGAAATTAACGAGAAAAGCCCAACATTGGGAGCGACAACCTCAGCAATTCAATTATTGATTAGCGAAAAAATACTGTTGGAATCAGAAGAATTTGAAACTTGTGTGATCAGATTGGGAGGACTCGTGGGACCTGAAAGACACCCCGTTTACTCTTTAAGCCTCAAAAAAAACATCCCCAATCCAGATTCCCCTGTCAATTTTATTCACCAAAGGGATGCAGTAGATATTATAATTAAATTAATAGAAACTTGGCAGCCAAACGAAATTTATAATGCAGTAACGCCTTTCCACCCTTCTAGAAAAAGTTATTATACTGAAATGGCAAGTATTGCAAACATAAGTCCACCTAAATTCCAACCAGAAGGTACTATCAGAGGGGAGGTCAGTTCGCAAAAAGCAAGGGATAAAATAGATTTTACTTTTTTGGTGGATAACTTGTTAATATTAAATTAACCACCGGTTCATTCTTAAAGAACTTAATCTCTACTTTAGAATAAAAATAAATCATTGTCCAGTAATACACTTTTTATTGCAACGCTTGAACAGATTCTCACCAATCTTAAGAATTCTAAGTTGGAGTATTTAAAGGCTTCTGACTGGCACAATGATTTAAATCACAAGCGATTTTTTAATCTTCAATCTACACTTAGAAACCGTTATTTTCAAGACATTATTGTAGTCTTAAGATTAAAAAAAGTGGAAATTGATGATCTAGTGATCAATCGATTAAACTTTGAACAAAGGTTGACCTCCTGTCTAGGGAAACCAAAGTTGAATGTTTTTGAAAATTGTTTTCAATTGGACAAAAAGCTACTCGAATTGTATGAAAAAGCTTTGGACTTAGACGATTCTTTTGAGATTATCAAAACTCATAAATTTAAATTTGAAGATGTAATCGATGAAAACAATCAGTTTTACGAAAAAAAAGCGTTTACGCTAAATTCTTAACTCTCATCTAATTCTGAATCCTCTGGTTCTAACTTAATTTCCCTCTCATCCACGATACTTATCATCCTTTTTAATAGAATGTTGTAATCTTTATATAGCAATTTCAAAGCTTCGTTGAGTTTCTCATTTTGATTGATTGAAGCGTAAAAATAGCATTTATTGATTTGGGTCTGCACGACTCTAATACGGCTAAATATCGGCAAGCTGTTAAAGGGTTCGGGATGAGATGACTTTAGCAGCAGAAAGATTAATTTCTGTAAACCTTTCAGGAAAACAACAATACCATTAGGGTTGAGTTTTGGAATGTCTTCAATTGCATCTTTAAATACAATAAAATCTGTCCATTTTTCAATTTCATTCTCAACTATAAACTCAGGTGTGAACTCAATAAACTTGACTGCAATTTCAGAGGCATCAATCTTTAATGAATCTTGCTTAACAGTTTCATCAACTTTACCTTTAGGCTGAATCTGCTTGCAAGACCCAAAGCTAAGAACAACAATAAAGATAATTAAATATCGCATTATTTATCAAAAATAGTGAATTACAATCCTATTGTAGTTTGTTTGATTAATAATACGGTAAAAAATATGATCTGAAGCAGATATAAGTGATTTGGAAACCCACTTTCGACCTTAATTTTCAAAAAATGATATCCAAATTGGAGGCAAAATGCTATTACTCCCCAACCGACATAGTTTTGTAATGGGGCTTCTCCTCCCTCAAAAACCCAAAAATCTAGGCTTGGTGCCACTGGCTCTATCAAAAGATCTAAAAGAAGCATTAGAGCAACTCCTATAATAATTCGTATGAATGTATTTTCGTAAAACTGGTGGGCTATCGCTCCCGTTATGATCGTAAGCATTGCCCAATTGACTCCAATCATCAATGGAACTCCCAGCACCTTATAACCCAATTGTTCTCCATATTGATAATTTCCAAAAATCCATCCAAATTGAACCCCCAAGATTTCAGAAATCATACCGACTAAGAAAGCGATAAATGCCATTGGAACAAACCATTTGTGTCCTTTCGAATTAAGAAGTAATAAAACAAAACTTATTAAAAGGTTTAATGGAGTCGCAGAGATGAACCAGTCAGAATTCCCATAAAGCATTCCAAGAATTCCACTGACATGAAACAACCAAATAGTTGCGATGGAGAGGTTTTCCTTAGTTAATTTAATCGGCATCATCAGTTCCTTTAGGGATTAAGTCAGTTGTGATTTTAGCTGACAATAAACAAAGTGGAATTCCTCCACCTGGATGAACACTGCCTCCACAAAAATATAAATTTTTGATTTTGGAATTGAAATTAGGATGCCTTAAAAAGGCAGCCATTTTATTATTACTTGAACTTCCGTACAATGCCCCTCCATATGAAGCTGTTTTTTCTTCAATCAAAGGCGGTGTCAATACCTGTTCCACCTCAATAAATTTTTCCAAATTAGTTTTTAATATTTTATTCAATTTATGAATAACTCTTTTTCTTAATTCAGTGGTGATTACATCCCAATCCTGACCTTTATCGGATGGGGTGTTGATCATCACAAACCAGTTTTCGCAACCATCAGGCGCATCTTTTGGAACATCTTTTGAGGAAATATTAACGTAAATCGTAAAGTCGTCCGAAAGCTCATTTTTATTAAAAATAAAATCAAATTCATTTTTATAATCATTAGAAAAAAAGATATTATGTAAGTCAAGATCTGGAAAAGAATGCTTAATCCCCCAATAAAAAATAACTGCTGAACTGGATCGTTCTTGTGCCAGAACACGCTCAGGTGCTGGCTTGTTTTTAAGCAATTTTCGATAGGTTGGATAAATATCCATATTGGAAATAATGACATCGTAATTGATCTTAACATTATTCACCACAACCCCTGTTGTTTTTCCCTTATCGGTAATAATTTCCTCCACCTGTTCGCTGAAGTGAAATTTGACTCCCTGTCGTTTTGCCAGTTCATAAAGCGAGTGCGAGATTTGTTCCATTCCGCCTTCAGGAATAAAAGTTCCAAATTCCTGTTCGAGGTGTTGAACAAGAGTCATTATTCCTGGAGTTTTAAATGGACTAGAGCCGTTATAAGTAGCATAGCGATCATACATCTGAATCAAATGTGGTTCTTTCAATTGCTTTGAATTGACGCTGTGCAGAGTTTGATTGATTTCATAAAGGCTTAAACTAGACAAGGCCTTTAGAGTATCTAAGTTTAAAAAAGTCTTGAGCTGATGCAGTGATTTTTCCAGAAAAAGTGGTGCTATTAAATCAAATTTTTTTTTGGCTCGCGTTAAATATTTTTTTAAGGGTTTAGTATCAATGTTTAATTTTTCCTGAATTTCTTTAAAAAAAAGCTCTTGATTGTCATAAGCGGTAATTTGAGTCTGATCCTCCCAAAAATACTTGCATGCAATTTCTTTCTTTTTAAAATTAAAAGAATCCCTATGGTCTTCTTCAGACAGATCAAAAAGTTCGGTCACATAGTCGGGCATCGTAAACAAAGAGGGGCCAGCGTCAAATCGATACTCTCCCAACTTAAATGCACTGAGCTTTCCTCCGGGATAATCATTTGCTTCATAAACATCAACTTGATATCCTTTTTTTGCCATTCTTATACTGGCGGCAATTCCAGCAATTCCTGCACCGATCACAACTGCTGTCTTCATTTAATATCTTCTGTTTTTTTAAATCCTGTGTCTGAGATTAAATGAAATCTTGCGAAAAGATCTTCGCTATACCAGCCTTGAGATTTTGTTTTTTTTATAATCTCTGCATGTGCTTTCCCTTTGTAAGCAAAGGTCTTAACCGCTTCCATGTTTTCCCAAAGACTCAAAGTCGCTTGCTGAACAAAAGGCCATTCGCCAATTCCCTTAAAAAAGGACACTCCTTTTGCATTTTCTATGGCAGCACTTGCAGCGGGTACTGATTTCCAAAATGGTAACAAGCGGTTCCATTTCAAAGTTGCGCGGGTAATTACTGCTACAGGAGCCGTGGGATCAATATTTGGTTTTATTTTCTTCTTCAATTGAAAAGGATTTTGACCACTCCAAAGTCCATGACTGTGAATCGGATTAAGTTTTAATGTCCTGAAAACATTTACTTTTTTCATGTACTTTTTAATCATAGTACTTTTTGAGTAAAAATCATTGGCTTCTTTTTCAGAATTCCATACACCCAATAAAGCATAAGTACCAAAGTCTGGCCAAAGACTAAAACCATTACCTCCACCGGTTCCCATTAGCTTAAAAAACAAAAGGCCCTTAACTTTTGACAAGTGCATCGGCATCAGTCCCATTTGTTTAAATGCCCAAAATTTGTGGGAATTAAATTTAAAAAAAGTGACAGTGGTAAAACTGACCATATGTATAGTTTTAGAATTAAAACTAAGGTAAAAAGAATTGAAGAATATGAATTAATTAAATTGATCATGTTTTAAAAAATGCTATTAAAAAATTATTTCCTTGAAATATCTCTCCATTTTGCATAAATAAACTTGATGTACAATCTGAAATAATCAAAATTCCATATATTTGAAGTATAACTATATTATTATGTCCATATTTTCCGTAGCAGTCTCAGTCGTTATAACTATCGTAATTGTACTCATAGTGATTTTTATTGATATGTCTAAAAATTAAATTAGGTGAAGTCTCCGGTTTTATTTGATAAGTTTATCTATGTGTTGATTATCCTGAACATCGTTGCGATGATTATGGAATCGCACGTCAGCCTAAGCTTGGCTTATGGAAATGCATTTGGAATTTTTGAAAGGACTTCTATTTTTATTTTCTCTTTTGAATATCTCTACAGAGTTTTCATTGCTTTTAAAGATGACAAACTAAAAGGAGTCTCTAAGTATGTTTTTAGTGTTTTTGGAATAATTGATTTGATTTCAATTTTGCCATTTTACTTAAACACGTTTATAAAAGTAGATGGACGTTTTCTCAGAATATTAAGGCTTTTCCGTTTAACTCGAATTTTCAAATTAGGAAGGGACAGCTCTTCATTAAAGCTTTTTACCAAAGCGCTGTCTTCAGTAAAAAATGAGCTGAGGTTTACCCTTTTCCTTTCTGCTTTAATGATTTTGTTTTCTGCATCTGCGATTTACTACCTAGAAAATGAAGCACAACCTGAAAAGTTCTCAAGTATCTCGGAATCAATTTGGTGGGCAACCGTCTCTCTGGCAACGGTTGGTTACGGGGATGTCTACCCAGTAACTATTGGTGGTAAAATATTCGCTTCCCTAATTTCTTTAATTGGAATTGGAGTCGTGGCCATCCCAACAGGAATTATTAGTGCATCGTTCGTAGAAGAAATTCGATTGGTGCGAGAAGAAAAAGCATCACCAATTAAGTCTACTAAGAAGTAATTAATTATTTTATTTTCATCTAAAATAAAGATATCTTTGTTAGGCTCATGAAAAGAAAAATTACCATTATTGGATCAGGATTTTCCTCCCTATCTGCCGCTTGTTATCTTGCAAAAGCTGGGAATCAAGTTACAATCTTCGAAAAAAACAATAGTCCTGGTGGACGCGCAAGACAAATACACCAAGATGGTTTTGTTTTCGACATTGGCCCCTCATGGTATTGGATGCCAGATGTTTTTGAAAAGTTTTTCTCTGACTTTGGGAAAAAACCAAGTGATTATTACCAGTTGGATCGTCTTGATCCTGGCTACCAAGTATATTTTGGAAAAGATGATTATATGATGATTGGCGATTCCTTAGAAAAAATATATACAGAATTTGAAAAGGTTGAAGCTGGAAGTGCTAAGAAATTAAAACGTTTTGTAGGAAAGGCCGCTCATAACTATAAAATCGCAATTGATGAGTTGGTTTATCGTCCCGGAATATCACTTCTAGAGCTAGTAACTCCTGATACCATTAAAAAACTAGGCTATTTTTTTACTACTGTAAAACGAGAAGTTGTTAAGGAATTTAAAAACCCGAAACTGGCTCAAATACTTCAGTTTCCTGTTTTGTTTCTAGGAGCAAAGCCATCCAACACTCCTGCCTTTTATAATTTTATGAATTATGCAGATTTTGGATTAGGCACCTGGCATCCAAAAGAAGGGATGTACAGCATTGTAAAGGGAATGGTTGCGCTTGCCGAAAGCCTTGGAGTTAAAATTGAACTCAACAGTCCTATTGAGTCTATTTTGGTAAAAAACAAGAAAGCCTTTGGTGTTATAATTAAAGGGGAAGAAATCTTATCCGATGTGGTTTTAAGTGGCGCCGACTATCACCATACCGAAACACTCCTTGAGCCTGAGCACAGGGCTTACAGTGAGGCCTATTGGTCTAAGAAGGTGTTTGCTCCATCTTCACTGTTGTTCTTTATTGGTTTGGATAAAAAAGTTAAAAATGTATCCCATCACACCTTGTTTTTTGATGTGGATTTTGATGTACACGCTGAAAGTATTTATGATGATCCAAAATGGCCAAAAGAGCCTATGTTTTATGCGAATTTCCCTTCCAAAAGTGATGCTTCAATGGCACCAAAAGGAAAAGAAGGGTGTTTTTTATTAGTTCCCATTGCTCCAGGATTAGAAGATACAGAGTCTTTAAGAGAGGAGTATTTCGAGATTGTATTTCAACGCTTGGAAGAACTGACTGGTCAAAGCTTAAGAAACGATATTTTGTTTAGAAAATCCTTCTGTGTTAATGATTTTAAATCTGAATATAACTCTTACAAGGGGAATGCCTATGGAATGGCAAACACACTGTTGCAGACTGCTTTTTTAAGACCAAAACTTAAAAGTAAAAAAGTAGAGAATTTATTTTTCTCGGGTCAACTTACCGTTCCTGGACCAGGAGTGCCACCGGCATTAATATCTGGTAAATTGGTTGCAGGCTTAATAGAAAAAGCTACCACCACCAATAGATAAAAGTAAATTGATCACTCTTCTGTTTAATCACGGAGTCTAGTTTTTTAATATTATCCCCTAGAGTTTGATCGTATTCAACAAGCTGTTCTGAAATTTGATCCCATAGCCCCAATCTTTTGAACAAGTTATATTTTAAAAACCTGTCATCCTGTATATAATTTCTGTTTTTAATCCAGAAATCAACTTCATAAAGATCGATCTGATCTAATTCATAAATCCATTTATTGGCAACACGTCCTTCAAATTGATCCACGTAAACTTTTTCTTCTCTATCGGTATTTAAGATCAAATACTTTAAGTCAGTTCCGTCATAGGTGTCGTTGACAAACCTTCCTACTTCTGAACCTAAAAATCGGAATGTTCCATCCAGTTTAATCGACTCGTAAACCACACGAGGAGGGTTAAAAGGATTATAATTAGTATAAAAAGACAACGGAGAATAAGGCTCTTCATCTTCTTGATCTAGAAAAATAAAAACATTCTCATTGTTATCCTCCCACTGATCATAAAGTGCTTTGTAGAGTGCTTTAATCCATTGGTTTTCCTGTATATAATCTTGAGTATAGGTTTGGATATCTTGCATTTCATCCCTTAAACCAACCAAATTATCAATGTTCGACTCTCGATCTCCAAAGTCTTCTCCCTGACTTTCTACACCAAAAGAGACCAATACACCAAAAAATACAATTAAAAACTCAACAAATCCTTTTTTGATTCGATCATAGAAGTCCTGAACTGAAAATCGATCTCCAAGCGTAATGATTTGCATGAACCAACTCAACTGTTTCTTATCTATTCCTTCTTCTTCTTTCTTCATAGAAGTTAATTAAATTTTAATCGAACTAAAGTTAACATAAAATCTACTTTGTTAATTTTTATGAATGAAATTTATTTTTTGGTTAAAGATCTCAAAAATGATATCAAATAAAATTTCTTCAAACTTAGACAGGTTCACCTCACAAATACCTTGAGAAACAAGGGGATCGCTTTTATTAAATTTAGTGGAAAATTTCATAAAATAGCTGGGTAAATTTCTAAATGAAATAATTCCCGCTTCTACTGTTTTATAACTACTGATGAATTCTGGGTGCACATAAGAATACAGCAAAATTTGAAACAAGTAAGCATAGTCTCTATTAGTCAAAAGCAAATCCCATTCGGGAGTTATTAGTTGATTTGGATTGACTCGACCCGTCTTATAATCTATAATTCTCAAAGTGCCATTTAACTCATCAATGCGATCCACCGCACCAATAAGTTTTACTGGATGAGATATGCCTGGAATAGAGATTTCCTTTTCAAATTTTTTCTCCAAATAGAGAACCTTTAACTGGTTGCCTTGCTTTACGATTTTTTTCTCCTCGTTTAAAAGATCAATCACAGATTTTTGAAGTACTTCAAAAATAATATAATTACGACCTGTTCGTTCTTTATTTCCGTGGTAAATACTTTTATATTTCTCTTCCATCAAAGACGGCAAACACTCAAACATTGAATCAAAATCTTCAACTGTTAATGTTTTTCCAATAAATGGGGTGAACAGAGTCTCCACCAACTCATGCACCAAAGTTCCTTTATCCATATTGTTAATGGAATTCTCCATTTTTTGAGATTCAGAAATCCCTAAAACCCTTTGATAATAGAAAGCTAGAGGATCTCTCAAATACAACGAAAGAGAAGATGGCGAAAAACCCTTGGCTGCAATAGCGTTAAGCTTATTCATTATTTCATCGCTCTTCACAACCGTTAAAATAGGAGTGGTGGGTAGCTGATAGTCCAATGTCAATTGTTGTTCAACAAGCTTGTGAGCAGGCTGCTTTTCAAAAATAAGCTGATGTAAGAATCGACTCTTTTCGCCGGCATTGAGACCATCACTTTCTGTGTTGTATAGCAAATACACATTTTTTGCTCTTTGGAGTAATCGATAGAAATGATAAGTATAAATGGCATCATTTTCCACGAAAGTTGGAAGACCAAATTTTTTCTTTAAATCAAAAGGTAAAAAAGAAACTGTCTTTTTTCCTGCTGGAAGTATTCCCTCATTCAAGTTAGTAATGATGATGTTATCAAAATCTAAAAGACGAGTTTCGAGTAATCCCATAAACTGAATTCCCATGAGTGGTTCTCCAACAAAATCAATTTTTTCAGACTTGGTTAACTCTTTAAAAATTAACACCAATAATGAAATACTTTTTACAAACGGATGCTTCTGATTGATCAAAATCATTTGATTAAAGTTTTGTCTAAACCTCTGAAAATACGCAAGGTGTAACAATGCTTCTTCTCCTTTTTGACTTTCTAAAAAGACGATAAAATGTTCAGACAATTGCACCAGACGCTCAAGCATGTCAGCAACCGTCGTAAAGGGCTTAAAACAAATGGCGTTTAAGAAAACAGGATCTTCTTTGTCTAAGAAAAAAGATTGAGGCACATAACTCAAGTTCTTTTTTCTCAACTCAGAAAGTCTTCCTTGTATATTAATTTTTTTAGATTCAAAAAGCGCATCGCACCAAGCAGTGGTGAAAAACGATTGTATATTCTTAAAATAAAAACTACCCTTTGAAACATTGGAATGTAATTTTAAAAAAGTATCAAAAAAAGTTGCTGCAGTTGTTTCCTCCAAGGGATAGCCCATGGTTACATTCCATTTTTTCTGGGCAACTGAAAGAGAGGAAAGCGCAGGAATCAAAAGAGATTCATTACCCAAAACAACAGCAGTTTTCTCATCACTCCCTTCTTCTTGGATACGTTCTGCCAATTGAGCTGCATACTTTGCTTGTGCAATATTTTTTGTCACTCCAACCAAGTTGATATTTTTAGACTGGCAAAAATTGTCTTTAAAAATAGGTTTTTCTTCACCACTTATTAAACCCCATTGCTGATAATATTTTCGGATAAATTTTCCCGCAGAATGAATATCATCCTGAAAAAAACAACGGTCAATATCCCAAATCACCCTGCCTGCCTCTTGAGAAACAAACTCTTGAATTATTTGAGATTCAGATTTATTTAAAGCATTAAAGCCTACAAAAAAATGTTGCTTTTCTGTCCCTTGAGTGTAGTGCTCTAAATTAGCGACAGCCTCTCTAAACAACATTCCCAACATTCCTTTTTGTTGATTGTATAGCTTATCATTCAGACGCTCATATAAAAGCGGCAGTCGTTTCCAAAAATTTAGATGGTTTTTAATTAATGGAGTAGATGATTCTTCTTGTGCCCATTCTTGTATTTCATGAAATGAAGCTTGATATTCAAAAAATACTTTGGCATCAACAAGATGTGCATCCATTTCATTGAAATCAGCGAGTACGGTTGAGGCCCAACCTAAAAACGCGTCAAAACCATCCTGTTCCATTTCTGGAGTATGTTTTTGATAGACCTCATAAAACTCGAATAACAAGTTGATGTGTACAATTTTCTCTAATCCTGAAAGCTCCTCAACAAAACTCTCAATGCTAACAATTTCAGGAGCAAACTGAGGTTGGTCAATTTGAGCCGCTAAGGCATTTTTTAAAAAAAGTGTTGCTCTTCGACTGGGTACAATAATTTTTATTTGCTCAAAGGGGTGCTTTGAGGAAATAATTTCTTGAGCAACTTCATCTAAAAAGCTCTTCATTCTTTTAAATATTTTTTACCTCAATTTCATTGTCTATATAGACCAAATATTTCTTATAAACTTTGGTTTCAAAACGATTTAAAATTTCTTCATACTGACGCAATTGATCCTCATGCTTTGGATGGTATTTACCTGTTTTATAATCGATAATAATCCAGCCTTCACTTGATTTAACAACCCGGTCTGGTCTAACAAAAGAAGCGTTTGGCACCAAAATATCTTGCTCATTAAAAACAATCATTCCCTTTTTATAATAGGGCTTAAGAGCTGCATGCGAAGTGACTTTATATAATAAATCATTATAGTATTCTATCTCATCACTTCTAAACAAACCCTTTTCTACAGCATTTAATACCAGAGGCACTATATCCTCTTCACTAACTATTTCTCCTAACAGATCGTGAATCAAAATCCCCCTACTCCTTGCCTGAGTGGTCTCTTCATTTTCTCCGGAATAGATCTGAAACCAAAGGTGTTTTTGCCAATGGGTAGAGATTTTAAACTCTGGTAATAAGGGTGGGATTTTCTCTTCCTCCTTTTCTCGCCCGTGAGTGATTTCTCCCCAGCAAAAAGGATTTTCTAAGGTTGGATTATGCCCTTGATTTTTTACAAAGTGATTGATTAAAGTGGAATAACTTTTGGTAGC
>Ga0115004_10004418_pt1 | contig 11240 bp, 5 predicted proteins | sample ArcticOcean_MG_C_10_FD_88737 | JGI IMG/M metagenome (GOLD analysis project Ga0115004, IMG submission 88737) | Marine microbial communities from western Arctic Ocean - ArcticOcean_MG_CB11_90 | ecosystem: Environmental > Aquatic > Marine > Oceanic | place: Arctic Ocean: Canada Basin | collected...
ATTCTATCGACTCTCTTAATCGCTTGCAATGCTTGAGAATTTTCGAGCGTAGGCTCTAACATAATCACGTGATTCGCGCAAGTCAAGTTCAAACCAGCACCGGCTCTTTTTAAAGGTAATAACAAACAATTAATTGGATTCGAAATGTCATCGACAAACATTTTAACGTTTTTAGAAAACTTCTGTGATTGGTTCCCTTTCAAATCTTTGACGTTGTCAGTCGTTGGAACAATTGAACGAATATCGTTTGATTTCAACGCGGCGTCGACAATCATTAACGCTTCATCCCACTCGCTGAATATTAAAATCTTTAGATGCTTATTAAACGTTGAAAGAAATTTGACGCGACGAACGACTGCATCAATTTTTGTTCCCCAGGCGCCTACAATTTCAATTTGCGATTCAACTCTAGCATGCTCGCTTGCAGGTCCGAGCATTTCGAGCATTCTAGGATCATCTACGGTACGAGAAATTTGTAAGTTGTCCATCGCTAGCTTTATTCTCAGTTCTTCCTTTCTCAGCTTAGCTTGCTCGATGTTATCGCGAACATCTTGGTCTTGCTCTTTCCACGTAACGTAAGATATTTCTTTCATCGCGCATTCTTGTCTACAAGTTGGACATTTTCCTCGTTTATTCTCGTTCTTAATTTTTTCTAGTTGTCTCTGTTGTCGTTCGTTATTATTTATCGGCAATGGCGATAAATTTAAGAGCTTCTTCTGATCTCTTCGCGGTTTCCCATACATAGCAAAGGAGCACGTGACGCATAATTCATGACCACACGGTAATATCGCCATGTCAGCGCTTTTTAAATCGACATCGTCATCGTCATCGTCGTCGTCGTCGTCGTCGTCGTCGCTATCGATGATTTCACCACCAAAGTTGTTCTTCTTCGTCTTATTTCTGTTTAACAACTTTATTGCATTCCTGGGTATTTTATTTACCTCGTGAGATTGCGTCTCATCAAACGTTTCTAAACATAAAGGACAATTGAACGTTTTCCGTTTTTCATTTCGTTGTTTCAGAGAATGAAGAAATCTTAATTGGCCAAACGCTTGTTTCAATTCATTTTCGTGCAAGGTTTTTTCTTGAGTGTGTTGATTAAGCAAGCCGTCGACTTCGGCTGGATACAGAATCGAAGCTCGTAAATATTCAGGCAGCTGGTCCTGGCCGTCGATCCTTACCATTTCGTTTTCCGTGCGCAATCGAATGCGTGTCGTGGACATGTTTAACTCATCGAGCGCGTACATCTTCTCGCGTTGATGTGACATCAATTGACGTATTTTAGTAAATTCTTTGCGAATCTCTTCAAGAGCTTGAGTCTGTGCCTGTGCGAACACGCGAATATCTCTTCCGCATTTCTTCATCAAAGCTTTCAACGTTTGCTCCGCGCACGAAGGGGCGTTTACATCGCGATGTGCGCTTTTTCTTAACTCTTCGTTCGTTTTGTTTCGCGTCGATGACTTTACTTTCGCGTTTGGGTTTCTTCGCTCGTCTCTTCCCACGCCGAACAAAACGTTCTGCAGTTGATCGAAATTTATTTCACATGCACAAACTGCGCACTTTACACCTAAGACAGCGAACTCGCTACCCTTGCGGCACATGGAACATGATGCAAAATTAATCACATCTTGTCTATTTGCGTCTTCGCTAATTTTGGTCACGCGCTCGGCGTCAGCGATTACCAAAACGCGGTATTCAAAGATTCTGTTCAAGTCGCGAGTTAAGCACATCTTCAATCCATCGCGCGAGTTCCAGGTTGCATCGCTGCTTTGCCAGCGATTATCAAACTGTTCGAGTAATTTCACGATGAATTGAGATTTAAAATTTTCCTCGTTGCCAGAAAAATACTTAAGCTCTTCGTCGACGATATCGTCGAGCGCTTGTATCCACCAATATCGATTTACTTTTCCTAAAATTTTGAGCTTTTCGTCAATAAACATTCGTGATTTTTTAAAGTCTTTCTCGGCGATGACTAAATTGCCGCCAATTCTTTGTGCCAAGTACTTTTGTTTTTCCGTATTCGCGTCTTCTATTAAACTGCTATCGCGTAGGGTTCTTGGAATGGTTGAACGCAATTGTTGGTTCTTGTTGACGATTTCGAGCACTTCGGCAAGATTTTGCAACGCGTGCAAAAGTTGAAAGCTATCAAGCCTTACGCCTGATACTCCAGCGTTCGTTTCCAACCGTAATACTTCGCGATAAGAATTTACTACAGACTGATAATCACGTTTTGTCCATCGCAAACCGGCTATTGCGTTCGATGAAAACGCGACCAAGCGCTGCGCTTCTTCTGCCTCTACTCTCGCTTTCTCGACTAGCTTATCGTGGATCTCATCCATAGACATTACTTTATATTTGTCTTTGTTTGCGTCTTTTTCGATATTATTAGGATCTATTTCTTTCGAAGCGGCGGCGGCGGCGTTTTTCCATCGATGTATACCGTGACCGCCAGTTTGCGGATGATCACATGCCTGGCGAAGTCTAAGAAGCGGATGAAGAATTGATGAGATGTCTAATCTCGATATTTCTTCCTCTTTTGTTCGAACGCTTTTGATGCGCTCGTAAGCGTTTTGCGCTTCCTTTGCGCAATTCTTATGCTGTTTTTGGTAGAAATGTCTCTCGATTGGAGAAAAGTGTAACGTAGTCGTTATCTCGTTTTGTGGTGGCAGATTGAGTTCGTCCAAGACGTCTTCGCGCTCATTTCTCCACATTATATTTCTCAAACTTTCCTTAAGTACGAGTTCGCTTAACTTTGCGTTTCCGTTTTTCATTGATGCTGATATAATTTTTGGCCACCAAAAACCGTTGTCGTTTACATCGTTCGCAAATGGAGGAGCGCGCAAGAACTTAAACAAGCCATAGGCGTCGTCTATTTTCTTTCCTCCTTGTAAAGGAGTGCCAGTAACGCACCATCTGTTCACGGCGGGTATTCGCTCCATCATTTTCGAAGGCGCGCTCATTCCTCCACCGACCATTTGCGCTTCGTCCATTATCACTCTCCACCAACAAATCTTTGTTAACGGCGGAGGAATCATTGGGTATCTTCGTGTGTTATTCCTACGAGCGCGCGTAGCTCCATCGTTCACTTCTGTATTTGTAGCAAAATCACGATCGATTTCCTTTCTTAAAACGTCATAAGTTGTGATGACGATATCGCACTCGGCTAACCTTTTAGCCGTAATGACTTCATTCATACCGACCGCTTTCGAGCCCATGGAAGCAGTTTGTGGTTGTCCTTCGTATATCATAATCTCAAATTGATTCTTCGTCTCGTCTTTTGGTTTCACGTGCGTCAAAACTTCATCGCGCCATTGATGTAAAATAGTAGACGGTACGACGATCAACGTCGTCTTTGAAACACCTCTTATTTTTTTCCCTGCTTCTTCGGCGAGACAATGCGCGCAAGTAAATTCGTCCTTATCGCTCTTCACGCCGACACAATAGGCGTGAGACCAATTATCGCACGAATCGCATGCGACCCATAATCCTTTAAAGTCTTTATCATCTTCACAATCTCCACAAACGCAACGCACGTTGAATTCTTCTTCTTCTTCTTCTTCTTTATCTTCTTTATGTTCTTTTCCGTCTTCTTTGATTACGACGTTCTTCTTCTCTTCGTTTTTAATCTCATCATCATTTTTGATAGTAACAAATGGTTTACATTCTCCGCTGTACTCACATACGAGTTCAAAATCGCCTTTTGGTTTCTTATGCGCTAAACATAAACACAGAAGCTCGACAGTTTTCCCTAATCCCATCTCCTCGGCTAAGATCCCGCCTCTGACTTTATCAAACGCCTTATTCTGTTCATCTCGTTCTACCTTTGTCTTCCACGCGGACGCTAACCAATTCGTCGGTAACTTCATTATAACTTCTTCTTCTTTATTACTCATAACCTTCGATCGTTGCTGCTGCTGCTGTCGTCGTCGCTTATTATTAGTATGTCGTAGTTCTTCTTCTTCTTCTTCTTCTTCTTCTTCTTTCCCTCTTCGCCAATCAATCGCTTGAATAATATCTGAAGCTCTCTCTCGTCCTAACATCCACAAAACCGCTTTTCGTTGATACGGTCGTAACTTCGGTTTCAGCTCTTCTATTAAATCGCTATTGAACTCTATCGCGATCTTATTATTAGGTTTCGCTCGTTTCAAGATCTCTATCACGTTCACGTCCGCGTGCCGTTGCTCTTTCTCTTTCTTTTCCTTCTGCCGTTTTTCTTCTTCTTCTTCGAAGACGTCATCTCCAACGAACGTACGCTCGTCCAAATCATCATCGTTACTCGCACGATCGGCTGTTATTGAAGATAGTAAACCGTTCAACGCTCTGAAGCGATCGATGTTATCAGTATCGTTCGTCCTTCTCACGATAGATGGTTCGTTCCCATCTCTTTCCTGGTTCCTTCGCTCTGGTCGTCCCTGTTTCTTTCTCCTGACCATTTCAATCAATCAATCAATAATAATAACTGTTTAGTAATCAATCGTATGTATATATTTGTTTTCAAAGATAGATAGATAGATAGATAGATAGATGATGATGATGATGATGATGGTGACAGTTATGTTGTGACCGACGTCCCACGCTTATTAAACTTATTACTAAGCTTATTATTAAACTTATTATTATTATTATTATTATTATTATTATTATTATTATTATTATTATTATTATTATTATTATTATTATTATTAACTACTTTTTTCTGCTGCTTAAGTGAATTTCTGCAGAGTTTCTGCAACATCCCTAAACTAAATAGGCATCATCAATAATAGTAATACGCGGGCAATAATAGTAATAATAAATAACCATAATAATAATGATAATAATAATGAATAAAATGATAACAGTTAACCCGATCCAATCCAGTAAAGCCAGTTACGTAGTCACGAATAAGATCAACAAAGAACTGATGATGATCACTACTGCGATGATTGATAAGAAAACGAACTCAGATGATATCGGCACAACTTCAGTCAGTAAAGTAGGTATTATGAACTTGCAGATTATTAATAACGAACAGGATGTTGGCATGGCGGCGATAACGATAAATGAGAACAGCGATCCAAGCGTGAGAGTGGATTTAATGCGAGCTATTGATGAGCTTCGATTCGTATCCCCAACGTCTTTAATTAAACAGAGCATATGCGTACCAATAAATCGAGGACGGACCGTGTTAGGGGTTTGGCAAGGCCTGTACTTTATGGATTTCAACGAAGACCTACGCGATCGTACGAATGCGAAGGATATAGCTGTTACGGCGATGTATACCACTACTACTACTTCTAATAATAATAATCAGCAGCAGCAGCAGCAGCAGCAGAAAGAACAAGAACAATGTACGAAGAGTTTTTTAGCGCCTCGGCGCGGATTCCACGACGCTCACGAATGCGTCGAAACCGCTCTCGATATCTCCAATATCAAATATGGTTTAATGAACGTTTTGATTAAGCATACATCGGCTTCGCTTACAATAAATGATCCAAAAAATGCAACAGAGCTGGAAAAAGAGTTGAACGAGTTAATACCAGAACGATGGAACGACGAGTTCTTGCTTCATACGATGGAGGGCAGGGACGATTGCCCGGCGCACATAAAAGCGACACTCGTAGGAGAAACGATGAATGTCCCTATTAAAGACGGGAAATTACTTTTATTAAGTGAGGACGATAGAATGATGATCTGTGAACATCGGAATGTAGGAGGGTATACCAATGGATTCAAGAGAGACTTTGTTACAACCGCAGTTCATGGCATTGATCAAAAGATTTGTACGATTGAAAATAAAGGTAATAAAATATTCAACGTCTCTGATATAATTCGAGAGTTTGTTCAGAATAATAATAAAGAAATTAAAATCGTTCACGTATTCGCACCGAACGGGGGCGTATTCATTTCAAGAATAGAAGATGCACACGCGTTCTATGAACGAGTGGTAACGAAAATAACTTCAAAAGCTCTTAGGAAATCCATCGTCGGAGCTACGGAAATGCTAACTTGTTGCGATGGTACGGTCGAGTTCGGCGGAATGAGCGCGTTTGTCGTCATCGATAGCGAATCAAGAACAACGACAACGACAGAGTTCGTTCTCACTGGTCTTTGATTATAGTGTATAATAAATGTACGTACTGTATGTAATAAATAGTATTTGTTTTTATGTATAACAATTTTGATGTGATGAGGGCTAGTAAATTATAGTAATACTACAATAATACGCTCCGCTCGTTTCTTGAAAACTTACAATCAATGAGTATGTTTGTTTAGTTATTCCCATAATAGTTCGAATTCCTTCCAACTTTCCAATTCTTCGCCCTTGGCGCGAAGTTCTTCGCATTAGGAACGAACTGCGATTGTTCCTCACTTAATCTCACTTCCCAATTCCTCGCTTGCATACAAATCATTGAATTATCGGCGAACGTACACGGAGTCGCGTGGATCTGCGCCTCGAACTCTTGATCGATCGGTTTCTTCATGTGCCAATGACCTTTCGCGCCCCAACACTTATCTGACGATGGGACGTACGGTTCATCCGGGTTATGTATTCCTTCCGATACTGGCATTATTGTTATTCCTTGTGTGCTTTAATGCGTACGTATGTATATAATCGATCGACGCAATCGTTTAATTAAACTTAAACTCGTTTAATTCTTCTTAAATATATGCGTTTTTTTACTTTCTTTAAAAAAAGAAACCCTAAATTTCATCTCACACCTCATCATATTTTTATTATAATATTATCACATCTATCCTACTTATATACTGTTTATTTATAGGACTATAACATACGGTACAGTATATTAATCAATCGATTTTATGTACGCGCACTGCTCAAATCGATCGACGATCTCTTATTCCAAAAAGAACTCTCGCTGCTCAGTGAGAGCTCTTTATTTGCGCAAAAGTAATCATCATCCTATGCTGCTAAAGATTTTCAATCGCGCTAACGCGACTACGTCTTCGTTCGTGTTGAGAGTAGCGACTGATCGCGCGCAATCGCAATCGCAATCGCGCACAGTTTCTCATCACATAAGAAGGATCAGTTTTTGTCCTATTTTCATAAATACTGCTACCAACGCTGCCGATGATGATGATCAGAGGAAGTATTCACGGTTCTCTGCGTTCCCTGTTCGTCAGTGGAAGTTAGGGGAGAAGAAGAGGAAGAGTTTAATTCGATCGATTGTAATAACCACCGCTTCTGATACCGATGCAGATTGTACTTACAACAATAGTAATAATAACAGTAACAGAGCAGCAGCAGCAGGAGGAGGAGGAGGAGGAGGGGGATATCCATTCAATGCTATCGAGAAGAGGTGGCAACGAGAGTGGGAGAAGAACAAGACGTTCAAGACGGCGACTGATTTCAAATCGGGCTTGGACGAAACGAAACCGAAATTTTATGCGTTAGATATGTTCCCATATCCATCAGGGGCAGGCTTACACGTCGGTCATCCAGAGGGCTATACGGCGACCGATATAATCGCTCGATATAAACGCATGAAAGGCTATAACGTCTTACATCCGATGGGATGGGACGCGTTTGGTTTACCGGCGGAACAATATGCAATCGAAACAGGGACGCATCCGAGAGATACGACGAAGAAGAACGTGAATAGATTCAGGGAACAGCTACAAAGTTTAGGATTTTCCTATGATTGGGACCGAGAAGTCGCGACTTGCGATTCGACGTATTATAAATGGACGCAATGGATTTTTTTGCAATTATTAGAGAAAGATTTAGCGTATCAAGCCGAAGTGCCAGTGAATTGGTGTCCTGCTTTAGGAACCGTTTTAGCGAACGAAGAAGTAATCGATGGTTTAAGTGAACGCGGGAATCATCCAGTGATTAGGAAACCTATGAAACAATGGATGTTGAAAATAACCGAATATGCCGACAGATTATTGGAAGATCTGGACGAATTAGATTGGCCAGAGTCGATTAAGGAAATGCAAAGGAATTGGATCGGGAGATCGGAAGGAGCGCAATTGAAATTCTCATGTTCTTCTTCTTCTTCTGATGATGATAATGCTTTCTTGGAAGTTTATACGACGAGACCGGATACTTTATACGGAGCGACGTATTTAGTAGTCGCGCCAGAACATCCAATGATCGATAAATTGACTACGATGGAAATGAAGGAAAAAGTTGAAAAATACTGCAAAGATGCTGCGAACAAATCGGATTTGGAACGAACTGAATTGCAAAAGACGAAAACTGGTGTTTTCTTAGGAGCGTATGCAACGCATCCATTGACTGGAGACAAGAATATTCCAATTTGGGTCGCTGATTACGTTCTCGGTTCGTATGGAACTGGGTCGATTATGGCAGTACCGGCGCATGATCAGCGCGATTTTGAGTTTGCGAAAACGTTCGACTTGCCAATAATCCCAGTCGTCTCTCCACCAAATAAAGAAGATAAAAAACACGATTTCGATAAAGAAGCATACACAGGTATTGGAAAGATGATGAACTCGTTCGATTGTGACGGTATGTCAATCGACGAATGCGCTGAAAACGTCATCGAAAAATTACGTAAAAAAAACATGGGCGAACGTAAAATCAATTACAAATTAAGAGATTGGCTCTTTGCGAGACAAAGATATTGGGGCGAACCGTTTCCAGTTGTTTATGACGACGAATTCCCGGACGTTGCGATTCCAATCAGCGAAAGCGATTTGCCGTTAGTTTTACCGCAAACGGATAATTTCAAGCCGTCTGGATCTGGTGAAGGACCTTTGGCGAACGTTACAGAGTGGGTCAAAACAACTGTTCCTGGCAATCCATCGAGACCGGCAACGCGTGAAACAAACACGATGCCTCAATGGGCTGGTTCGTGTTGGTATTATTTAAGATTCATCGATCCAACGAATGAAAACGCTTTAATAGACAAATCTTTAGAAAAATATTGGATGCCGGTTGATTTATACGTCGGCGGCGCTGAACACGCTGTGTTGCACTTGCTTTACGCTCGATTTTGGCATAAGGTTTTATTCGACATCGGTGTCGTATCAACTAAGGAGCCGTTTCGAAAGCTTGTATCGCAAGGGATGATTCTTGGCGAAGTCGAATACACAGGTTTTGTGAGCGAAAATACTGGTGAGTTTGTATCCGCTGGATCGAAAGAGGCTCAAAATGCAATTGCGACGAAATTAGATGCAACGAAAGTGACGAAAAAAGGCGATGGCTATGTTTTAACCGAAAACCCGTTGATTAAAGTGAACTCTAGAGCGTTCAAAATGTCAAAATCGAGAGGGAATGTGATCAACCCGGATGACGTGGTTTCAGAATACGGCGCGGATTCTTTGCGCTTGTATGAAATGTTCATGGGTCCTTTGACGGACGTGAAAGTTTGGCAAACCTCGGGCGTTTCTGGATGCTATCGATTCCTTGCGCGCGCATATCGTTTATTCGAGAACGAAGCACTCGTCACAAACGAAAAAGCAACCGAGGAGCAATTACGCGATACGAACAAAATGATTGCGAAAGTCACCGAAGCCACTGAGACGTTATCTTTCAACGTCGCCATTGCGGCGATGATGGAATTCACAAATGCGGCTACAAAATGGGAAACCAAACCTCGCGAATGTTTAAAGCCGTTCGCTTTATGTTTGTCGCCATACGCGCCGCACTTATCTGAAGAACTTTACGCAAAAATTTTAGAAACTACTAATGAAACGGATTATGCAAAATCAAACGCGTATTGCGAATGGCCAGAAGCGGATGCGAAATACTTGGTCGAGGACACGATCGAAATGGGCGTTCAAGTAAACGGTAAAACTCGTGGGTCGATTAAGATCGCCCCCGACGCTACTGAAGCGGTCGCGATGGATTTAGCGAACAACGAATCGTCCGTTCAAAAAATGCTCGACGGTAAACAAATCGTGAAAGTTATCTACAAAGCGAGCAAGATTATGAATATCGTAGTTAAGTGAGTAGTAGATAGAAAGAAGAAGAAGAAGAAGAAGAAGGAAATTATAAAGATTATTATTATTAGATATCAAAATAGTCCTTATCTAAGTGATGAATTCTAACATACCCATCTTCCCCTCCACTCGTGAACGATCTACCGTCGGGGCAAAACGCCAAGGCGTTTATTGGACCGAAATGGCCTCTAATACCTCCAATCTCTTCCTCGAAAACTTTATGATAAATCTTCGAATCGAACTTACCGGCTTTTGACGAAGTCGTCGTCACGCTCATCGCATCTTGCCCACCTCCTAATATGATATGTTCTCTTATTGGCGAAATAATCGCCGCGTTCACTGGCCTATCGGTTACGTACGTTTTCAAATGTTCCAAAGTCTCGCAGTCGAATATCTTCGCCGTTTTATCCAACGAAGCCGTAATACAATGCGTCTTATCTTCAGATAACTCCAAATGTTGTATAGACTTCCCTTTATGTTCCTTCGATTCTTTAATCACTTTCTCGGTTTCGTAATCCCATACTCTCAAAACGCCGTCCTCGCCGGCGGTCAATATAGTCTTATTCAACGCTCCAAAAACGCACCTGTTCAACCTCCCTTGTATGACGCCGTCGCCCTTAATGGTCTTCAAAATCCTCCCGTGTTGCTCCATTCTATTTTCTGCAATCTCCACGACGTGTATTGCTGCTTGCACGCCCATGAACGGATCCGTCGTGATCAACATCATTCGATCGCCTGAAGCAAAATTTACCGCCCTCACTGGTTGATCGAATTGAAACGTGAAGAAACATGTCCCCGATTCGACGTCCCATAACTTACAAGACGTATCCGCCGACCCAGTGGCTAAGGTTTTCGAATCTTTCGTGATATCCGCCGTCCATACGGCTCCGTTATGGCCGACGAAGGTCCCGATCCTATTCCCTGTATCGGAATACCACAACGTCGGATGATGATCTTTCGCACAAGTGATTAATAAGTCGCCTTCGCGGTTATATTTAATATACGTCAAAGGACGTTCGTGTCCTTTCAATAAAATCGGTCTCATTTATTATTTATTATTATTTATTAGTATTAGTATCACCCTAAATTATATGTTATTTATTACGCGATCAAGTTCTTATGCAAAACTATATCACACAGTATTACGACTGTAGTCAATAGATCGAGAGTTTGATCGATCGATTGAGAGTAAGAGAGTACGAGAGAGCTTCTTCTGTTCTTGTTGCGAGTTTATTCCGAAGCGAATGAGGAAGAGGAGAAAAAAGAGGTCCTTTTGGGGCTTTCCCAGTTTCTGTCATCATCATGAAAAGTCTAATTTCGTGATTTGG
>Ga0115004_10004419_pt1 | contig 11236 bp, 7 predicted proteins | sample ArcticOcean_MG_C_10_FD_88737 | JGI IMG/M metagenome (GOLD analysis project Ga0115004, IMG submission 88737) | Marine microbial communities from western Arctic Ocean - ArcticOcean_MG_CB11_90 | ecosystem: Environmental > Aquatic > Marine > Oceanic | place: Arctic Ocean: Canada Basin | collected...
GTATAAAGTAATCTTATAGTTATTATAGTAGTATAGATAGAACTTATGACTAAGAAACCCTGAATATATAGGGGGTATCGGAGCAAAAAGCCGAAACCTATGGCCAAAAACCCAAAAAAGAAGGGGCCGTGGGGTAAATGAAAAGCATTCTGTAACTTGCTGGTAGTGAAGTATATAGAGGTATAATACTTTACTTCCCTATAATAGCATAAAACAGTGACAGTAGCCTATTAAGGTTACTAGTAAGGGGCTATTGTCACACTGCTACGGTTATTATTCGTACTAAGTTTGTAAGATTAGTAAATAACATGTAAAATGTGTAAGTATATAGAGTATACAATAAGCGAAGTAAACAAATGAAAAAACAATTCTATAAAACAGGCATGTTCAATGGTCCTAGTTATAAAAATAAAGCTTCTAAGGCAGGATCTGCGGTACCGTTTTATAAAACTGGATCATCTGCTCTATTTGTAACAGATTCTTTTACAGATCCAACAGATGAAGAAAAAAAGATAGACAAATCAAAAGCAACTCCTGTAGGCAAACCAAGAACGAGAACAGAAAATATTGTAGTAGATGGTAAAAAAGGAGTTAGAACTTTTACTGATCAGGACATGCAGACTCCTCGGAGTAACGAAGGTTCTGAAGAGTTTAAAAATGCTTTCTCTACCGCAAGACAACAAGGAGGATCAGATTTCACATTCAATGGAAAAAAATATTCTACAGAACTAGCTGGAGACAAATATACAGATACAAATTCTTCTGATGCTTTTGAAAACCCTCCGCGAGAACCATACACTAAAGATAATCCACGACCACGGGATCCAAACTCTGCAACGCCAACAGCAAAACCACCAAAACGAAAAATTCAAGGTTTTGGTTTTTATGGAAGTGCAGCTGAAGGCAATAGAAGTACATCTGGCTTTGCAACTAACTCAAATGAATTAAAAGAAGCTGCATCTAATTTTAGGTCTTTTGGTTCACAAAGTTCAGGTAATTTTAATTATGATGAAGTTTATGACAGACGAGCCTATGGCGACGGCAGAAAACAACGTCTTAGAGAAGATTTTGCAAATGATTACAATACCACGGCAACTCAAGCAAGACAAGAATACAGAACAAGCCTTAATCAAAGAATGTTAGATGGTGAATTTGATAAAAAAGAATTCAACAACAAGCTTAAAGGCTACCAGAGACAAGCTAACAAAGATAAAATGGCTTGGGAAAAAACTTATAAAGATTCTGATGAATTCAAAACATATTCTAGCGAGCGGATGAGTAATGCTTATAAAACTATTCTACCTGGACAAGGAAGTAAAAGAAGATTAAACAGAAATAAGCGAAACGTTATTGCAAATATTACAGATTCTCAAGGTAATTTTAATCTTAAAAGCCATAAAGAAGCTAAAAACAAAAATCTAAACTAATCAATATGGCCGTTAACATAGGTGACACACCAATATCAAACATATATATAGGAGACACGCCAGTGTCAGCAGTATACATAGGAGCTGTACAAGTATATCCATAACAAAATATAACACATGTCTATAATTTATTCTTACCCAACAACATCACCAACGCTAGATGACCTATTAATAGGTACAGATGTTGGAGAAGATAATGCAACCAAAAGCTTTACTGTTCAAAGTTTAGTGTCGTTGATAAATGCAGCTCAAGAAACAGGTGTAATAACAGATGTTACTATATCTACTACAGACATATTCTTACAAGCTATAAAAACATCACAGCCTGGAGCTGCGGCTATAACTTATACGGTAGGATTAACAAGTCTTCCAACTGCTGGACTAGAGACCACGCAATTTCTTCGTGGAGATAACCAATGGGTTGTACCTACGGTATCTGCAGGCATATCAGTTTTTAATCAAGGTGTAGAGATTACATCAGATGTGCCTAGTATTAATTTTATGGGAACTGGTGTAACTTCAGAAATAGGTACCGCTGGTCAAGTGGTTGTTACGATAGATGAATCAATAGGTGCAGTTTCATCTGTAACCTCAGGAACTGGTATTTCTATAGAAGCAATAGAACCAAACCCAACAGGAACTGGTGACGTTATAGTGACAAATACAGGAGTTACAAGACTTGGAGTAAGTACAGGACTATCACTAAGTGCAAACACTGGCAATGTAGTTATTTCTTTAGATGCTCAAAGCGGAGGCGGTACAGTTACATCTGTGTCCGCAGGATCTGGTCTTAAAATATCAAACGGAACTCCAACAACTTCACCTACTATAGCTGTTGAATACGCAGGAGCTCAAAATGTAATAGCTCAGGGATTAAATCCAACTATTATATCTCCATCTGATCAAATACTATTCAATCAAGTAAGCACAACTCCTTCCAATGTAAAGTCTACAACTCTAGCTACAGTGCCTATTGTCGCGCTACCTTTAGTTAAGGACTATATAGACGGGAATGAAAATTTTATATCTAACGTAACAGATATTTTTGCTACCGCAATAGCTAAAAACGCAATAACATTAGAGCAAAGTCAATATAACGGACTAGCAACTAAAGATGCAAATACATTATACTTCACAACAAATGCAGTTGTAACTGCAACGCAAGCAATACTAGCAATAGACACATCAAATATAGCTTTAGGTGCAGGCGTTCCTCCAAACCCATGGACTTTTACTGGTAATCAAATTGGAGATACTAAAACAGGTCAACCAGGAGCATCGATAGCAAATCCCTTACCATATAGTTCAAATTTAGTAGTAGATCTAAATGTGTATGAATGGCTTGGTGGTAGTGTTCCTGTAATAACTAATGCAACTGGTAATTTTCCATTAATTGCAAATAGTCCGCTTACCGTATCTTCTACATTTAGCAGCAATACTACTTTAAATTTAATTACAGCAACAACGTCAAATTCTATTTTAAATACTACTTTTTTAAAATCTTTTACTTTAACGAATGCACAAGACCCAACGGAGCAAGAGGATTGGACAACTTTTCCATCTAATTTAATAACAACTACTTATTTGCAGTCTCCGGCTCCCACTCCAACAATAAGCGGTGCTCCAAACAGCACTTATAATCAAAATCAAGAATGGGGTGTTGGTTTTTCTGTAGTAGCAGCAAGTGGCTATACGATGGACAATCCTGTAGTTACTTATGATCCTCCAACAACTGGAATCTACAACAACTCAACGGTTACCGCGACCCTTAGTGCTAATTTTACTGCGGTACCAGTAACAAATGCTTTTGTAAAAATATCCGACTTAACTAATGGTGCAAATAGTGGCGCTGGGCGTAATACTGAATACAGAATTGGAATTGAACCAAATCCCAATAATGGAGCTAGCGGTCCAACATATTTAGATCCATCAAACTTTGCTCAACCTGGAACTGAACTTATACAAATACCAATTGCATACGCACCTTATTTAAATACCACCACGGTAACAAATTTTACAGTTTGGGCAAGTACTAATTCCATTAATACTTTAGCTTATCAGTTTACTGGGACACCTAATGCTCCTCTATATGGAGAAGTACTAGAAGCTGCTGACAATTCACCAGAAAATACATTTATCGGCCCAAGTACGTCTTCTTCAATAGCTTTCAAACCAACTATTGGCGGTACTAATATAGTTTCTTTTACAGTTAACGGTGATACTATACTTAAAAATACGACAAGCAGGATAAACAATGTAAATGTTGCAGGTTTTACAAATGCCGGTACGGGTGGTACTGATATTATTACTGCTCAATATAGTATTGATGACCAAGCTACATGGGTAAATGGCGGAGCTATTGGCGGGATAGGTGTTGCTATTGTACCTGTAGATTCAACAGTACTATGGAGATATCAATTCAGCCCAAGTGTGAGTCAATCTTGTAGCTCAATATGGTACAACAACTCAACGGTACAAGTTGCTATGACAGCTACAGGTACTACTCCTAGTGCGGGAGCAACAGTAAGTGGGCCTTCAACTGCTTTATCTAATCAAACAGGTAGCCCTTCCACGGGAGTATGTGTAATTGGACAAGTTTTTAACACCGGTGTAATAGCTACACATATTACCAGCGCAACTAATACAGTAGTATCTAGCGACGTTACAATAACAGGTACTCTTATTGTAGAATTAGTAAAGTTTACTTCAGCGATATCTACAACTAAGTCAACAGCTTTAATAGCTTGCTGTAATTCCCAAAGAAACCAAAATGTCTTTGTTAAACCAGCTAATTTTAATGCAAATGTAACACCGTTTGCAGCGAATAATACTCTATATGAAGATGCATTAGGTTTAAATCCTTTAACTACTGGATTTTATCAAGTAACTTCACAAAGTGGATCAACACAGTCTTCAATAGAACTAAACAATGATAATGGAGTTATATCAACATCATATACACAGTGTAATTGTGTTACGTTGCCTAACTTTTCATCCTCATCAATTGGTGACAACCAAACTCCAACTTCAGCATGCACAGCTGTCAAAGGACCAGCTCCATCTCCACCTAGCCAATTTTACTTTTCTGGAAATGCAGGATTCGGAGGACCTACCCTCGGAAGTTATGTGTATCAAGATATTGGAGGTACTAATGCACTTCCAAATGGTTACTATGCTTATTACAACGATATTAGTGGTAACTTTTTAAGTATACAAGTAACAAATGGAGGACTTGTAAGTCAAAATGCTACAAGCTGTCCATGATAAATATATTTTATCTATAATAATAAATAACTTTATACAAAAAAATAAATGTCTATAATCTATAGTTACCCAGAGCAAACAACTCTAAACGACAATGACACTTTACTTGGTACGTCAGCTGCTCTGGTTGGCGGCAAGAAAAAGAATATAACTAGAAATTTTTCTTTAAGCGAGTTGTCTACTTATTTTGGAGTTGGTAGCATAATAAATCCAGTTGCTAGTGATTTTAAACTAGCCGTATTTAATCAAGGCGGTACTAAAATAACAGACTCTATAATAAGTCAAAATGCTTTTCCAAATGGTTCAGCAATAATAATAACAGGTAGTTTAACCGCAACTTCTGGAACGTTTAATGGATTTCTTGATGTAAACGGCGGAGCTTCCTTAGGTACTGGTTCTGAGAATGAAATAGTAACATTAGCATCTACAACTAGGTTTAATGCCCCAATACAAGATCAGGTAGGAATAGTAGGGGCGTTAGATCAAATTTTAATTTCCGATGCGGCTGGTAGAGTTAGCTGGCAGAATTATACTTCTGGTTTAACTTACACAGGAACTTGGGATGCTACTAACAACGTAACGGCACCACAAGGAGTTCCTCTAGTTTCTAGCGTTGGAACTAATGGAGAGTTTTATATAGTAACAGTAGCTGGTAACACGCAATTAAATGGTCAACCAGTAACTCCTACTACACCTCCTTATTGGAATATTGGCGATTGGGTTGTATTTGTTGAAAACGGAGCTGCTGGTGTTTGGCAAAAAATTGATAATAGTTCTGCATTAATAGGTACAGGTACAGATAACAAAATAGCAATGTGGACTGGCGGTGCAACTCCATCTACTACATTAACAGATTCTTTAATATCGCAAGACGCTGGAGCTACAGTGGTTACAGTCGCTGGAGCACTTACTTCTACAGGTAATATTAATGGGGTTAACATAACGGGTACAGGTAACTTAAGCGGTGATAATTTACTTCTTACAGGAACAGTAAGTTTAAACACACAGTTAGGTACTTCCGGTCAAGTTTTAACTTCTCAAGGAACTGCAGATGCTATATGGGCTAATCCTACTCCAGTTAATAATATTACAGGATCAGGCACAGTAAACACGTTATCTATGTTTACTAATCAATACACTGTAGGTGATTCTATAGTAACGCAGGATGCTGGAGGTACTATAGTTACAACTGCTGGAAATTCTTCAATTACAGGTTACATACAACCTACGACACTACAAGACGCGGGCGCAAGTCCAGGAACTGCCGGTCAAGTCTTAACATCTACAGGTACGGCTTTAGACTGGGTTGGTGCTAACACCATTGGGGATACGTATACAATATCTTCAACAACTACTCCTGGAGCTAATAGAGTTCCTATAGATTTAACAGCCGCAAGTGGAGCCGGTGCAAGCTCAATTCTTAATCTTGTAGAAGGAAGTGGAATAACATTAACACAAACCTCATCTACAGAAATAACAATAGCCAGTACAGTTACAAGTGGTGTTAATTCACTTCAACAAATATTAGGAACAAACTCATCAACTACCGCTCTTGATTTAACTGGAACTGCTAGCGGAGGTGTTTTAATAGGTAATATTACTATAGCATTAAACGAGTTTGGTGGTAGTGGTTTTATTGGAACAGTCCCTTCAGCAGGTGCTGGAACAGATAATCAAAAGTTTTTAAGAGGTAACGGAAATTGGGAAACGCCAACAGATACAGATACTACTTACACTTTAGCTGCAGGAGTTAAAAGTGCGGCTAGCGTTCCCTTAAATTTAACTCCATCAACTGGATCTGGTACTGCTGTTAACTTAACAGAAGGAACTGGTATAACATTAACGCGAAACGCAGCTGGAAACGACATAACAATAGCAGGCTCTGCTCAAGGAGTGACAAGTGTAAGCGGAACGGCTAATAGAATAGCTATAACTGGAACCCCAACGGCTCCTATTGTAAATGCTGTAACTGGAACAGTTAATTCAAGTTCTTTAACTTTAGCTACAGGTCAAGAAATACAAAGTGCTATAAATGCAGCATTAATTGGTTTTTTAGAATTCAAAGGAGGCTTTAATGCCGCAAGTGGAGTTATAGATGGCGGAACAGATAATCTTACTGTAGGAGCTGCTAGAGTAGCTGTAGAAATTGGAGATTTTTATATTGTAACTACTGCTGGTGATTTTTACGGTGACGCTACAGAGCCTTTAGCTATTGGAGATCAAGTTATAGCTATTACAGCTTATTTAGTAGGGCAATCCGCAATTGCAGGTTGGGTAAAAGTACAACAAAATATAGGTGTAGCAACTGACGTGGTTCAAGGTATAGCTAATTTTCCAACTGGAAATAATCAATTAAACATTGCAACAGGATCCGTAACAGCTAAAACTTTTGGTGACGGAAATTCAGGAACAAGTACGACAGGTGGTTACGTGCCAGATGCAACAAGTGCAGCTGCTGGAACGTTTTTGAAAAAAGATGGAACGTGGTCAGTTGCAGGTTCACTCACAGGAACAGGTACTCAATATAAAGTACCATTATGGAGCAACGTCGCTGGCACAGCATTAGGCAATTCACTATTTACTCAAGATCCTTCTGCTACTAAAGTAACCTTAGATGGTTTACTTGAAGTGCTTGGAGATGGAACTCTTACGGGTACTGGTGGTCAAATTAAATTGAATTGTTCATTTGGAACTCACGGAATTACTATAGAAAGTGCGCCTCATAGTGATAATGCTACATATACTTTAATACTACCATCAACGCTTACAAACACAACTGGAAAAGTGTTAACTTCTGGTGGTAGTTCAGCTGGTGCTCAATTAACTTGGTCAACACCAGTTACAAGCGTAGGTTTAACAGAAACAGGTAATGCACTTACTATCACAAACTCACCAATAACAAGTACTGGTAATATTAATATCGCAGGCGCTGGAGCTTCTACACAATATATAAACGGGGAATTAAATTTAGTTACTTTTCCAACTGTAGATAACTATGTGTCATGGACTGCTGACTCTGACCAAGGCACAAACATAGCGGTTACATCTGGAGTCAACTTAAAATTCACAGGTGCTGTAACAGCTAGTGGTGCAGGTATTGCAACTGATTCTGCTGTTAGTGCAAATGAAATGACTATAGGTCTTATAAACGCAGGCGGTACGCCAAGTGCTACTACGTTTTATAGAGGAGATGGTCAATGGGCTGCACCAACAGCTTCTGGAGCTTCTGTTATAGATGTATTTTCAACCCCAACCGTTTCTTTAACTGGAGCTGTTTTTGGTCCTATGACTGGAGTTGCACCGCCTAATACTTCTTATACTGAAGTTTATTTTGATGGTGTTTATCAAGAAATAGGCAATTACAGTATAACTGGAACTAATAATATAACATTTTATACCACTCCACCAACCGGTGTATCTATAGAGGTTAGAGTAGTTTCTGATGTAACACTTGCTAATGTATTAACTAGCATAAATGGAAACACAGGACCAGATGTAATTTTAAACCTAACTACATATATAACTGGTAATTTATCACCAACTGATGTTAATCAAAAAGCTTTTGTGTTTACATCTGCAACTGCTTATACTTTAACATTACCAGCTAATCCAAGCGTAGGAGATTCATTTAAAATAGCTCAAAGATACAACGGAACAGATCCTGCGGTTGTAGGTCCAACTACAAATACAATAGCTAGACCAGCTGGACAATTAATAATGGGTCTTGATCAGGATTTAGTTATAGACAATGTAGCCGCAAGTTTTGAAATGATATGCACAACTGCAAACGCTACAACTAATCAAGGATGGGTTATAATAGGCGCAGGAGCTTAATAATAATAAAATAAATAAATAAAATAAATATGAGTAATTTTTCAACATTTTTTCCAGTACCAGGTGGTGGTGGTGGCGGTGGGATTCTTAATGAAGAAGTGTTTACAACTTCAGGAAGTTTTGATCCAGCTGCTAAAGGCTTATCAATTGGCGATAAAGTTTCACTTTTTATATGCGGCGGCGGTGGTGGCGGAAATACCTATAAATACAATCAAGCAACAGGTGGTTCTGGTGGATTAGTAAAACAAGGAACTTTTACTTTAACTTCAACTTCCGCTATACCTGTAAATATTGGAGCTGGAGGAACCACAGTTAGCCAAAACGGTTTGTTTGGAGGTGTAGGTGGATTAACATCTGTAAGTGGATCTGGAGTTTCGCTAGCGGCATCTGGTGGAAACGGAGGATGGTCTACTTATACTGTTAGTAATTCTGGAAATGCAAGCCCAGGTATGAGCGTCGGTCCTCACTGGGGAGCTACCGCAGGTTATTCCGGTAGTGGTTATCAGTCTGTCGCGTCTTCTGCAGGCCCTGGCGTTAATGGATACGGAGCTGGTGGGTTTGCTAAATCCACAGCTGTAGCGAATGGCTCAGGAGCAATAAGCATAGGAACTTATGCAATGCAAGGAACCGGTGGTGGAAGTGGAACAGGAGGAGGGGTTGGCATGCCTGGAATTGTAAAAATTTATTATTAAAATTATGGGATACTTTAAAATAGAAAACGGAATTGTAGTTAATGCTATTGTAGCTTCTGCAGAATTTATAAACACTATAGAAGGAACTTATATAGAGTCTCAAGAAGGATTTGGTATTGGCGACACTTATGACGGAACATCATTAACTAAAATTAATACTGGACCAACAGAAGAAGAAATAGCTATTGAAATTAAAGAACAAGCGAAAGATTGGAGAAACTTTGAATTAGAAAAAACTGATTCAAGAAGTGCGGCTTCAGATGATCCTCAGCATGATACTATAATAGTGTACCGTCAAGCTCTTAGAGACTGGCCTTCAACATCTGACTTTCCAGACACAAAACCAACACTATAATAAATGGCATTAACTAAAGTTTCAACTGGCGTTGTAGACATGAGTCAAGATACCGGAGGCTTAGTTATAGCTAAAGGTATTACCGGAGAACAACCGACGTGTAATCCTCCTACAACAAGCAACCTTGGTTCTATCCGAGAGAACATGACTGAGGACAAAGTTGAAGTTTGCACTTCCACTGGTTGGCAGTTTTTAGAAGAAGCTGGATCATCTTTTATACCTTTAACAGTTGACTATTTAGTAATCGCTGGAGGTGGTGGAGGTGGCTCATCTACCGGAGCTTCAGGTTCTGGAGGTGGTGCTGGTGAATACTTAACAAGTATAGGCGGAACATCTTTACAGTTAGTAGCTAATACAACTTACAATGTTATTGTTGGAGCTGGTGGTGCTGGTGGTGCTGGAGGTGTTGCTACTAACGGTACAAGTGGTTCTAATAGTCAGTTTATATCCTCTACATATCTTGCAAGAGGTGGTGGTGCTGGAACTTGTTATTCGGTTTCTACAGCTTCTATACCCGGAGGTTCTGGTGGAGGTGCAGATACTCAAAATATGGCAGGGGGTGCTTCAACAGCAGTTTCTCCTGGACTAGGATTTGCAGGAGGTGCAACAGGAGCACACGGTGGAGTTTATCCTTCTGCTGGAGGTGGTGGAGCTGGAGCTGTTGGAGAATATGCTGCTGGTACAAGTGGTGGTGGAGATGGTGGAGCTGGTGTTTCTACTAGCATAACAGGAACTTCTGCTTTCTACGCTGCAGGTGGTGGAGGCGGACTCTTTGGGCCTTCAGGATATACAAATGTCGGTATAGGTGGTAGTTCAATTGGAGGTAGTTCATCTCTTACAGGTAATGCTTCTGGTGGAGCGGCTAACACTGGTTCTGGTGGAGGTGGTGGAAGTTATAGCACAAGCACAGTATCTTATGGTGGCGGCAATGGAGCGTCTGGAGTAGTTATACTTAGATTTCCAACAAGCTTCCTTGCACCAACACCTACTTTGTCTAATAATATAACTACAGATCAAGTTGCAAATGTAGCTGGGTATAGAATAATGACATACACTTGTACTAGTGCAACCCAAAACGGAACTGTAACACTAACATTTTCATAAAATGGCAAATACTAGAGTAACTAATCCTGTAACAGGATTCGACTCAGCTACTGAAGAAGGATTAAAACTACCTAGCGGTACTAATGCTAATTTACCAACTGGAGTTCAAGGTATGATTAGAAATGATACTGATGAAACTGGAGGCGATAGTTCTGTTACCGCTATAGAGCATTACAACGGAACTACGTGGAGGTATTTTGCAGCTACAGAGTCGCCTGATGTTATTTACCCTACTAGTTTAAAAATGTATTTAAATTCTACTGATACAGCTTCTTATTCTGGAAGTGGAACAGCTTGGAACGACTTAACTAGTAACTCAAATAATGCTACATTATACAACATTACACAACCTAGTTCTACATTTTTAAGATTTAATGGCAGCAGTGGCTACGCAAGCCTTCCTACTGATCCGGGTATAGGCGCGGGCACCAATTGGAGTATATCTATGTGGGTGAAAACAGATTCGCAAGGATCTACCGATAATATAATTGATTACAACCATTCTGTAAGCGGAGGTTTTACAATACAGGGGGGAGTTTATTATGTTAATAATGGTGGCA
>Ga0115004_10004420_pt1 | contig 11236 bp, 5 predicted proteins | sample ArcticOcean_MG_C_10_FD_88737 | JGI IMG/M metagenome (GOLD analysis project Ga0115004, IMG submission 88737) | Marine microbial communities from western Arctic Ocean - ArcticOcean_MG_CB11_90 | ecosystem: Environmental > Aquatic > Marine > Oceanic | place: Arctic Ocean: Canada Basin | collected...
AAAAGCGAAAGGGAACTGTTAACCTACCACGGTATATATAGTCGTTACATTTTGCTCATATATTATTAATGTTTACCGCCTTGATGCATTTTCTCCTCCGCTAAATTCAACAACAAAGTGTCCGCGTTTAGCATCACTTTATTATTACTTCTCGACCTTGTCTCCGCAATCTCTCTCGCAGCCTCGATTCTTCTCAACGTCAAAAACGCTGGATTGTTACTAATCGCCTCGCCAATCAACTTTGCCGATTTTGCTTCCCCATCTGCTCTAATAATCGCCGACTTCTTATCTTCCCTCGCTCGTTCGACGACGAATTTCGCTCTCTCCGCGTCTTGCTGCGCAACCTGTTTCGCTTCGATCGCCGCCGTATACTCTCTCCCAAACGTCAACGCAGTAATCGAAACATCATCGAGAACCATATGAAATGTTTGCGCCCTTTGAATCAACATATTCCTGATTTGTAAACTGACGTTTTCTCTCTTTGTTATTAACTCGCTCGCGTTATGTTGCGCCACGACGCTCTTCAACGTGTCGTGTATTAAACTCGGTAAAACGCGTTCGTTAAAATCTGTCCCTAATTCTCTGTAAATCTGCGGTAACTTATTCACGTCCGGTCTCGTTAAAACTCTTATGGATAAGTTAACCATTTGTAAATCTTTCGACCCGCTCGTTGACGATACTTGATGCGCTCTCGAGCGAACGTCGTATATCACCGGTCTCTCGATCCATGGGATCACGAGATGCGTTCCCTCCGAGTACGTCTGTTCTTTTATGCCCACGGCCCTGTTATACACGATCGCCCTGTGGCCGCCTTCGACGTTGAATAAACTGCGAATTTTTAAACAACAATAATTTATTAGTATTAGTATTAGTATTAGTATTATATAACGATCGATGATTGTTTAAGAAGAAAAAGAAACACGCGCGCGCACGCAGTTACCATTCACGTCGTCAGTAACGCGTAAAAGTAAACGATCGAAACATGATTCACAGAGGCTTGTTGGTCTCTGCAGTCGCGGAATCAAAATAATCCAACGCCCGTTTTGGACTCCTCGCCGTGCTATTTACAGCGCGTTTGTATTGGACGCGAAGCTAACTCGTTAATGAATTAAACTGATTTACCTGTGGTACAGACCGAACGAACAGGCGCCGAGACCGAGTAAGCCTTGGATCGCTCCAGTCACCGCTGGCACGTTTACGTTTCGCACGTTTTGCATATCGTTCCTCCTCTTCTTTTTTTTCTTCTTCTGTTCTTCTGACGAACGACGGCGGACTGCTGACGGACAGATAAATTTTTGGAAACTCTTTTGGATGGTTTTTGCAAAAAATGAAAAAAAAGAGAAAAAGAGAAAAAAGAACAAGAAGAAGAAGAAGAAGAAGAAGAAGAGGAAGAAGAAAGAGAAAAAGAGGAAAAAGAACAAGAAGAAGACGAAGAAGAAGAAGAAAAAGAGGAAAAAGAACAAGAAGAAGAAGAACAAGAAGAAGAAGAAAGAGAGGAAGAAAAAGAGGAAAAAGAACAAGAAGAAGAAGAAAGAGAGGAAGAAAAAGAGGAAAAAGAACAAGAAGAAGAAGAAGAAAAAAAGAAGAAGAGTAGAAGCGTAGAAGACGGAAGAAGAAGACGTTGGAAGAAGACGAAGAAGAGTTTCTCACTTTCTCTCTCGCTCTCTCTACTGCTTAGCGACGAGTTTGTTTTGACGCGCGGGCGCGTTCTCTTCTCTCTTCGTTTAAACACGTAATCAATTAAATTAAATTAAATTAAACTCTCTCTTAATCTCTACTTGTCGACGAGTAGAAAGAAGGAATAACTTTTGAATAACGAAAAGGAAAAATGAATTTCGAGAACGGAGAATCGCAATCGTTCGCGTTTAATTTCATCGATTACGCTCCTACTGCTATTACTACTGCGCATGCTGCTCATGCTGTTAATGATACAAACGCGACTGTTATTACTGTAATAGATAACAGGAAGAAGAAGAAGAAAAAGAGACTGAACAGTAAAGATGATTGCGAGTTAGAGATATTCCAAAGCGTGAACACGGAGTCAGTGACGATTTTCGAAAACGGATTAACGATTAAGAAGAAAGTAATCATGAGCACGCGTCAGAGAGAAATCTTTAAAGAAGAAACCGATTATTCAGCCCGTGCTGATGCTGATGATGATGAGGAATACGACGAAGTGAAAGGGAAATACGAAGGCGGGTTGAAGATGTGGGAGCGCGCGAAAGATTTAGGTGATTACTCGCGTGAGAATAAAAAGAGTGCGATGGTCGTGAAGGATGAGAAATACGACGTAGTGAAAGGGAAATACGAAGGTGGGTTGAAGATGTGGGAGTGCGCGAAAGATTTAGGTGATTACTTGTGTGAGAATAAAAAGAGTGCGATGGTCATGAAGGAGAGGGTGTTAGAGCTCGGGTGCGGGCACGGCGTGCCAGCGATTTGCGCTTGTTTGTTGTACGCAGAGACAAAGACGAGAACGATCGAGGAAGAAGAAGAAGAAGAAGATAATAATAATAATAAGAAGAATAAGAAGAATAGTTTTTGGTGCGTGTTCCAGGATTATAACGAAGAGGTTTTGAAGGAAGTGACGATTCCGAACGTGAGATTGAATGGAATTGATGAAGATCAATGCGAGTTCTTCGCCGGCGATTGGGAGGATTTGTTGCCGTCATCATCTGAAGAGGAGCCTTTATTGAAAGCGAACGATTTCGATTTGATCTTATCGTCAGATACGATTTATAACACCGAGGATGCTAAGAAACTCGCGAAACTGATTTATAATTGTCTCAAAATTAATCGCGAGAACACGGAGGAGACGATTGATAAAGGGCCGATTTGTTTACTGGCACAGAAACGCTATTATTTCGGCGTCGGCGGATCGACTGCGACGTTTATGAAAATATGTTTCGATTTATATGCAGATAAATTAAGGTGCGATGTAGTGAAAGAAATCGCAGACGGCGCGAGTAACGTTCGCGAAATCATTCGATTAGTAAAGTTAGCTTAGAATATTTAGTATCAAACATAGTAGCATAATTGTTGCATAACACAATTTTTTACGCAAAAAGGTTTCAACTCAAAACGCGGACACGGTTGCCTTTAATCTCCAAAACTTCAACCGCGCCACCATAAATACCTCGACTCGCGCCTACATCGACTCTCCACACGGCGCCTTTACAGCCAGAATTCACGCCGCTCGTTTGAGGTGTGTGACCAATGACCAATCTTTTAGCTTGAGGTTCAGACGTCAACTCCATTGCCGATTTCAATCTGCGACACGCTTCTGCTTCATATTTTACGCCAGCATCTTTCCCACCGTACTCTCTCGTCCACACGACACCTTCGCTTTCGACGATCATTGAGGGCGGACTTTTCAATTTTCCTTGCATCCATAACGAAACTTCTTTATTAATTCTATCGAAACCATAATTAACATGGTTCGGATTCACGCCAGCGTGCGCGAAAATGGTCTCGCCGACTTGTAAAACCGTCGGATGTTTCGATAGCTTCATCGCAAACACACCTCCTGGTTGAAATAACTCTCTACGCGCCCGAATGCCTTGTTGAATTGGATCCGTTTTTCTGAATTTTTCCTCCGCTTGCTTCAATGGAGACATTTCTTCTTCTTTCTTATCATTTATCGTCTTATCATTCTCTTTATTATTCTCTTTATTGTTCTCAACGTTATTATTAATTTTAATATTATTATCATTATTATTAACAATCTCCTTCTTCTTCAACTTCTCTAAATACTCGCCGCACTCTAAATACGCGCCATTAGTAGCGTAACGAAAATCGCCCATCACGTTCATAATCTCATGGTTCCCATTCATAACAATTACGTTCCCGCCCTCACTTCTGGCTTTCTTCTTCAACCTCATTAATTTCGTAAATATCGCGAGCTCACAATCGCCTCGATCCAGGACGTCGCCGACTTGAACTACAACCGAGTCTTTCCCAATCCATTGCCCGTTCTTATCCATCACTTCGGCTATTTCGAGAGCTTTCATCATTGCTGGGAAGTCGCCATGGACGTCCCCGATTGCGATTAGTCGTCTATTGCCTATATCGATCTTCCCTGACAGTTCATCATCATCATAATTATTATTAATCTCTATCTTATTATTACCATTTACGTTAGCGAACGCATCGAAGGACTTCGAATCTTTTCGTTGCGCTAAAGATAACAACGTTAAGCTCGCGCCAGTGACTACAGTAATCGCGATTTGTCTCCTTCTTATTAAACCGATTTTACTTATTCTTCTTCGTTCGCTGTTTAACTCGATTTCTTTATTAAAGTTGTTCGTGTTATTGAATTGATTAGGGTTTGATGAAGCCGCCGATGACATCTTTATTATTATTATTATATTATGTTATCACTATTTCGTATTACTTATTTCAAAGCGCTAAAGTCTGAAAGTGTAAAGAGCGAACAAAAGTGTCGAAGTGACAAAAATGACAAAAAATGAAAAATAATAATTTGAAAGGCCATCATTGGCAGGAAAAATAAAAAAGAGGCCGTAAGTATTGGAGATTAAATGTACCGTTCAGAACCTGGCGCTTTTTGTGACATAGTATTGCTTTCTTGTACGTACGTTATAGTTCTGTTGTTGTCGTTGTTTCTTTTTCTTTTTCTTTCTTTCTTCGTTCATCGCGCGATTGTATTCTGAATCTCAGCCTTTGCAATCGCGGAGCGTTCGATGACGTCTAGGCCGGCGATGTTGAACCCTAAATCGTCCAAGCGTTCTTTCGTTCTTGATCTTATTAACGGCTTTAAATCATCTAATGTCGCTCTGGCCTCTCGCGTTGCGCCGAGTTGTTGGAAATGTAATCTGATGATTAAATTCGTCATCGTGCAACATAACTCAACTTTTTCGTTTCTTTCGAGCCAATATTTGAGGTAATCGAGTAATAATCTGCAGTAAAGGAACGGGAGGCATAGAATCGCGCGCTCAAGTTCTGCTGGTCTGACTTGCGCGACTTGGTACAGAGCGTATTGACGCGGCTCCATGTTGAGCAATAACGGGTTCGGTTTTAACTGCGGAACTTTCGATGGGTCGACGCTTTGCAGTTTATCGTTTTCGTATAAGGCGCGACGTTCGAGCTCATGCTTGGCTAAATCCACGGCGGCGGCGATTTTGTCCGCCGAATCGAGCGTTTCCATCGTCCTGCGTCCAGCTAAACCGGATTCGTTGTTACCATTTTGTTCACCGACGATATTGTTGCCGTCTTTGTCGAATAATCGTTCACTGTTTTTACGATCTTCTTCATCCATTTCAATCCCGGCGTTGTCCTCAAACATCGAATCGAGCCTTTTTTCCTTCTCTTCGTCCAAGAAGAACGGCTCTTTCGTTCGTTCGTACAATCGTAACGAGCGATCTGCTCCGGCTGAAATGACGAAAGAGCCAGTGGTTGAAATTGCAATAGTCCAAACCGCCATGTGATGTTCATCCAACGAGAGAAGCATTTCGTATTTATCTAAATCCCAATAGCGAACTCTTTTATCTTTTCCGCACGTAAAAGCGTAGTGCGTTTTATTGACGAATTTTAAAGCCATGACTGAGTCATCGTGCGCGTGAATCGATCTATGGCAATCACCGAAATCTAAGCCCCAAACACGAATGTTCTTATCTTGTCCAGCACTCGCCAATAAAACTGAGTCCGAAGACACGTCGTGGCATAGCGCAGGTAAGCGGTGACCGTATAAAGACAACGAAAACTTTAAAGTATCCGCAAAGAAAACTTTCAAAGTATTATCGAGTAAAGATGCGGTTAAAAGTTTACCATCTGGCGTTATCGAAACGCTCAAAACATCGTCGGACATTTGCAAAGTTTTCGAATGCGTCGCTGTAAGTTTTTTCATTCCCTTTTTGTCTCTTTTGTTCGCTGCGACTAAAGTCCATTCCCAAAATTTAATCGTCTTATCGCCCGAACACGTGACGAATCCAGACTCGTCTGGAAGAGCACAAATGCCCCAAACTGGGCCTTCGTGTGCAATTTTCAAAGGATCTAATTGCGATAAATGTTGATCGCCGTTTTCTTCTTCTCCGTTTTCATCATCATCATTATTGTTATTATCTTCTTTCAATTTTGAGTTGGCAGCAGAGGCTGAGTTCGTTCCGGCTAAACAATCGATGATTTCTAAACCACCTTCTTTTGTTCCAACTACGGCATTTCTTCCATCGGGAGCAAAAAACGCACACGTGCCGTAACCAGACTCGATCGTTCGAGCACATTTTCCAGTGTCAGCATCCCAAACTTTTGCACCTGAATGAGAGACGGAAAGAAGAAAACTTTCATCGGGCGATAACGCGATGACGCGAACATCCGCTCTATGGCCAGAAGATCTAGCAATCGACCGTTTCTTTGGTTCTCTCTTATCTTCCTTCATCTTTGTCGATATGTTGGCAATGTCGTAAAGTTCGACTGCGTTTGAGTCAAGAGAAATAGCTAACGAAATCTGTTTATCGAGATGCGAATCCATAGTCTCCGGTTGAAACGCAAACGGTGCGATGGATTTCCCAGTAGGGCGAACGATTGATGATAATTCAAATGCATCTTTCGCATTAAATCTATTCAAATCATCTTCGTCATCGTTCTCTTCTTCATCATCGTCATCGTCTTCATCATCATCGTTGCTTTTTTGGTTATTGTTATTTGTCGATTTTTTCATCTTCTTTGCGTTTTCTTTTTCGCGCCTTCTTTTAAAGCGCCTTTTTCGTTTCTTTTCAATCTCCTCTGCGTTTTTCACGTCATAGATCTCTATAGATTTTCCTACGCTTTGAATGCCGAGAGCAGTTCCTAAACTCGAAAACTGTAACGAAATCGTTCGACTTCTCGCTTCTTTTGCAAACGAGCCGATAAAGCGCAAGCGCAAAGCCTTGTCCAAAATATTATCTTTAGCTATTCTTTCTGCATCTTCAACGCCATCGTTCAATAAGTTCTCGTTTGAATTTCTTAAGATCGAGCCTTCTTCGACGCCTTTGAATACGGAATAAAATTTAATCTCTCGTTCATTCCCAGCTATGGCGACTATTCCATGTGAATCTTTATTATTATTATTGTTATCATAATTACCTACGTTTACAAATTGTGAATACGCGGATGCCCAACACTCGCCACCGAAACCAGATATCGTCTGACAACATCTTTGTCCAACTAAATCCCAAACCTTTGCAAAGCCATCTTTCGATGTCGTCACCAAAGCCGTATTTGTGAAATTCGTCTCTGTTTCAGGTTTTATCGATTGTAAATTGTTCTTGTCTTTTTTGTCGTCATAATAATTGACATCATCATCATCATTTTCTACTTTCTTCTTATTCTTCTTCGTCTTTGCACTCGCTAATAATAATGCTTTATTATCATCATTATTACCGTGTTTAACAAACACCATGCTCGTAATCTGCCCCCTATGCCCTTTCAACCTAAACATCCCTCTCTCCTCGAGAACGTCCCATACGACGACGTCGGTATCCTTACCTCCGCTCACTAAACTAGTACAATCATCGGTCCACAAAAGCGCACTCACGGCTGTCTTATGCCCCCTAAACACTATATCGCTCTCACAATACTCTTCCATTTTTCTCTCATCATCATCATCGTCCTCAAAATCATCACCATCGTCATCGAATGCTCCCTCACCCCTTCTTTTCCCCGAATCATCTCTCAAAATCGCTCTCAAACAATCGTTCCATACTCTCACTGAACCATCGGAGAACCCGGCGGCGAACTTTTTCCCATCAATAGCTTGCGCTAACGAAGTCACTCTGACGACTTTCTCGGCCGTGCCGTCCAATGAGTTGTACGTTTTAGGTGCCCAGATTTCTCTAATGATCTTCCCAGTTCTCTCGTTTATGACATTAATCGTCTCAGCAGCCGCCGCGAAGATAAATCTGGCATTATTACTCGTATTATTATTCGCAGAGTACGCGATGTTCACATCTGGTTCGCATAAGATGCCGAATTTTTTCGTGTGTTCGTAGCGTAAATACGCTTTGACCATTGTTTAATTGATTCGATTCGAATCGATTCGAATCGATTACCTTTTTCTTAAAGAGCGCGTTTGAAGCCGTTTTTTGTTCGGAATTTGTAAGGCACTAACAACACGTGTGATTTGGAACAAAAGATGTAAGATGAGAATAAAAAGCGTACCGTACTGACGATGAAGACAACTTACATTTTGTAATTTTCAGTGAGAGCGTATGGAAACTGAAACTTAAGAGAACGATCGATGTGTGTATGTGTGATTATGTTTACGTTTCTTTTCTCTACTACGCGACTTGCAAAAAATGCTTGCGCTTTTGGAACTTCATGAACTCGCTTACGCTAACAATCCAAAACATGAAGAGAAACGTACACGTCCAGGATTGCCCAAGAGGCGCAGTCGTGTTGAATAAATCTTGCACTTGTAACTCTGGGACGTAAATGGCGCATGCCATGATAGTCAGAGAAGTTACGCAACCGTAGATAGTGACCTCGTTAGAGAAGAACCCTTGCTCGAAGATCGACGTTCGGCGAGTTCTGCAAACGAAGATATTCCAGAATTGATTTACGATCAACGTGAGATACCAAGCAGTACTGGCTTGTTTGTAAATCAAATTTTGTTTCATCGCGTCAAACGATGTTCCATTTGCAAGCGTCAAAATTTTATCGCTAGCGGAATATGGTGGGCCTTTGAAGTATCCTTTGTCGAGCGAAAACGCAACATCGGGCAACTCAATGCCGTAGTGATGGAATACCAAAGCGTATGCCATGAAACAAGTCAAAGATGAAAACAAACCTGAGATGACGTAGGAGAAGATTAATGTTTCTCTCGTGATCAAATGATCTGTACGCGGATTGCGAGGAGGTCGTCGCATAATATCAGCCTCGGCTTTCTCGTAAACTAACGAAATGGCAGGACCTTGCTCGGTTAACAAATCGATGGACAAAATCATGATCCCGTTCATTGCGAGAGGCATTCCAAGCGCGAGATTGAAGAACACTGGAACCAATTGCGGCGTTAAATGCGCAAGAGTATACGTGATTGACTTTGAGAGATTATCAAACACAGCGCGTCCTTCTGCCACCGCGTGCTCGATCGAAGCAAAATTATCATCGAGAAGCACAATGTCAGCAGCCTCGCGAGCGACATCTGAACTTTGAGGGCTACCCATAGCAATGCCAATATGTGCGGCTTTCAAGGCCGGCGAATCATTGACACCATCACCGGTGACGGCGACAATTTCTCCAACGTCTCTTAAATGCTCAACTAATTTTAGTTTCATTTGTGGTGACGTGCGTGCAAAAACAATCTCTTTCATTCGCACGATAACCTCCCAGTCGCTCTCAGTGAAAGTTTCTGCTTCAGCGCCGCTTATGACGACTGCGTCACAATCTTCGGCTAACCAATGCTTCTTCAACTTTGCAGGAGCAAGTTCGTGACTTGTCGGCAAAGTGATTATGCCAACCTTTCGAGCGATCGCCTCGGCAGTCAAGGGATGATCGCCAGTAACCATCGCAACCTTTATAGAAGCCGAGCGGCATTTAGCGATGGCATCGGCAACGCCCGGTCTTGGCGGATCAACTAAAGAGATTAAACCGGCAAAAGTAAAATTCACCCCTTGCAAGAGCGCATTCGGATCTTCAACGTTCGCATAATCACGCGCAGGAACGCGAGCGTACGCAAAGCCGATAACTCTTTCACCGCATACGCCAAAACGATGATAAGTATCTTCGAAATTTTCCGTGAACTGCGCATCGATAGGGCGCTCACCGCGCTCGTGCGCAAAAGTCGTACACCTCATAATTACGCGTTCAGGTGCTCCTTTTAAGAAGATTAAAAATTCGTTCGAGCTTGGACAAGTACAAACAACGGCCGCGTACTTATTCACAGAGTTGAACGGAATCTCAAATTGCGTTACGAACGAGCGTTTAGCGAGAGAGACTGGATATATCGCGTCTGCATATCGCAGCAAACCGGCATCTGTGGCATCACCGCGGACGATTTCTCGGACGCCGCGAACGTCTTCAAACGCGGCTTGGTTATTCACGCCGGCAATCGTCAATAGCTTGGCGTGCGTTGAGAACATTTCCCAATCGAGAGACGCGTTGGCGCCGGACATTAACGCCTTGAACGAAGAAATTGTAAACGTATTCCCGGGCGTCGATCGTGCGGAAGAATCTTCAGATGCGCGCTTACGCGCAGTATAATCTCCTCGTTCTCGCATGTGCATCGAAGCGCGTTCTTGAAACGTATCCAAAATGACCGATGTTCCTCCAGCGTGCACGTTATGGATAGCGCCTCCGTAGAACAAGTTCTCGACGGTCATCATGTTTTGAGTCAACGTTCCAGTCTTATCTGAACAAATGATCGAACATGCGCCAAGAGATTCGATGATATCAATGCGTTTCACCAAGACGTTCTTTTCGCTCATTCGTTTCGCGACGACGGCCAAACATGATGTAACCGTTGCAGCGAGTCCTTCGGGTATGTTTGCGACTAGAACAACTATGAAGCCGTTCACGAAGCAAGTCAAAAAATCAACGCCACGGCTCATACCAACCACGAACAAACAAATTGCTGTGGTTAGCGCAAAAATTGCAATGATGTTAACAAATCGGTGAATCTCCTTTTGAAGTAAGGATTCCTCGATATGCCCAGACGAAGATGCCAAAGAGGCAATCGTTCCAATCATCGTTTGATTCGCGGTTCGAATCACGACTCCGTGACCTGAACCTTGCATAACGAGCGACGAAGAGAAGACGATATTTTTCGCTTCCATCGGTCTATCGCTTTGCGCGTCGACAAATCCACTCACTGGCGCGCTCTCGCCCGTGAGAGACGAATTCTCTGTTTTCAAATCTTTCACTGAGATCAAACGTAAATCAGCTGGAACTCTATCGCCGAGTTGTAAATGAACGACGTCGCCGCAAACGAGAAATCGTGGATCACATTTTTTCTCAACTCCGTTTCTTACGACGTTACACGAGGTCGGCATCAACTTTTTAATCGCCGAAAGCGTCGCGGCCGAGCCTCTTTCTTGATAATACGTAATCACGCACGTCAAAACGACGATGACATATAAACACGCTCCGAAATATAAATTCTCCTTCTGCTGCGTATCGAGCGCAAACGCGACGTGGCACAAGACGCCAGCCGCGAGTAATAACAGCATGAACTTATCGAGAAACTTCGATAATAATTGAATATACCATGGAACAACCGTTGGGGGCGTTAAGCAATTTTCGCCAAACTCCC
>Ga0115004_10004421_pt1 | contig 11232 bp, 10 predicted proteins | sample ArcticOcean_MG_C_10_FD_88737 | JGI IMG/M metagenome (GOLD analysis project Ga0115004, IMG submission 88737) | Marine microbial communities from western Arctic Ocean - ArcticOcean_MG_CB11_90 | ecosystem: Environmental > Aquatic > Marine > Oceanic | place: Arctic Ocean: Canada Basin | collected...
AAGCTGGTTTTCGTTATGGAGACATGGCGCCTATGGCAATAATTGAATTTGTAGACCGTGATGTAAATGCAAAAGGTGCGGGTGACAAAGCTCGCCTTGAAGCAGAAGAAGCTACAGAAAGCTAAATATAGTTAAAAGAATTCCAAAAAACGAGCCAAATAGGCTCGTTTTTTTTTGCCTGCAAAGAATTTGAAATTAATTAAATTAAATAATAATATCCTAAAAAGTAATTTCCATAGAACTTTAAAAATATTATTTGTATGAACTAATAATAAAAGATTGTAGTGTTTATTAATGGCAGATTTGTTTGATCAGGATACACCACCATCTCCGCTTGAGGAAAATCGCCCTCTTGCAGATAAGTGTAGACCAAAGAAAATATCAGATGTTATTGGGCAAAAGAAACTAATTGGTCCTGACGGATCTTTATTTATGATGCTAAAAAATAGAAATTTACCTTCAATTATATTTTGGGGACCTCCAGGAGTAGGAAAAACAACAATAGCCCGCCTTCTTGCGCTAGAAATAGACATGCACTTCGTTCAGATTAGTGCAATCTATTCTGGTGTATCTGATTTAAGAAAACAATTCGAAGCAGCTAAAATACGTTATTCAAAAGGGAGAACTACCTTACTTTTTGTCGATGAAATACATAGATTTAATAAATCTCAACAAGATGGATTTCTACCATTCATCGAAAATGGAACAATAGTGCTTATTGGTGCAACAACTGAAAATCCTTCGTTTGAATTAAATTCCGCATTATTATCGCGTGCTCAAGTTATGGTTCTTGAGCGTCTATCTTTAAGTGATTTAGAGCTTATTGCTCAGCGTGCTGAAAAAGAAATATCTGCTCAGTTGCCATTAACTGGTGAAGCGCGAGATTTATTACTTGAAATGGCTGATGGTGATGGTCGAAGTTTACTTAACCTTGTTGAGCAAATATTTAATTGGGATGAAAAAAACTTAGACCCCACTCAATTAAGTAAGCGTTTGTCAAAACGTGCAGCGCAATATGATAAAAAAGGTGATTCACATTTTAATATTATCTCGGCACTTCATAAATCTGTTCGAGGATCTGATCCAGATGCTGCATTATATTGGCTTGCACGAATGTTAGAGGGTGGTGAAGATCCAAGATATTTAGCAAGAAGAATTACTAGAATGGCAATAGAAGATATTGGTTTAGCGGATTCTAAGGCTCAAGGTGTTTGTCTACAAGCTTGGCAAACATATGAAAGGCTAGGATCTCCAGAAGGTGATCTGGCATTGGCACAAGCAGTTTTATATTTAGCATTAGCGCCAAAATCTAATTCTTCCTATAAGGCATATAAGAACGCTTTAGATGCGGCAAAAAAAACTGGTTCAAAGATGCCACCAAATCATATTTTAAATGCTCCAACAAAATTAATGAAAGATCTGTCATATGGCAGTAACTATTTATACGATCATGATGAAGAAGATGGATTTTCTGGCCAAAACTATTTTCCTGAAGATATGGCCCGTGGCGTATACTATTTACCAGTTGAAAGAGGTGAAGAACGCGAGTTAAAGAAGCGAATTGATTTTTTTAGTAAATTACGTGCTCATAAAAATAAATCGACAAAATAATTTTAAGATGTATTAGGTTCTTATGACCTATATTTATATTGCACTAGGTGGGGCTATTGGGGCTCTCGTAAGATATTTTTTAATGCTTAGCATTGCTTTTCCTACAGGCACGCTTGTCGTTAACGTTTTAGGTTCATTCCTTATGGGAATAGCTTTTGTTTGGTTTTCATCTAAACTGTCTGGCCAATGGGCATTATTTTTTATGACAGGTATATTAGGTGGCTTTACTACACTAAGTGCGTTTTCATTGGATGTAGTTCGATTGTTCGAAATTGAAAAATACATTTATGCTGGTGGTTATATATTAGCTTCAATTATATTTTCTTTATTGGCAATTTTTGTAGGTATATTTTTGATGAAAGCAATAATTACATGAGTGGTGTTCAAATAATAGAAGTTGATGAAGACGGCCAAGATCAACGCTTAGATAGATTTTTGCGCCGTATATTTCCAGAATTAGGTCAAGGTCGAATTGAAAAGATGTGCCGTAAGGGAGAGTGCCGTGTAGACGGTGGTCGGGTCAAAGCTTCATCACGTTTATCGGTAGGGCAATCAGTTCGTGTTCCACCCTTGCCAGATACTTCAAATATGCCGCGAGATACAGCAACCGCAAAAATTACAAAAGCAGATGCTGAAATGATTAGAGAGGCAGTTTTATATAAAGACGATTATATAATTGCTATAAATAAACCTGCAGGATTAGCGGTTCAGGGTGGTTCTGGCCAATTGCGCCATGTAGATGGATTATCGGCCGCTTTAAAGTTTGATTTAGAAAGCAAACCAAAATTAGTCCATCGTTTGGATAAAGATACTTCTGGAGTATTATTGTTAGCAAGAACGGGTTTGGCAGCATCAGGTTTAACAAAGGCTTTTCAATCAAGAGAAACAAGAAAAATTTACTGGGCTGCAGTAGCTGGGTGTCCGCATCCTAAACTTGGAACTATTAAATATGGTTTGGTTAAAGCAGGTGGTCATGGTCCAAATGGATCAGGTGAAAAAATGCAATGTGTTCATCCTAGTGAGGTAGCTGATCTGCAGGATGCTAAGCATGCTACTACAGATTATACAGTGCTAGAGGATGTTGGAAAGCGAGCTTCATGGGTTGCTTTGGTTCCCATTACGGGTAGGACACACCAATTACGGGCGCATATGGCTGAATTAGGTAATCCTATTGTCGGGGATGGAAAATATGGGACAAATACTCAAACTAATGATGGAGATGGGTGGGGTGCTCAATTAGGTGGAGATATAAGTCGAAAAATGCATCTACACGCAAGATCAATTACTTTTGATCATCCAATTACGAAAAAAGAGATTCATATAACAGCAGAGTTGCCTGATCATATGGAAAAAACTTGGGCAACATTTGGTTGGGAAGTCAAGTATGCACCTGTTGATCCTTTTGAGGCCTACAAGTGACACCAAGTTTAAAAAAAAGATTTTGGAAAGAAGCTAAGGTTATTCATTTAAAAGATGGTTTCGTTATTGAATTAGATGGGCGTACAATCCAGACACCATCAAAAGCATTACTTAAAGTTGATTTTCGCACAATTGCTGAAGAAATTGCCAAAGAATGGATGGCGCAAGATGAAATAGTAGACCCTAATTCAATGCCAACAACAAGAATGGCAAACTCGGTTATTGATAAAATTACTGTAAATCAGATTGCCGTGATTGATATGTTGTCAGAGTACGCGGGTAGTGATTTACTATGTTATCGTGCAGTCACACCTCAAAGTTTGATAGATGAACAAAATAATACCTGGGACTCGATATTAGAATGGTCAGATCATGCCCTTTCAGCACCCATGTTAACTACATCTGGAGTTATGCATATCATACAAAGTAATAAATCTTTAAATATTTATAAAAATAAATTGAAGGAAATGAATTTGTATCAACTAGCGGGTATGCACGATATGATAACAATAAGTGGTTCATTTATACTTTCGATGGCATTAGTTTCGAATCATATAAATCTTAACGAGGCATGGTTGGCCGCTACGGTTGATGAAAGATGGCAAGAAAAACAGTGGGGTATTGATGACGATGCTACTGAAGCTCTTTCAAAGAAGCGTACAGATTTTGAATTTGCCTATAAGTTTTGGAAAGTTTCCAGTTTTCCAAATTAATATAGAATATATGGCAAATATAGGTCATATATGATTACTTATAATTAATTATTTACCTATTTTTGAGAATAGTTGATGGTTTCTACGGCCTGAGTAATTTGGCTAAAAATTTTTTAGCATATAAATATATTAAATTTATTACTTAATATTAGCCATAAATTTAATATAGGTAAGCTCGTCTTACATATATTAAATAAGAGCCCATTTTTTTTAATAGATTTGCATAGAATAGAGTTGACGATGTATGCCTGTTTGCCGCAATATCAGTCAGGTTTTGGTTCAAACCAATACTTTTATAAACGGGTCTAATTTAAGATCTAAAACGCTCTTTATTTAAAAGAGCACACAGGATGAGGAAAAAGATGAAAAAATCTGCTTTTTTTGGCACAATAGCTGCCGCAACTTTTGCAGCTGGCTTTGCTGCTGCTGGTACTCTTGAAGATGTTCAAGCTGCTGGCGAACTTAAATGTGGTGTTTCAACTGGCTTAGCTGGTTTCGCTTTAGCTGACGCAAATGGCGTTTGGGATGGTTTCGACGTAGCTGTATGTCGTGCTGTTGCTGCTGCTGTTTTAGGCGATGGAAATGCTGTTAAGTTTGTACCTACAACAGGTAAAACACGTTTTACGGCACTAGCTTCTGGTGAAGTTGATGTGTTAGCACGTAATACAACATGGACATTTAGCCGTGATGTAGATTTGAAATTTGAATTTGCTGGTGTAAACTACTATGATGGACAGGGCTTCATGGCTCCAAAAGCATTAGGTGTAACTTCAGCTAAAGATTTAGATGGTGCAACTGTTTGTATTCAAACTGGTACAACAACTGAATTAAATCTTGCTGACTTCTTCCGTTCAAACAATATTTCTTATGAACCAGTTCCAATTGAGACAAATGCTGAAGCACAAGCTCAATACTTAGCTGGCGCATGTGATGTATATACTACAGATGCATCAGGTTTAGCATCTACTCGTGCAACTTTTGAAGCACCTGACGATCACATCGTATTACCAGAAATCGTATCAAAAGAGCCTTTAGGTCCTTTAGTACGTCATGGTGACAACAACTGGGGTGATATTGTTCGTTGGACATTGAACGCATTGATCACAGCTGAAGAATTAGGTGTTACATCTGCAAATATTGCAGAGCACAGTGCTAATGCTGGTAAAAACCCAGAAGTTAATCGTCTGTTAGGTACAGAAGGCGACTTGGGCGGAATGCTTGGATTAGACAAAGCATGGGCATCACGTGCAATTGCTGTAAATGGTAACTACGGCGAAATCTTTGAGAAAAATATCGGTGTGAACACACCAATCGGTATTGCTCGTGGATTAAATGCATCATGGACTGATGGCGGATTAATTTACTCTGCACCTTTCCGTTAATAATTATTATTAGGCGCTACATTTATTGTAGCGCCTAATTTTTTTTTCATTTTATAGATATAATTGCATTTTGTCGCTTGTAATAAAACGAGTGTCGCTAAGTAACTGTATATACTTCAAGCCATGTTTTATGCGCAAAATGCTATGATATTTAATTTAGGGAACAATAAGCAATGAATGCAATCCCAGACCCAGATAAACAAGGGTTTAAGTTTAGTCAGTTACTTTACGATACTCGCTACAGATCAATGACAATTCAGGTTGTGTCCCTAATTGCTCTTCTTTTATTTTTTGGTTGGTTAATTAGTAATACTGCAGCCAACTTGGCAACATTAGGAAAACCAATACAATTTAAATTTTTGGGAGAGCCTTCCAATTATGATATTAATCAAAGGCTTTTAGATTACACGTCGAGAGATACACATCTTCGTGCTGGTTTAATGGGGCTACTTAATACGCTTGTTTTGGCTTTTATGGGATGTATTACTGCAACTGTATTAGGCGTAGCAATTGGAGTAATGCGCTTATCAAAAAATTGGTTAGTTGCTCGTGTTATGACGCTTTACATCGAGATGTTCCGAAATATTCCTGTTTTACTTTGGATCATAATTGTTTTCTCAATCATGATAGAAACTATGCCAAGGCCAAATCAATTTAGATCTGGTGAAGCAAGTATGAAACTGCTTGATTCAGTTGCTATTACCAATCGTGGCGTCTACATTCCTGAGCCTTTATTTAGTAATGGGCTTGGTGATATATATCTATTAGGAGCTTCAAGTTTAAGATTTGGAATTAGTCTAGATTTAATAGCACTTTTAATTGTACTTTTTGTTGGTGTTTTTGTTTCAAGAAAAATTAAAACTAGTGCTGATAAAATTCAAAATGAAACTGGAGTAAGGCCTACAACATGGTGGAAAAGAATATCTGTTATTATTTTCCCTATTATACTTGTTCTCTGGGCACTTGGATTTCACCTTGGTTATCCCGAATTAAAAGGGTTTAACTTTAAAGGTGGGACATACATGCGTAATTCCTTGATAGCGTTATGGATAGCCCTGTCACTTTATACGGCTGCATTTATTGCAGAAAATGTTCGCTCAGGCATCCAAGCAGTTGAAAAAGGTCAGTCAGAGGCTGCGTTTGCTTTAGGAATATCGCCTGGCCGGACTATGAATTTAATAATTTTACCACAAGCGTTAAGAATTATTATTCCACCATTAATTTCTCAATATTTAAATTTAACAAAAAATTCTTCATTAGCAATTGCAGTTGGATATATGGATTTAACAGGAACGTTAATGGGAATAACTCTTAATCAAACAGGTCGTGAATTGGAAACAGTTTTAATGGGAATGGCTATATATTTGGTTATTTCGTTGGCTATTTCATCACTAATGAATTGGTATAACAACTCAGTAAAATTGGTGGAGCGTTAAAATGGTTGATCTGTCCTTTGTAAGAAAAGATATTGTACCGCAACGAGCTGCACCTTTATCAGAAGCTGGTATTGTTGGTTGGTTTAGAAAAAATATGTTTTCTGATATTCCAAATACGATTTTAACCATAATCGTATTGTATTTTATAATTTCTGTTTTGAGTAGCATATTGCCATGGATTTTTTCTCCAACATGGTATTCTGGATCTTTAACTGAATGTAGATCTATATTAGCAGAATTAGGACGAGATGGTCATGGAGGCGGTGGTGCTTGTTGGGGAGTTATCCGTGAGCGCTGGTTGCAATTATTATTTGGGTTTTATCCATCAGAATTATACTGGCGCCCTATATTGGCTTTCTTTCTACTTGGTCTTGCTTTGGCGCCTGTATTATTTGAAGGAGCATCACGAAAGCTATTATATTTAACGGCAGTATACCCTTTTCTTTGTTTTTGGTTAATTTGGGGTGGTTCTATTTGGTTTCCAATAACAGTATTTGCAGGATTTATTATCGCATATGTTGGTTTTGTGTATGTAAATAAAATAGCTGGTTCATTATCTGGTGTAATAGCATCAATTGTTTTGCCGCTCATCTGGTGGCTATTTATTGTGAGCCCATTATCAACAATGCTATTTTCCATATTACCAATAGGCTCTGAAGCAATTGATTCAGATAGATTGGGTGGCTTTATGCTGGCAGTTTTAATAGGTGTTACCGGTATCGCTCTATCTTTGCCAATAGGAATACTTCTAGCACTTGGGCGCCAATCAGATCTCCCAATTCTTAAAGGAGTATGTGTTTGTTTTATAGAATTCATTCGTGGGGTTCCACTCATAACACTATTATTTGTAGCATCTACATTACTGAATATATTTCTACCACCAGGTTCAAATTTTGATTTAATTTTACGTGTAATGATCATGGTAACATTATTTGCATCTGCTTACATGGCAGAAGTTGTTAGAGGTGGCTTAGCTGCATTGCCAAAAGGCCAATATGAGGCTGCTGATAGTCTTGGCTTAGATTATTGGAAAGCACAAAGACTAATTATCATGCCTCAAGCACTGAAAATATCAATTCCTGGCATTGTTTCGACATTCATTGGTTTATTTAAAGATACTACATTAGTTTCAATTATTGGCTTACTAGATCCATTAGGGCTATCCACGAACATCCGCGCAGATATGGCATGGAATGGTATATTGTGGGAACTCTATGGTTTTGTTGGCTTCATTTTCTTCATTTTCTGTTTTTCCATGTCGCGATATTCCATGTATTTAGAGCGTAGGCTCGCGACAGGTCACTAATCAAAGGAGCGTATGTTATGGCTAACGCAAAAAAGCAACTAGAAGTCAGTGACGAGGTAGCAATCCAAATCACTAAAATGAATAAATGGTTTGGTTCATTCCATGTGCTGCGTGATATTGATTTAAAAGTAAATCGTGGGGAACGGATTGTAATTGCCGGACCTTCAGGCTCTGGTAAATCTACGCTCATTCGATGCATAAATGCATTAGAGGAACACCAAGAAGGTTTGATTACAGTTGATGGCACTGTTTTGTCATCTGATTTAAAAAATATTGATACTATTAGATCTGAAGTTGGAATGTGCTTCCAGCATTTTAATCTGTTTCCACATTTAACTATTTTAGAAAATTGTATGCTTGCGCCAGTTTGGGTTCGTAAAGTTCCTCAAAAAGAAGCAATGGAAACGGCTATGCATTTCTTGGAAAAAGTAAAAATTCCAGAACAAGCATATAAATATCCTGGTCAGTTATCTGGTGGGCAACAACAGCGAGTAGCAATTGCTAGATCATTATGTATGAAACCTAGAATAATGCTCTTTGATGAACCAACCTCAGCTTTAGATCCTGAAATGATTAAAGAAGTTTTGGATACAATGGTTCAATTGGCTGAAGATGGTATGACTATGCTTGTTGTTACTCATGAAATGGGTTTCGCAAGAGAAGTTGCTAATCGTGTTATCTTTATGGATGAAGGTCAAATTATAGAACAAAATGAACCAGAGCAGTTTTTTGATAATCCACAAAATGATCGTACAAAGTTATTTTTATCACAGATTCTTGGACACTAAAAATATTATAAAAAAATAAAATATTTGTGATTGAGAAAGAAATTTTCTTAAAAAGACTTACAACCTCTAGACGCTGATGTTCTGTCTCGTTAGACATCTTTTATGGCTGATTTGATTAATAAAAAAAATGAAGATGATAGTGGTAGTAATACTCTATCTGAGCCCTTGCGAAGAGCAATTGGTGATCGATATTTAACATACGCACTGTCTACAATAATGCACCGTGCGTTACCCGATGCAAGAGATGGATTGAAACCTGTTCATCGCCGCATTTTATATGCGATGTATAGACTAAAACTAGTTTCAAATGGTAAATTTTTAAAATCAGCGAAAATTTCGGGTGATACTATGGGCGATTTTCATCCCCATGGGGATGCTGCGATTTATGATGCTATGGCAAGATTAGCACAAGATTTTTCTGTAAGATACCCAATGGTTGATGGTCAGGGAAATTTTGGGAATATTGATGGCGATAATCCAGCTGCTGCCCGATATACAGAAGCCAGAATGACAGCTGTTGCAGAAGCAATGTTAATAGGCATGGAAGAAAATGCTGTTGATTTTCAAGATAATTACGATGGTCGATTAACTGAACCTACAGTATTACCAGCTAGCTTCCCTAACCTTCTTGCTAATGGATCAACCGGAATAGCTGTAGGTATGGCAACAAATATTCCACCACACAATATCGGTGAATTACTGGATGCTTCTATTCACTTGATAAAATCTCCAAATGCACGAGATGAAACGTTAATGGATTTTGTGCCAGGTCCAGATTTCCCAACTGGTGGAATTCTAGTGGAGCCAAGAGAAAATTTATTAGAAACTTATCGAACTGGACGTGGGCCAATGCGCCTTCGTTCAAAATGGTATATTGAAGAATTACCAAGAGGGCTTTGGCAAATTGTTGTTACAGAAATACCTTACCAAGTTCAAAAGTCTAAATTAATTGAAAAAATAGCAGAGCTAATTCAGTTAAAAAAATTACCAATTTTAGCAGATGTTCGTGATGAGAGTGCTGAAGATATTCGATTGGTTCTGGAACCTCGTGCAAAAACTGTTGATCCGACTGTGTTAATGGAAACATTATTTAGAATGTCAGATTTAGAAATTCGATTTAATTTGAATTTAAATACTCTGATTGATGGTCGGACCCCTAAAGTTTGCTCAATGAAAGAGGTTCTTAAAGCTTTCATAGACCATAAAAGGGATGTTTTATTACGCAGATCAAAACATCGCATGGATAAAATTGACCACCGGTTGGAGGTTTTAGAAGGATACATAGTTGCGTTCTTAAATCTTGATCGTGTTATTGAAATTATACGAAATGAAGATGAACCAAAAAATATTATGATGAACGAATTTAGTTTATCTGATGTTCAGGTTGAAGCAATATTAAATATGCGCCTAAGGAGTTTACGTAAACTTGAAGAAATTGAGTTGCGCTCAGAGTTAGATAGTTTGCAACTTGAGAGAGCAGATTTAGATGATTTATTGGCATCTGAAGAGTTGCAATGGGATCGAATAGTAAACGAGTTGCGAGAAACACGTAAAATATTTGGTAAAAATAGTGAGCGTGGAGCTAGAAGGACAGAATTAGCAGACGCGCCAGATTTTGAAGAGGTGCCAATCGAAGCAATGATCGAAAAAGAGCCAATAACTATAGTTTGTTCATCTATGGGATGGGTCCGGGCAATGAAAGGGCATGTCGATTTAACTCAAGATTTAAAATATAAAGATGGTGATGAAAAAAGATTTGTTTTTCATGCTGAAACTACTGATAAATTATTAATGTTTGGTGGTAATGGCAGATTTTATACAATGTTATGCTCTGAATTACCTGGTGGTCGTGGCATGGGTGAGCCAATTCGCTTAATTGTTGATTTACCTAATGATGCTAACATGATTGACCTTTTCATACATCAACCAGACCGTAAACTTATATTAGCCTCGTCTGCAGGCGATGGTTTTGTTGTTGAAGAAAATGACATTGTTGCTCAAACTCGGACGGGTAAACAGGTTTTGAACGTTAAAGGTGATGTTTCTGCTATAATATGCAAAACCGTGTCTGGGGATTATGTTGCAACTGTTGGTGAAAATCGTAAAGTTTTGATTTTTCCATTAAGTGAACTACCAGTTATGTCGCGCGGTAAGGGTGTCCGTATGCAAAAATATAAAGATGGTGGCCTTAACGATGCAACAACATTCCATTTACTTGATGGTTTATCTTGGTTGGATCCTGCAGGAAGGCGGCGTGTAGAAACTGAGCTTACGGATTGGATCGGTAAGCGTGCTGGGGCAGGGCGGATGGCTCCCCGTGGTTTCCCTAGAGAAAATAAGTTTACTTAAAGGTAAATTATTTTACTTGATTTTTTTCTTAATTCCATTTACGCGCACACGCGTAACCAACGCATTATATGATTTTGCGCTAATGATAGGGAGGCCGTTATGGCTAAAGAAAAGTTTGAACGTAATAAACCGCATTGTAACATCGGCACAATTGGCCACGTTGATCACGGTAAAACAACATTAACAGCTGCTATTACAAAGCAATTTGGTGATTTCAAAGCATATGAT
>Ga0115004_10004422_pt1 | contig 11232 bp, 6 predicted proteins | sample ArcticOcean_MG_C_10_FD_88737 | JGI IMG/M metagenome (GOLD analysis project Ga0115004, IMG submission 88737) | Marine microbial communities from western Arctic Ocean - ArcticOcean_MG_CB11_90 | ecosystem: Environmental > Aquatic > Marine > Oceanic | place: Arctic Ocean: Canada Basin | collected...
AACTTATCGATTTAAATGATAGAATTGCTAATATTATTGCGGTAGACGTACAAGCATACAATGGAGTAGTGCATGTTATTGATAAAGTAGTTTTACCACAGTTATAAATATAAACTACACACATAAAAATTAAAAAAAAGCCATCTCATGATGGCTTTTTTTTATACATAATTGGTAAAGTTTAAAAAAATTCTAATCATTTTTTTCAGATGAAAAAAAAAGTTATAAAAAATTGGCTAGATTTGATTATTAAAAAATTTAATAACCACTATGAAAAAAACAATTTGGAGTCATTTTATTCAAGGGTTTGTAATTTTCTCTAGTGTTCTGCTTTCTTTATACTTGGGTAATTTGAATGATAGCTCAACCGAGAAAGACAAAAAGAATAATTACATTTCAGACCTGTCTTTATCACTACAAGAAGATATTTCTCAGATTCAAAGTTTAATTAATATTTTAAATGAGTCTGAAAATTTAATAACGGAAATTCAAAATGATTTAGATAATGTAAATTTTAATTTGAATGAAGACAAGATAATTAATAACATACTTAATGTTGAAGTAGGTTTTTCTTTTTTCCCTCAAGACGGAGTCTATAATCAAATGATCTCAACTGGCTCATTTGAATTAATTACAAATGATGATTTAAAAAAGAATCTCCTTGAAATGTATAATCATCAAATGGCTAGGAATTACGCAACATCATTAGAGATAGATAATTTTAATCTTACGTTTAGGGCTGATCCCTATGAAAAATTTCGTATTAGATTTGACTATAATTTATTAGAGGGGGCTTTTTATGGCAAAAGAAAACTCACCAGTTATAATTTCAATGATTCTTATTATGAATCTAATTCATTCTATGGGCTTTTATCACAGGCTAAGCTATATGCAAATATGTACAGAAGACAGTTAAGCGATATACTAGTTTCATACGAAGAAACTGTATTGCTTTGTAGACAAGAAGTAATGTAATATATTAGAGTTATGATAAAAAATCACTTCCTGTTACTGTCCTTGCTTTTTTTTATTTGCTGTGCTGATGATAATGTTAAAACTTACGAATTAGCTGACCACTGGCCAATGCTGCCAAATGACTTTATTCTTGGTAATCCAACAGGAATTGGAGTGAGTTCAAGTAATGATATAGTGGTTTTTCATAGAGGAAGTAGGGTCTGGCAAACACCTATGCCAACAGAAAAAATCAAAGAAAAAACTATATTAATTTTAGATAATAAAACAGGAAAAATTAAAAATGCTTGGGGATCTAATTTATTCATAATGCCTCACGGTTTAGAGGTAGATAATGAAGATAATATTTGGGTTACAGATGTTGCCCTTCACCAGGTATTTAAATTCAATTACACAGGTGAGCTTTTAATGGTTTTGGGAGTTCCAAATGAGTCCGGAAATGATTCACTTCATTTTAACCTACCCACTGATGTTGCGGTAAGTCCAAGCGGGTCGTTTTATGTTAGTGATGGTTATGGAAATAGTAGAGTAATGAAGTTTTCTAAAGAGGGTGATTATCTTTTTGAGTGGGGTAAGTTTGGTACTGATAAGGGTGCGTTTAATATACCTCACGGACTTGATTTAGATAAATCAGGAAACGTATATGTTGCGGATAGGGAGAACAATAGGATTCAAAAGTTTGATTCTTTGGGTGGATTTATAAATCTGTGGCAAAATAAATCAATAGGTCAGTTATACTCTGTAAACATAAATAATGACGAAAATTATTTATTAGGAATAGATTACGTTATTGATGAAAACTTTGTTCCAGTGGGGTCTGACATTTTTCGTTTTGACCTAAACCTAAACTTAAATACTCGTTTTGGCAGAAGTGGTTTTTATAAAGGAAAAAGCAAAAGGTATCACGATGTTCAAGTTGATGAGAACGGTAATATTTACGCTGCAGACATTCTAGATAATTCTATTCAGAAATTTATGCCTATTAAAAAATAAATTTTACTCTGTAAATATAACTTCTAATAGATAACTGTTTACTTATTTTGTAATTAATTGAAGCTAAATTGATATAAAATTGCGTACGGATTGAGTACGATTATGTAAAACTTATAATTTTTCAATTAATTTATTCATTAATACTTTAAAATCTTCATAAAACACTAAAGCATTTTCTTCATAAATAATATCTACGTGAGCTGACTTGTTTCTATAATTAGTTATTATATTTTCAAGCTGCTTAACTGTTTCAGGATCGAAATCTCCAAATTCCTTTTTTATGAAACTGTAAAACTCTTTTAAAAGTGGAGATCTTTGATATCTTTTTGAACCATTTTTTTTCTTTGCATTAGGAATTATATTCAAAATTATTCTCATACTTCCTAATGTGTGTTTATTATTTTTAATATTTGAGTTTAATCCATCAAGAGTTTGTTTATATTTTCTTAAATCATTCTCAGTTAAACCTTCTTTATCCCAATTTAATAAAGCTTTCTGTTTTTCAGCTGAAAGGTCATTAAAATATGTATGGAATTTTAAAAATATTTTATTTAATAATTCATTTTCCAAAGCTCTACAGTAATACAAGACAAATGGAGAAAAATCTTCAAAGCCAGAATTTTTAATATTATAATACAATAGTTCAGATCCTGGCATAAATATTTTGGTATTATCTTCAACTTTATCCCAATAGTTAAACCATTGTGTAACTTTATCAATGTATTTGTCAATGTCATTAAAATCATTGTTTTTTTCAACAGATTCAAGAATTTTAGAAATTGACTTATCTATTGATTCATTAGTATTTTCTGTTAATAACTTGATTTCACGAACTTCAGACATCATAGATTCAGTATTAGCTAAAATCTGACTGGTATCAGATTTAATCTCAGGGATATACTTGGTGTCTTCTTTAATATCTTTTAGTAGTTTTATAGCCTCTGAATTGCCTTTATTTGTGGTTTTAAAAAGATGATTAGTGTCTAACCAACTCTTATAAAAATCATCTTTTTTATACAAAAAATTACTTTTTTTATCAATTCTTAACTTCAGTAATCTAGTGTCAATTAAATTATCAAGAGAAATAAAAACTTGTTTAATATCTTCATTTTTAAACCAAATCATATAATCATTACCTATTTGTATAATAGAATACAAATAATGACAAAATTCCATTCTAAAATTTTCGTAATTTGTAGAATTCAAAACATTTTTATTTACTAATATAAAAACATCAGCTCCAGCTATAATCTTTGAACTAAAAAGAGATATAAATAATTCAGTAAGTATTTCTTCACTGTGAATATTAAAATCGTTTATATAATCAATAGCAATTAAATTAAAACTTTCGTTTGATTTTGAAATTGTTTGTGCTAAAGTGTCGCTAAAATCAGATTCTTTAACAAAAGACAAGTTGTGATTATTACTGATAAGTATATAATAATCAAAAAAAGAAGATGAGAAATCAAAGTCATTTTTATTACTTTTCGATCTAAATTTGAAAAAAATATTTTTAGGAATCCAATATTTCTTACGCTCCCAAGCTGCAAATACAGTATCTGGGGAGAAAACAGCATTGAAAAAATAATCACTTTCTTTGATCAAGTAAGAACACAAAATGTTTTTAGTCCTTATAGAAGATGAAGCTGAAGTATAAGTTTCAACTTCGGCAGCAGCTTTGACGCTAGTTAAATCGTGAAATAATTTAGTGAAGATTGTTAATTCATTTCTTGGTAAAAGTAAATCAGTTAACTGTATATGATTACTATCATTTTCAAAACAAACATCAACATTAAAACTTTCAAGCACTTGCCAAAATTCATTAATAAGATTATCGATCTCATGTTGTTTTTCCCAAGGATAAAGCTCACGAGAATTTAGCTCGATCGTGCGCTGAGTCGAATCATAAAAATTATTATTAAATTCATTTAAGTGATCAATCAAAAGAGAAGTTAAATCCCATTTAACATGATCTCTATCAGTAAAGCAGCTAAAACTTAGAGAGAAATCAATCCAAAATTGTAATGATTTATCACAGTAGATTGAATCAAAATGTTTAACTGAATTAAGAATTTCAAAATTATAAAGAAGTGTTTTTGAAGATTCATTTTTACTCAATATTAAAATACTATTTGTTTTATCAATAGCAATACTAGCCTCTAATTTATTTGAATGATCTAATCTAAAATCGTTACAAACCATTTTTCTTTCTTCATAATATATTATTTCACTCTCTCTGTGAGAAATTAAATTATCATTATCTATAATTAGTAATTTACCCTCTTTTGTTAGGTGATTATTAATGATTTTAGTTAACACTTCATCGTACTTTTGTTCAATAATTTCTTCATCTAGAAATAATTTTTCTGACTCTATTATTATCAAATCATATTTTCCGTATGACCCATCAAATAGTTTTGAAATTGAATTTAAAAAAAATAAATCATCCTGTTTGTCACAGCTATCTTCAATACCCTTGAAATTATCAAATCCAGACAACGAAGTGTTTGTCCAAGTTAATAGCGATTTAAAAGAATTTTGTTTAAGAACTGTATTAACAACTTTGATTAACAAAAACTGCTTTGAATAACCGTTGTTCTCTAATAAATTTTCTAACCAAGTCCCGTTATCTGTTACCAATTTACTTTTTTGAATAATGTTTAATGTATCGAATATAGTATATTTTTAAGTTAATTTTATATTTATTTTTATTACAAAAAATGACAGCAGACTTATATCTGCTGTCATTTAATTTAGTTAACAACTCCAGTCATTATCAGAAAGCAAGTCTAATAGTCTAATTGAATTATCTAGCTCCTCAGAATCATTAATTCCTACAACAGATGATCCAGCTATCCCCGTAAACCTTCCAGACATAGAGAAAATATTATTTTTAATTAAATCTAACAATCCTCTTCTTCTTTCAAAATTTGTAATTGCCTGTCTTTTCTCTTTTTCCAAATTATCATTCATCCTGTTAAATGCATCAGCTAAGTTCTGTATAACCGAATAAAACTCATTACTAGTGATATAATCATAAAGCATAATTTTTTTATCACCCTTATTTTCCTGGTGTATTTTTAGCTTGTTATAATCAAGTATTACATTTCTTAATACAATACTTAATCCTAGGAACTCATTAAAAGTACAAATGTAAATCCCCTGGTATAATCCCATTCTTGTCATAGTTTTAGGTAAGGATTTTGTTACTATAACTCCTATATCAGCACCTTTGTTCTGCATGTCTTTTTTAAACTTATCAATCCATGAATTCTGAAAAACTTTTGTTCTTTTACTTTCATAATATATAGAACCGCAATTTTCAACTTGTCTGGAATTTATAATATGTAAACAATCTGCTCCGTTAGCCCCCTTTTTAACTTCTACAATTGAGTCTAAAGGAAATGATTCAGATAACCATTCTTCTATTGCCTCTTCCTGAACTTCACCTTGTAATTGCATAGAGCCTTGTTCTAGTTTCATTTTTTGTTGATTGGTTAGTTTTTTTTGATCATCTAACATCTTTTTGAGTTCTCTAATTTCTAGATCTTTTTCTTGAGCAAATGAATTCTTCTGTTTAACTAATTCAGATTGGAGCTTAATTTCAAAAGACTTAGATGAATTTTTTTTAGCCTCAAAAATTGCTTCATTCATCTCTCGTTTAGTTTTCTCTAATTCTGCTTCTAAAAAAGTTAAGTTTTGAATTTTAATAGATTTAGCATTAAGCTCTTTATTAAGAGATTCAAACTTTAATTTATTCTCCTCTTGTATCTGATTTTCAATACTTGAGAATAATTCTTTTTTCTGAGATTCTTTAGCTTCATTTAGCTTCTTAGTAAATAGTTCATTTTCTCTTTGAAGTTTACTTTCAAAATCATTTTCTCTTTGTTTTAAAAGTCTGTCTTTTTCAGCATAGGATTTTTTAACGGAATCCTCAATTTGATGAACTAATAGTTCGTTGACGTCAATAATGCTTCCACAGTCTGGACACATTACATTTTTTGTGTTTAAATTTTCAGCGATTTCTAATTTTTAAGTTATTATAATTTTTACAGCTTTACCTGTTTAAAAATCAAAATTAACTTATAGATACGCCTTATTAATTCGTTTTATAAGAAGCATCTAATTTATTGATCTTTTCAATAAGTTTTGATCGTAATTTTTTAGGAGAAACGACTACTATGTCATCAATATGAGTCATTATTGAGTTAATTAATTCATTATTGATTTTAATATCCATTGTGATGAGATATTTATTATCATCAAATTCGCATGAAAAATGTAATGGATTGTGTTTAATTCTAATATATCGATCTTTATTAGTGATCTTTAAAATAATTTTTTCCACAGGTAAATTTAGATCATTAGTTACCCCAATAATATCATCAAAAAATGTTGAATTATCATCTGAATAGTAGTTGATTGTAGATTTTATGAATTTTGCATTTTTAAATACTACATTTTCAATTAAAAGATCTACTGGAAGAGTGTAAGGATGATAACTATCATCTTTTGAATATCCATAAGCATACCATTTATTATTCCACATTTTTAAATAATGGGGATGAAATTCAATAGTCTTTTTTTTCTTTGAAAATTTATTTTTGAGAGTAATGTCAATTACTTTTTCTGAGAGAAGCGCTTCCTTTATTTTTAAGAACTCGTTTTTTCTGTAAGCATTATTTTGTTCGTTGGCGATTTTGTTTTGAAGAGAAAGCCCTACAAGATTACTACAGTCATTTAAACTATCAATTACATCATCAATCATTTCAAAACCTGAGTTACCTTGAAACCTGGATAAAACTAGAGCAGCTTCCGTGAGAGTAATTTGCTCATCTTTACTTAAATTTTTGGAAACAGATCCACTTGTAAGTTGTAAAAAATAAACCTTCGTTAAATCAATAGGCTTATTTTCATGTGAATATTGTTTTAAGCCCTCATTTCCATATTTAGTGACTATTTGGTTAGGATCAGGCAAATACCTCATAATTTCAAGGTTATGTGACTCTTTTAAAGCTTGAATATCTTTTTGAATTGTTCTAATCCTCACAATTTGACCACCATTATCAATTAATTTTAAATTGACATATTCTAATAAATCATGAATACTACCAGTTTTTTTAATTAAAAATTCAATGATAGTATTTAATCTTATTATTTTGTTTGACGAATTTCTCATGATACGAATATATGATTCGTTTTATATAAATGCAATAATTACTATTCTAAACTATTATTATTTAATTCATTTTCATACATAGAAAAACTTTTGGTGATTGACAATCTTTTCACATACTTAGGCAAACCACACTTAAAAACTCGTATCCCACAAAAATTATGAGTATTTAACACATGACCTACAGGGTAATTACTTATTAGAATTCCATAATTAGAATTAACTGACAATCTTGGGAAAATATTATTAATATCAGTTCCATTTTTCACTTTCCATGAATCATAGAATCTGTTTAAAGTTTTGTAACTAGAAGCAATTCTTACCTGGAAATTATTATCTATGATTTTGAAATATCTAGTGTCAGAATCGTAAAACTCCTTTTCAAAACATTTAATAATTTTATTTAAACTAATTTCATTCAGAAATGGCAAATCAGTTAATACATCTACGTTAAATAAATCATTTATACTAAACTCATTACTGTAAGCTATTGGTCTAATAATTCCTTCTCTATGCTCTTTAATTAATCTTGTTTGAGTTGTTAAAGTCTTAACCTTATCATCAAAATACAGATCATTTACCCACTCTTCATCATACATAAGCTCTGGTCTATTTTCAAATAATGAATAATGATTTAAAATTGATTCGTTGGCATAAACTATTGAATCTCTAGTATTATGGTAACCGCAAATTCTACCTGGTAGTCCTTGCACTGCATTAGCTAGTTGACTTTTTCGTGTTTCTATAACAAATTTTACATGTTGCTTCAATTGACCTAAATCCTTACCAGCAGATAAAGCATTTATAACCAATAAAATTACTTTTTTACTTCTTCTCTCAATTAAGTTTGAAAGACTTCTCAAACCTTCGTTGATACTATAGTCACAATCCTTACTACATCCAATAACTAATATTTCAAAATCTCCATTAGCACATAAAGACTTTAATTGATTTTTTAATTCAATTGCTTCGCTAGTTTTATTTGACCTTATAATTGCTAAGCCCTTATCAAATTTTTTCAAATGAAAGTAACACTCTTTTATTTCATTAGAGATGATAGAAAGACCATCATCTGTAGATTGAAAATGTTGGTATTTAGATTCTAAATTTTTTATAATATTATTGTCTATCATTTCAGTGATTCCAAAGTAATTTAAAGGTCTGTCTCCATGTACAACATCTACATCAAATCCTTTGTTTTTAGCATCCAGTACATCAAATGGAGTTGCCGAAACAGTTAACAATGGTATATCCGGTACTACATTTCTTAAATTTTTAAAAAAACCGTAATCAAAACTACTTTCTTTACCACATCCATATTGATCTTCATCTCGAATAATTAAAACTACATTATTATACTTAACATCAATCAAGCTGTTAAGCTTAAAGTTATGCATCTTTTTAACAATAATGTGACTATTATAGCCTTCTAAAATATTAGTATTTTGACTATACAAATCTTTGTCAGTCATACTAGTCAAGAACAATACTGTTTCGTGGTTTTTTAAGAAATTTATCGCAGGCAATAAGGTATTGCATAGATATTTAATCGAACCTGTTTTACCACTTTGCATAGGAGCTAAAAGTGATATATTTTGATTACCATCTTTTATTGAGATTGCTAATTTTAATGCATTTATAATCTCATTACAAAAGATAGTGTTGTTAAATTGTAAATCGTTTTGAATAATCTCATTTAACTTAGATTGAGTATCTAATCTTTTAATTAAAATCTCAATTTCATTTTTAATTTTGTTGTTTATTATTGTTTCAGCAGTAATTAATTTTAAATTATTTTTGAATAGGGTTTTCCTAAACTTAAATCAAAGAAACAAACTCGATACGAATTATAAATTCGTTTAATAGAAATTTAAAACAATAAAGAATAATAAATTAAATTTTTAAAGCTGAAATGTGGAATTCATCTATGTTGTAAATAACTATTTTTATAAATCTTCAATTACCATTATTTATAAAAATTCTAATCATGAATTCTTAATTAAAACTTTCCAATTAATTTATTCATGATAATTTTAAACTCTTGATAAAAGACTAATGCTTTTTCTTCATCAATGATGTCAACATGTGCAGACTTATTTCTATAATTAATTATTAAATCTTCAAGCCTGTTTATAGTTTCAGGTTCCACTTGTCCAATTTTATTTGAGATGAATTTCTTTAATTCTTTTAAAAGAGGGGATATACTAAATCTTGTAGAGCCTTTTTTATTTTTTAAATTTGGCAATAAATTTAAAATTAACCTCATATCACCAAGTGTGTATTTTTCTCTTTTTTTTATAATATTTGTTTTGAATTGATTGAAAAATACTTGGTATTCTTTTAATTTTTTTTCATTCAGGCCATCTTTACTCCATACGAAGAGAGAATTAAGTTTTTTCTCACTCATTTTATTTACATGTTCATGAAAACTAAGAAAGATCTTTTTTAGCAGTTCATTTTCTAATGCTCTGCAATAATATAATACAAATGGAGAAAAGTCTTGAAATTCAGAAATTTTAATATTATCAAAAAGCCATTCTGAACCAGGCATAAATATTTTAGTGTTCTTTTCAATTTTATCCCAGAATCTGAACCATTCAGTAACCTTAGGGATGTAATCATCTATCTTGTTAAAATCATGAGTTTTATCAACTGATTTTATTATATTAAGAATTGAATGGTCAATCGATTCATTAGTGTGTTTAGTTAATGATTTTATTTTTTTAACCTCAGACATCATTATATCTAATTTTTTAGCTAACTCAGGAATTATCTTTGTATCTGATTTTATACTTTTTTGCCCTTCTTTTAAAACTGAAATATCTTTTGTTAATTTCTCCAAATTCATATTTTGTTTTTCTACTATATCCACTAAATTTGTAACTTTCTCAAGTAGATATCTAATATTTAAGTCAGGTCTTTCATAATCATTTTCATTAAATATTTTTTTATAATCTATTTGGGGTTCAGTTTTTTGTTCTCTTCCTATTCTTCTGGAGCTTGTCAGTTTAAATTCTCTGCTTTTTTTTGAAATTTTCTGTCTTCTAACAGAAGGATAATCCTCAATACTAAGTCTTTTTTTATAATCTGAAAATATTGGGAGTGAATTTAATTTTTTAAGCTTATTTTGATAATAAAAATAGATCTTAGAATCAATAATAACGAAACAACCAATTAAATCATGATATTTAACAATAGTATCAACTTGTTTTATAACTAGTTTTTCTAAATCAATATTATTTATTTTATTTCTATTTTTTTTAATTTCTACAAATGAAACTAGCTTACTGTTGTGATATAAACCAATATCGAATTTATATCGACTTGATGTAACTATTTCTGCTCCCCATCCCCTTTCAGTAAATTCATTTAATAGCAGCTTTAAAGTATCTGACTCATAATATATCCCTGTAATTTCAGATTTTGTTTTAGGTTTCGAAAATATTGGGACTAAGATGTTTTTCAAACCACTTAAATAAAGTTTTGGAATTACAACTCCTCTTGAGTGTTTTTTTGTTTGTTTTAAAAACTCTTCTAAGCCAGTGTTTGTTGATAGATACTGAATAATGAAATGATTATTTTTAGACCTTATCAAAAAAATATTTTGATTAATAATTGCTTTAATGTTTTTAGTTATGATACAAAGTTTAAAGTTTGGCCCTATTGAATTTATAATTATATCACCCTTTAAAACAGCAAATTTTTGATAATTTGCAAATTCATCAGAGTTAATATAATAATCTTTAGAGCTTAAAGTGAAATTGTTATTTTGAATATTACGTGGTGTTATAACTAAAATTTCACCTTCACGCTTTCTGAAATTATTTGAAACATATTTACCTGCGAGAATTAGATCCGTAACATCAATTAATTTTCTAGCATTAGAATCTTTTAATTCTTTTTCTAAATCTTTAACTATAGGGTCATGAAACCTTCTTTCCCATATAGATGAAAGGATAAGCTCTTCTTTTTTTACCCAGAAATTCCCTGATTTATAGATTGTATCATGTACTATATCTTGTTTTTTAAGGTTTTTTATTGATGTGGATTTGATAAAACCTGTGAGTCTAGGCATGTAAACTAATTCGTCT
>Ga0115004_10004427_pt1 | contig 11228 bp, 10 predicted proteins | sample ArcticOcean_MG_C_10_FD_88737 | JGI IMG/M metagenome (GOLD analysis project Ga0115004, IMG submission 88737) | Marine microbial communities from western Arctic Ocean - ArcticOcean_MG_CB11_90 | ecosystem: Environmental > Aquatic > Marine > Oceanic | place: Arctic Ocean: Canada Basin | collected...
CTACTCGCTTAATATTAGTCACGGACTTCTCCTCGTTTTTTAAATGGTTTTCTCTCAATCACCATTCTGGCGCATAGTCGCCGATTAGTCAGGTGAGGAGGAGTCCATCCCATTGTTTACGCTTACGCCACGCAGCATCGAGGTCGTTGCAGGTTTCAACAAGGGTAGTCAGTACTTTTTGCCAAAAACGGACAAATGGATCATTCGCTTCATAGCGGGTTTCTTTCGGGGCAACTTGATGAGGTCTCTTCGGTGGTGAGTCGCCATGAGTCAAGACCTGCCGGCACTGTCCCGAAAGCGGAAAGAGATATATTTCCTTAATCGTTTTCTTGTTGCCATGCTGGTCAACGTTGCTGCCTTTTGTTTCGCCGACCTTTATCCAGTTTGCTGCACGATAACATGTGCCCTTAAATTGTGACGTGTCTACAAAGGTCTCAAGCAATACCGGTTGATAGCCATGCGCCGCCTGCCAATCGCCAGCCAGTTGTTGGCAAGCCATCGCGAGCGCTTTTGAAGCCAAGTTTTTAACATTGACCCATGGAAAGATCAGGTATCGATTATTATTGAGTACCAGATTCAATCGCTTTTTACGTGCCTTGACATCCCAGCCAATCCATTGGTCTCTGTCGGGCAAAATGCGTGATGCGAAGGAAAATGACAGACAACCCAGTTTTCGATTATTTGCATCGACGATAAAATAGCGCAGATGCGAGCCAATTGGGTGCTTGTAGCCGAGGTAGTGGTGACGATCAACGTATTCATTCCAGAGTCTTCGATCTTTTTCGGTGCTAACAATGGCTAATCGAAGCGGCGAAATTGATGCCAGGGACGCGCTGATGATTGATTGCGAATCAGTTTGTTCACTCCAGCTAAGGGGTTTCTTTTTACCCCGTGCGTTGGTTGTGATTTTGGCCGGTAGTTGAATGAGATTGACTGCCGCCATTTCTTCCAGTGCACTTAAACAGGCCTGTTCGCAGTTTTTACCTGCGGGTGTCACCCAGCCCAGATGTTCACATAATGTTTTGCTAAGCTCTCGACGACTCAGATTAGAAAAGGTTCTGGTTGTCGTTTGAATATGCAGCAACTGCTTCCTTGTAAAGCGACGACCGCCAAAAGTCGTCGATTTAAGCGCTTGAAGATGTTGATCCATGGAATAACCTGGTCGCGAGGCTTTGATCTTATACTGACAGGCCTTGTTGCGTGAGTCAAGAAGATTTAATTCCAATGGCAAGGAGGTTCGCGACCTGCGTCGATTAAGACATGGCGCTGGTATGACGACTTTTGAAATTTAATCGAGATAAGTGAATGCCATTGGGTTGACACACAGGGGCAGTGGGTTGACTTATAAAAAAGACAGGGCAGTATTACTCGTGATATGTTCATGTTGGTGGGTGAGGTAAATAGTTCCGGATAAAAAAATCGCTTACCTCATTTGAGGCGAAAGAAAGCAATGGAGGAAAAGGTGGAAAGAGACCTGCGCAATAACTTTGAAGAAAAGTATGTCGGTTTTTATAGATGGCTACTGTTTCTCATTGGCATTATTTCCACATCAGCCTTCCTTATATTTTGTGGTGTTTTTGTCTGGTCAATAAGCAGTACTTCTGAAGAGTCTATCAATAGATATTTCACTCCGCCCGGTTGGGATGAGGTAAGGAAAAAAGTTCTCCCGGTCACATTGTTGGAAAAAAGACAAAATCCTGTTCTGGACGAAGACGGTAAGCGGGAATTAATATTAACTTTCGACCCTCGAATTCTTGAAATAAGGTCCAATTTGCTCGAACAGTTCTCGGACCAAGAAATTGAAATTGTGAAGTTAAACTTTTCTAAGAGGTTTCTTAGTCAATGGCTGATTGATGAAATCCTGCTTCCTCCAGCCCTAAAGAATAAATTCCTTTCCGATATAAGTGACGCATCCATTTTGATCGGAAAAGACGGTAGGGTGAACCGCATAGGCGACCCTAACTCAAGATCGAAGGTGGTTATCGAGTCCTTTGAGGCCTATGTTTCTTCCTATCTCGCCAGCCTAGATGAGGCTAGTGATCGAGTCGTTTCTTCCAAGTCCGACGTTGAGGCAGCAAAGATGGAGGCACTGACAATGGTCGCCTTCGCTATACCAGTTAGCGTAGCTATATTTTTGTCTATGATAGTTTTAATCCTGATTATTAGAATTGAGATGCACGCTAGAAATATCGCTAACGACTTTAAGGGTACTAAATCGGAAGAAGAGAAATGACCCGTCGATATCTTCTCATCTCTTTATGTTTTTACGCGGGCTCTGTTTTTTCTTATGAGTGCGAGCCGCCGAAGGGGGCACCAGGGGATTGGAGGAAAGAAATTTCTTCTGCACAGCACGCGAAATACATGTTGTCGATGGAGTTGACACAATCGCTTGAAGCAACCGTGGGCTGCGTAGCGGAAAATTTGCTAGAAAATGCAATGAAAAGTGAAGGCGCAAGCGGTGACGCTGACGTTACATCATCGTTCGAAAAACAGTCCGAAAGTGCAAAAACAGAATCCGATATTATCGACGTAGCGTCTGGATCTGAGCAAGACAAGAGAGCTGCGCGAAAGTCTGATAATCAGATCGAAACGAATTTAGAATCAGGTGATGGAATTGAACCAATTTTAAGAGAAGCGATATTGGCTGAAAACGACCCTCGTAAAAAAGCGATTTTAAGGGAGCGCTATAGACAACTGGTAAAAAAAGAGCCGCCTTAAGCATTGGGGAGCGGCGTTATCGGCAAACAGACCACGGTAAGTAAAAGTAAGAATCTTGATTTCACTGCGATTTAACTAAATACAACCAAGCGATAAACCTAGGATGAGAAGTATATGTACAAATTTATTGGTTTAGTAATTTGGCTCTTTATTCTTTTGATCCCGGTAACTGACGCAGCGGAAGTTGGGCCAGGAGCGAAGGAAGCGAAGCTGGCTAGGACAGAAGCTCTGGCTCAAAGAGATGTCCAAAAGGGCGCAATGAGCAGCGCACGTCTCGAATATGATGGGCCGCGACTAGATTTGGTAATACCATTGCTCGACCCGGGGCTTCCTGCGGATCAATCTAGCTGGGAGGCTAAAGGCATTCAGCCTGAACTTCGACGCGCTGAAGCGGTCTGGTTTGCAAAGAAAATGGCTGAGGCACTGGACGAGACCGGCGTATTTAATTCAGTACTGGTCGTCCCCGACGGGTCAGTCTCCGCTGACTTTTATTTAATGGGGAAAATAAATGAGTCCAACGGTGAGGATTTCAAACTGGGTTTTACGTTGTATGACGCCACCGGGAGAAAAGTCCGTACAAAAGGAAAGAAAGGAAAGAAGGGAAAGAAGCAGGGACTTAACCTCAAGGTAAGAGTTTCGCCGCTGTTTTATTTAGACCCTGCAACGAAAGATATGGAACCCTTGGGTTTGCACTATAAAGATTTGGCTCGAAATATCGCCGAGCAAGTAATTGCTATTAATACGAAAGATAAAAAGTTGGCTAAAAAAAATGAAAAGCATCGGGCCAAAGGGAAATTCAAAAAGATAAAACCCTTGGCCTTAGAAAATATTGTGTCAACCAGAAGAGCTGTATTCGCCACAGACCTTTCCCCCGAGGAGTTTCCTGATGTCCTCTCAGAAAGGAAAGGGGTGTACAAACTACTCTATACTCCTGATTTCGAACAAGATAATTGGCAAAGAGTAAGCTCAATAATTGAAGTAGATCAACAATTTAACCGGCTTATGGATCAAAATTACAAGACGCTTGCGGAGGATATGAACGTCACTTACCGCACTTACTTGCGAGACGCATACACAATTTCATCTCAGGCGAGAAAAGATAGAGAGGCTAGGAACGCTGCCATTGCTGGCGCCATATTTGGTGCTTTAGCCGCAGGTGCGATGGCTAGCAATAGTAGTAGCTCCGCGGGCCAAACTGCAGCTGCGGCTATGGCAGTAGCGAGTGCTGCGGCGGCTATTACAGCCATAAAACAAAGCAGCCAATATCAAGAGCAAAAAGAACTTTTGAACGAATTAGGTGCTTCTGTGGCAGCTTCTTTATCTCCTAGGGTTATTGAAATGGAAGGAAGAGAGGTTCAATTATCTGGTACTGCTACTGAGCAACAAGCGCAATGGAGAACCTTAATGCAGGAGCTTTATGACGAGGGAATAAGTGACATAGGGGCTATCGAAGTTATTGAGGTTCTCTGAAGGATTTATAGGGATGGGTTCTGTGCGAATTTCACTCATAGTGAGCTTTTTGACCCTATCGATCGCGGTAGGGGCAGAGGACCAAGAGGTGCTATGGTGTGAAGGGCAAGCGAGTATGTCGCCTCTATGTCAAGAATTTAAAGAAGCTCTTTTTGTAAGAGCGGAAGCAGAAAACTTGCTATCGATGCTCTCCGAGATCAATAATCCTCCATGGAGTGGTAAGCCCGATTACGAAGCCACATTCGTTGAAACGAAAAGTTTTATAGAAAAGGGACAGATATTGTTTGACGAAGAGTACTTTGGCTCTTCGACTAAACCTTACGGACTTGCAATCTTAGGACTTAATCGTCTAAAGCTCTTTTTAGATGAGCAGATTTTTTTAGAGCGTCAAATAGTTGAAAACTGCTCTGGTACGCTAGAGTTCAAAGAAGCCATTCTGGGAGCCCAAAGGCTTGAGTGGTGGGCGAAAGAAGAATCGTCCAGCGTAATACAGAGAATAGAATCTGTTGCGCTTGACTGGCAGCGTTTCGAAAGGATTGATAAATTACTATCAATGGGACTTTATGAGGATGTGGTAAATCTACGAGGCGAGATTGAAACTGATGCATACAAAATAAAAATTGCTGAAGTCGATCGCAGGATAGAAAAGAATAAGCGGAACCTTAGAACTAGCCGACTTGTCTCTCGGGGCTACCAGGCCCTAGATTTAGAAGACTTCTCTGAAGCAATATCATTTTTCTCACGAGCTACAAAGATAGAACCTGGCAACCTTAGTGCTGCCGAGGGGCGTCTTGAAGCAGAGAAGGGCTTTAAGGGTAAAGCGATCGAAAAAGTAAAAATTTCGCTCATAAATGGTTTAGCCAACGAGAATTATATTGGAGCGCTAAATAGTCTAAAAGAGCTTGAGGCTCTCGACCCCTCCTTTAGGAAAGGAAATCAAGAGCTGCGCTTATCAGAGCTCATCGAAATTGAGGCGAAACTAAACATGTTCGAGAACCAATTAGTCTCTCTAAATTCGACCAGATTCCGAAAATCTTTGGAAAATTTTTTGAATGAGATGAAGGAATTTAGCTCCGTTGATTTGGGCAATAGAATTAGCACTAAGCATCAGGGGCTTGTTACAAGATACAAACAATTACAGACTAAACTCGAATGGTTGATAACTTCAGACGATGAAGCGACTGTCTTCATTAAACCAGGCGGAAGGCTAGGTAATTTCTTTGAAATGCGAATGAAACTGGTTCCGGGAACCTACCAACTGATAGCCCGCTGCGTGGGAAGAAAGGAAGTGGTTAGAGATATGATAGTTGGGTCCGAAATTTCTCCGGCTAGAGCGAGTATAAATTGTGTTGGAGGGTAGTGCTGATTTAGCAACTGCGCTGAGGAATCGGAGAAAAATATCCTTTTCAGTACTAGCCATCACGATCGTGCTGGCATTCTCAACTCTAACGATTTTTTTTAGCAAAGCCCTTGATGTCTTAATAACGCCAAGAATCGAATCGGCTCGGATAGATATTAGGGTTGTAGACGGTTTTGCTCCAAAAGTGTTCGAAAAGTACTTGGTTTTTACCTCCGAAGTAACCTTTAAGGCTTACCAAGAGGGTTTTGAGTCGGCAGAGGTGGTTTATAAAAAAAATGACGGGGGCACTAGCCTAGAGATAAGAATGGTGGCGCTGCCTAGTACTGTTGAACTACGAGTTGATTATGATGGTGATTTTATTTTGAGAATTCCTTCTGTAGATTACACGTCTTCTGAAAGAGAACAGGTCCTAGAATTACCCGAAGGGCTGGTCGAGATTTACATAGAGGGGCCCCTGCTCGAAAGTTTCAAGAAAACTCTGAAAATTTCAGGTCGATCTATATCTGAAGAATTCGTTTTAAAACCAACAACGGTTTCAACCATTCTAAATTTTAAGGTTTCGCCAGAGGATGCCGAAGTACTTGTAGGTAATTTACCCTATTCGAGTAAACTTGGAATCTATAGGATCAGGTTACGGAAAGGTCAGCACACTGTCCAAATAAGAAAAGACGGATACCTTAGTTACAGTGAAAAAGTAAGGGTAAAAGAAAATGAAAGCCTTAACTTAGGGAAGCTGACCTTAAAGCCTCGTCCTATAAATGCAGAATTTTTCACCAATCCGTCCGGCGCTTCCGTTTTTATTGGTGATCAATACAAAGGGACAACTCCGTTTAAGACTTTTCTCACACCAAGGGAAAAGGTAAGTATCAAGCTTCGAAAGCGTGGTTATAGCCAGCAGACTTTTGATTTAACTCCCAAGATCGATCGTGACCTTAGCCGAAGGGTGAATTTAGCGAAGCGGATTTTTGAGGTGCGAGTGGTTTCCGAGCCAATAGCTGAAGTCATGCTGAATGGGAGAATCGTGGGCGTTACGCCGCTTTCTCTAAAGACGAGTGTGGGAGATCTCATAGGGGCTATGGCGGACGGTTACGCGCCAGTTGAAGTTCCTATTACAGGAATGACTATAGACGGCAATGAATACAATTTTGTTTTAGTTCTAGCTGGTGAAAAGGCCTTTATGGACGCTCCTGAAAACTATCAGTTAGATGGTGTGGAAATGAAAAAAATCAAAGGTAATCTTAAAGGCTGGAAAAATTATGAAATTTCAGCCCGCGGGCCAATTGCATTAGATTTTTTTATCAGCACCACCGAAATAACGACCGAAGCATTTTATCGATATACCGGAGAGGAAGCAGGCGGCAGCTTGCCGGTTACGAATGTCTCCTGGATTAAGGCAGTAAATTATTGTAACTGGCTCAGTGAAAAGCAGGGGTTAGATCGATTCTATAATCTGTCTACCGTATCAGGCGTTGAAGTCATTTCGTTCGACCCCGGTTCTACCGGATATCGGCTATTAACAAAAACGGAATGGTTGTTTGCAATATCGGATGGTAAAAAAGGTAAGTTGTCCACCAATTTTGCCTGGGGTACTTCAATAAAAGATATTCCGCGCGGGGTAGGGAATCTTGCTGGAAGAGAGACAGTGAACACGACCCTAAAGTTTATAAGTAATTATGTTGACCCATTTACTAAGTTATCACCTGTAAAATCGTTTCGGTCTTCTCCCCTTGGAATCTTCGATTTATCAGGAAACGTTAGAGAATGGCTCCATAATGCTGGAGGAGTTAGCTCTAGCTATTTTGGGAAAGATTACGGCACGGGACATCTTATCGCTGGCTCCAGTTTCAAGTCAGCTCAAAAAGAGGATTTGCTGTTGCAAAATTTTGAAACGAGTTCAATAAATGCTTCAGACGTCGGTTTTCGATTAGCTCGAACTATCAGATGATGAAAAAACATCTCTGGCTTGGATGTGCAATTTTGTTCCCTTTATTAAGTTGGGGTGAAAGCTTCGAGCAGGGGGGCCAGCCGGATGAACCCTGTGGTAAGAAAACTGAGACTACTGAATCACCAAATCGCTGCAGCCAAGGACCACCTAAGGACGCGGTTGTGGTAGGCGGCAGAGCAGTTGGAGAAAAGGAGTACCGTGAGCTTGAGCTTCGAAGACAGCTAAATACAACAGCCGACGTGGATATGCCGGATGACATATGAACGTCCGCGTCACAGAGAAAGAAAAAGGTTATGAAAAAAATATTTAGGTTTATTAAAGAAACGCCTGTGGCTGCCGACGTAATTTTCTTGATGTTCTCTGTATCGATAATCCATCTATTTTATGTCCTGTATGTTAATCCTATATCGACGGTTGAGCTTGACTTGGCTTTTAGCTCTGGCAAGGTGCCGAGTAGGACAGTATGGCTTATTTTAAAGGACTTCGAACAAGAGCTGTGCTTGATTCTCGCGTTATGGTGTCTGCTCTTGCTCGGGGCAAGGTACAAAATAAGAAATGATGATAATCAATTAATATCTTTAGATTTTCTTTCTCTCTCAAAAAAAGACGGTGACCTCGATACCATACAGACAAGCTTGGAAGAAGCTGAAAGCTTGAGACTAGAAGGACATATTGTGCCGGGGGTTAGAGTTTACATGGATGCCTTTCGCTTAAGTGGTTCTCCTGAACACTCTAAACGAGAGGCTATTGATTTTTATAATTTAACGGAGGAAGCGCTAGATGCTAGATTGAATCTTGTGAATTATGTTCTTTGGGCCATACCTTCTATAGGGTTTCTTGGAACAGTAAGGGGAATTGGGCAGGCATTAGCCGATATTGACCAGGCGTTAAGCGGTGATATTGCTGGCGTGGCACTAAACTTAGGAATTGCCTTTAACTCCACTTTTGTAGCTATTTTGTTGAGTGTCGTCCTAACATTTGTTTCCATGGCGATGCGAGGGAGAGAAACAGATAGACTGGTCCAGTGTAAAACCTATATCAGTGAAAGTCTTAGTAAAAAACTAACTACATCTAGTATTTGAACAGTGAAAACCAACCAGAAAGAACCAGCCGATTCCGGAATGGGGCTTTCATTCCTAGACGTCCTCAGCTGTGGGCTGGGAGCTTCTATTTTACTTCTTCTCATCGTTAAGCATGAGCCTTCTGCCATCGTAAGCCCAGAGCTAGAGCAATTGGCCAAGACAGAGGTAGCGATATTAGAAAAGCGCATAAAAGAATTAGGCCGGAGAATAGAGACTAAATCGTCTTTGTTGAAGAAGTTAAAAATCAAGGAGCTCGAAGCTCTAGAAAAAAACGTATTACGTAGCAATGCTAATCAAAATGTAACTGGAGAGCTTAGGCGGGTTCAGGTCGACTTAATAAGAGCAAATAATAAACAACTATCATTAGCGCAGGCTCTGGATAAAACCGTCATTCAAATTAATGATGAAGCCATTGAGCCCGAAGTTGCAGAAATTCAGAGTACGGGGGCTCTCGACGGCGTGGAGCTAAGAGATACGGATAAAGTGGTGATCATTCTTGATATTTCTGCAAGCATGGTGCACTGGTCTTTGGTGGAAATTTTTAGATTGCAGGCAGAGAGGGTAACGGACCCGATGTCTTTGCCAAAATGGAAACAGGCAATGCTAGCAGCGCAATATGCTTACGAAACAATTAATGACGGATATCGTTTCAAGTTTTTCGCATTCTCTGAAAATGTTTTTAACATGGAAGGCAACGTAATTGATCCGAAAAAAACGATTCGATGGGATAAAAAGAACGAGCTCGCCGGTTCAACGAAGTTGAGGGATCCGCGACACCACGATAAGGCCTTTAATAATTTCACGAAAAATATTGGACCAAAAAGAGGGACTGATTTATCTAGAGTAATAGGAGCTGTCGCACAGCTTGTTCCGAAGCCCAATAAAATTTTACTCATTACTGATGGATTGCCTAACAGGCCTAGTTCGACAATAGTGCCCAATGATGGATGCGCGAAAAGGTTTCTTCAGTCGAAGAAACTAAAAAGTGTCACGATCGTCTCATCAAAATGTCGTTTATCGATTGCTCTAAGGTCGATAAACGATTTTTCTAAAAAGCTTTCGCACGTGCCGGTAGATGTGGTTCTTTTGCCTCTGGAGGGCGACTCTGGAGCAGTAAGGTTCTATACCTTGCTTTCAAGCGCCAGTGGAGGGAGGCTTACCACTCCTTCTTACGATTGGTTGGTCAATTAGTGAACAGATCAGGGCCCAGTTCGATGGTTGCATTTTTGGATGTGATTGCATGCGGGTTCGGGGCTGTAGTACTAATTATTTTAATTGTTCCTGTTGGTGAAACGTCTCCCAAAATAGAAACTACCATTTTTAAAAAAGTACATTCACTTAAAGAACAAATATTTGTTTTAGAAACTGATCTCGCTCTTGCGGGTGTTGAAATCAATGCTCGAAAAAAAAACGTGGCTCAATTTATCCTTTTAGCCAGTACGACCGCCATAGATATACAAGGTTCAAAGCAATCCATAACAAAACTAGAAGCCGACTTAAAAAGAGTTGAAAGCGAGTCTGATAGGCTAAGTAAAGAACTTGCGATAAAACTTACTAGTGTAAATGTGCTAGACGCGGACATATCTAATTTCAGGTATGGAATTCCGGTCGACTCGGAGTACTTGGCATTTGTGATAGATACTTCGGGTAGCATGCAGTTTGTTTGGCCGCAGGTGGTGGAAAATGTTAGTGCGATCCTCAACGAATACCCGCGCTTGAAGGGTTTTCGGATCTTAAGTGATGAGGGAGAGTTCCTGACGAAGGATGTTTCTGGTGATTGGTTGCCACCAGATAGGAACAACCGAGATCGTGCCGTGAGAAAACTAAGAGACTGGAGCCCTTACTCGAACAGCAGTCCTGTTGAGGGGATTGCTATTGCTACTGAAAGACTTTTCAAAAAAAACATTAATATGGCGGTACTAGTGCTCGGAGATGATTACCCAGGCAACGACTTTGACAACTTCCTTGCAAATGTCAGGGAGATAAGGGACCGCTCTGCCGGGCTGACAAACCAGTTCCGAATACACGCTATAGGATTTTCTAATGAAGAACATTCCAGTTATCCAGAAAGATTCTCCAGATTAATGCAACGTTTGACTTTCGAGAACGGAGGGGCGTATCTCCACATCACCGCTAATAAACCTGGACGCGTTGAATTGAGCCGAGGGAGAATAAAGCCAGGCTCTGATTAGGTCCATATGGGTGCCAACTTCATCGTAGGTCAATCCATCGCGTGTGTGCAGAACGATAGCGGTGCGAGTCGTCTGCGAATGAAGCCGCTGTAATCTAGCGAAGTTATCTCGAGATAAACCAGATTTCTATGGTGCGTCAACAAACGTTTAATGTAAGTGGATTGTAAGCGCTCTATCTCCCCACCTTGTCAGGCCTAATGGAATGTGATGGCCGGAATATTGTGCGGCAGGAGATCCTGCAGGTCATCTGGTTTTGTTGTCGGTAATTCTGTGAGCACATGGTGCGTATTCCGGTCATCGTGAACACCTAATCCGGTTTGTCGTGAACACCGAATCCGGAGACTGTTTTAAATTCTGTGTAACTGCCTATCATTCACCATTAGCAATGGATAAGGATAGGCAGATTATGGATAGAAAAGAGCTACAGGCGATTGCGCAAGCAGCCGCCAAAAACATCAAGA
>Ga0115004_10004434_pt1 | contig 11220 bp, 9 predicted proteins | sample ArcticOcean_MG_C_10_FD_88737 | JGI IMG/M metagenome (GOLD analysis project Ga0115004, IMG submission 88737) | Marine microbial communities from western Arctic Ocean - ArcticOcean_MG_CB11_90 | ecosystem: Environmental > Aquatic > Marine > Oceanic | place: Arctic Ocean: Canada Basin | collected...
ATGCCGCAGAATTTCGCCGTCGTTCATGAAAATAATTTCTTCAGCAATGTTGGTAGCCAAGTCGGCAATCCGTTCGACATTCGACGAAATGGTGAGGTAAGACACCGCCTCGGTGGTAATGCTCGGGTTTTCCGTCATGGCCTTAATGAGGTCTCGATAGGTGAGGGCGTGGAAGTCATCGATCTCGCTATCCATTTCAAGGACCGCACGGGCGGCAAGGGTGTCTTTAGTCAATAAGGCATCGAGCGCTTTGGCGACCATCCCGAGACTGCTCGGGCCCATCCACTCAAACTGAAGGTCTACCGGTATCCGCGGCCGGTCGTACAGAAAATGAATGCGGGCGCCAATATTTACCGCTTGGTCTGCGATCCGCTCCAGGTCGTTGTTGACCTTGAGGACAACAATTAAAAATCGCAAATCAGTTGCAACAGGTTGATGTAACGCAATGATTTTTAGACAATTTTGCTCGATCGAAATTTCCATCGTGTTAATCAGTTTTTCGTTCTGGGCGATTTGAGCAACCTTCTCCAGATCGAAACTACTGATGGCATCAATGGCGCATTGAACCGATTGTAAAACCAGGTCACCGAGGTCGGATAATTGTGATTCAAGCTCGGCCAGATCGCGGGCTAAATGTGTTTTCAAGGTCAGCTCCTAGCCGAAACGGCCTGTGACGTATTCTTCGGTTCTTTTGTTTTCGGGGTTTGTAAAAAGGGTTTCGGTCGGACCGTATTCGATTAACACGCCGTTCTCCATGAACGCCGTGAAATCAGACACCCGAGCGGCTTGCTGCATATTGTGAGTGACGATCACAATGGTTAATTTTTCTTTGAGTTCGAACAATAAATCCTCGATCCGCGCCGTTGAAACAGGATCGAGCGCAGAGCATGGTTCGTCCATCAGGAGCACCTTTGGGTGCATCGCAAGCGCGCGCGCAATACACAGGCGTTGCTGTTGGCCGCCTGACAGGTTTAGCGCGGACTCGTGTAATCGATCTTTGACTTCATCCCAAAGGGCTGCCTGCCGCAGCGCTTCCTCAACGCGCTGGTCCATCTTATCCCTAAAACCATTGATGTTAGGGGCCCAGGCGACGTTGGCATAAATGGTCTTCGGGAACGGGTTGGGTTTTTGAAAGACCATGCCGATATTAAGTCGAACGGCCACTGGGTCTGCGTCCGGGGCATAGATGTTTTGGTCATCAAAGGCGATCTCACCCGTTAGGGTCACGTGATCGATAAAGTCATTCATACGATTAAAGGCACGCAGCAGTGTGCTCTTGCCGCAGCCCGACGGGCCAATAATCGAGGTGATTCGATGCTGATAGATCGGTAGTGTGACGGCTCTCACCGCCAGTTGATCACCATAGGCGATGCTAACACTGCTCGCGCGCAACAGTACCGTTGATTGTTCTGTCATAGAAAGCCCTTACAAAAACTTATTTTTACTACCGCGATAGCGTATCCAGACAGCGGTTGCATTCATGATCAGTAACACGAGTAGGAGAACGATAATCCCAGCTGAGGCTAATTCGTGAAAAGCTTCCTGCGGCCGAGACGTCCAATTATAAATCTGGATCGGCAGGGCGGTGAACTCATCCATCGGGCCCTCCGGCACAAAAGCGATATAAGTCAGCGCCCCGATCATAATCAGTGGTGCTGTTTCGCCAATCGCTCGACTCAATGCCAAAATGACGCCCGTTAAGATGCCCGGCATGGCCTGAGGTAAGACGTGATCTCGGGTGACTTGCCATCGTGTTGCGCCAAGCGCGAACGCGACTTGCCGCAGAGAACTGGGCACCGCCTTGATCGCTTCTCGTGACGCAATAATGATCACCGGTAAGATCAGAAGGCTCATGGTCATAGCGCCTGCCAGCACGCTACGTTCTAGGCCGAGAAACCGAACAAAGATCGCAAGCCCGATGATGCCGTAAACAATCGATGGTACACCCGCAAGGTTCGCAATATTAATGGTGATGAAGGTTGAAACACGACCCGGCTTGGCATATTCCTCAAGATACACGGCCGCCAATACGCCGATGGGTATGGCGATTGCGGCGGTCAACGTGACCAGCCAAAGGGTCCCAGCAAGGCCGGCTAAAATACCCGCTTTTTCGGGGAATCGGGATGGGAAACTGGTTAGGAAGTCATAGTCTAGCCAAGGCAAGCCTAAGAGGGTGACTTCCAGAATCAGGATGCCCAATATGGCAACGGCCAGGCAGGTCACGCTGAGGCAGAAAAGTTTGAAGGCCGCCGCAATTCGGTGCCGCTTCTTGAGAAGTCGGGCCTGATGGTTCATTCGTAAACGTCTCGATAGCGGTTCATGATGGAATTTGCGATTAGATTTAGAACCAAGGTCATGGAAAAGAGGACGGCGCCGACGGCAAACAGCGTCTGATAACTGAGCGTGCCAGCGGGCGTGTCGCCGAGCGAAACTTGTACAATATAGGCCGTCATAGTCTGGATAGACTCAAGCGGGTTGAGCGTTAAGTTCGGCGTTGCGCCCGCCGCCAGCGTCACCGCCATGGTTTCACCGATAGCCCGTGAAATCGCCAGCACAAAGGCGGCGAAAATACCGGAAAGTGATGCCGGCACCACGATCCGAGCGGTTACCTCATACGAGGTGGCGCCCAGAGAATAAGCGCCATCTCGAAGAGAGGCGGGCACTGCGCGTAAAGCGTCATCACACAGAGAGGCAACCATTGGCAAGACCATGATGCCGACCACGATCCCCGCACTGGCGGCATTGAAAACTTCTGTCGACGGGATCAGGGTTCGTAAAATGGGCGTGACAAAAGTAATGGCAAAAAAACCGTAAACGATGGTTGGAATACCGGCAAGAATTTCGAGGATAGGCTTCACCAGGTCCCGGGTTCGGTTCCCCGCGTACTCACTGAGATAAATTGCGCAGGCCAAGCCAACGGGTAATGCAACGATGGCCGCGCCAATCACAATCAAGGTTGTGCCGAACACCAGCGGCAGAATGCCATAGGCTTTGGGCTCGAGGAGCGGTGTCCAGCGGGTACCAAATAGGAAGTCTAATGCCGGTACTTGCTGAAAAAAGTGAAAGGTTTCAACCGAGAGCACACCGACCACTGCAAGGGTTGTCAAAACTGAAATTGCCGCACAACAAAAAAAGAGCCAGCGCAGGACCTGCTCTAAGGGCCTGCCTCGAGTTCTTGTTAGACGAATTTCAAATGCGGGCTGATTCACGTTATTGGGTTAAGGGCGTCAGGGTGCTGCCAGGCAGATAAGCTGAACCCGTGACCCGATTGCGAACTCGAGTATGAGCCGCCTCGTAGACAGTCTTAGGCATCGGAATGTAGCCGACTTCACCCGCGAGCTTTTCTGCCTGGTCCAGGTAGAAGTGCACGAATTGGTCAATAATAGGATCGTCCAACGCGCTTAACTTGGCGTAGATGAAGATGGGCCGTGACAAGGGTGCATAGGTGCCGTCATTGATTGTGGTCTCATTCGGGCTGATAGCGCCAGTGCCGCCATCGATCGCGACCACCGACAGTTTGTCTTGGTTCTCTTTATAGTAGGCGTAACCGAAATAACCCAGAGAATACAGATCGCCTGCGATGCCCTGCACGAGGACGTTGTCATCTTCGCTCGCCGTGAAGTCAGGGCGAGAAGCCTGCTCTTTACCATTGACCACTTTGGTGAAGTAGTCGAAGGTGCCGGAATCGGTTCCTGGACCGTACAGTTTGATGGGCTGATCTGGCCAGTCCGCTCGCACGTCACGCCAGCGAGTGGCCGGTGCTTCGGGTCGCCAGATATGATTGAGCTCAGCAATGGTCAATTGATCGACCCAGTCGTTTTTCGGGTTGATCACAACGGAAAGGCCATCAAAGGCCACGGGCAGCTCTATGTAGTCAATCCTCGCCTCGGCTGCGCGCTCAGCCTCAGAAGACTTGATGCTGCGAGATGCGTTACTAATATCGATCTCATCATTGATGAACTTCTTGAAGCCGCCACCGGTGCCGGAAACGCCGACGGTGATGCGAACCTTGGGCGCAATGGCATTGAACTCTTCTGCGACCGCTTCGCTGATCGGGAACACGGTACTAGAGCCATCGATGCGGACTTTGCCGACCAAGCGACTTTCGGCGCTCTGGGCTTTTGACTCTTCCGTCGTTTGATTCGTTTCTGAACAAGCCGATAACCAGACAATGAGGGTGATGGATAGGAGTCTCAGGCAGTGGTGTGCGCGCATGGGTCAATTCCATATTTATGTTTCGAGGCGCATTAGACAGACTTAATGTAAATATTGAGTAAAGTCTTATTTAATATTGAGTAAAGGCTTATTCAATATTGGGGTAAAAAATTTATTGAATCTTAATAAACAACAGGCAGGATTCGCAGCCTGTTTAAACGCGCTAAGGTTAGTCGGTGTGTTAGACCCGATAGACCGGGGTTTGCTTCGGCTCCATAGCGTTTCAATAGCGTTTCAACAGAGCTTCAACAGAGCTTCAACAGAGCTTCAACAGAGCTTCAACAGAGTTTCAACAGAGTTTCAACAGAGTTTCAACAGAGTTTCAACCGAGTTTCAACAGAGTTTCAATAGCGGTTCAAAGCTTACGTGGGGTCATCGAACGGGACCCGGACGACTCTGAACCAACCGCTTTTACAGGAGTAGCAAGTTATGGGGATCTGCCTGCGTTGGATGTTGCTTGGCGTGTTCGCAACCGGTTCGGCCGTTGCATTCAGTGATGAAGTCGATGCGTTAGCCGCGATCAAGCGTGATCTGGCAACCCTTATGGCAAGGGTTGCCGCACTCGAGGCCGAGAATCAAAGCCTCCGAGCGGTGCAGCCGGTTAGCCAAGCGCCGAGTCTTCCGGCAGCCGCGACAGCGGGTGCAAAAGCGAGCCAGGGCAGTCTCAATTGGCGCGGCGACTTCCGGTATCGATACGAGTCCTTTGATGTCGATCAAAAGGCGGATCGGGACCGAAATCGGTTGCGCGCCCGAGTCGGATTGAACGCGACGGTTTCAGAGACGCTACAGGTTATTGTCGGTCTCGCCAGCGGCAGTGATGATCCGGTTTCCTCCAATCAGACGTTAGGGTCAGCCGGGACAACCAAGGGCTTGGGCCTCGATATGGCCTACTTCTCCTGGCAAATCAACGAGCGATTCAACTTGAAGGCTGGAAAGATCAAAAACGTTTGGTTTAAACCGGTGAAATCAGAACTCTTGTGGGATGGCGATTATAACCCTGAGGGGGTGGCTTTGAGTTATGCAAGCGATGGCGTTTTCGGTCACGCGGCGATCAATTGGTTGGAGAGTGATACCAAAAAGGATCAAGCGTTTGCTGCCGGGCTGCAAGCGGGGGTGCGGTTTCCAGTGGCGGGTTTTGAGATGACCGCCGGTGCTGGGTTCCACGACGTCAGCGTGTCAGGCCATGGCGCCTTTTTGGCTGGGGATGATTTCTTTGGTAACCAAGCGTTGTGCGATGGGTCTCGCTGTGTTTACGCCAACGACTATGAGCAAGTTCAGTTGTTTGCCCTGCTCGACGGCCGCTGGATGGATCAACCGCTGGCCCTTTATTTGGAGGCGGTTGACAATTTAGCCGTTGAAGATCAAAGCCAAGGTTGGAGTGTTGGCTTTAAGGTTGGAAAAGCCAGTAACCCGGGCACTTGGGAACTCGGCTATCAGTATGAGGACCTAGAAGCGGACGCCGTGTTCGGTTTAACAACCGGTTCGGACTTCGGCGGCGGTGGCACCAACCTCAAAGGCCATATCGTAAAAGGGGGCTGGGCCGTCACGAAGGCGTGGAAACTGGGGTTGACCTATTTCAATAACGAGGCCGACCCAGCGGGCGCGCAGCTTGGTTACCAAAGGTTGCAACTCGATACCCAGATTAAGTTTTAAGGTCTGCGATGCTGTGACCGGGCGTCGTTGCGAGGCGCCCATGCAGCAGATGACAGCAAGCGCTCAGGCATTAATCGATAAAAGGTGTGCTGGGCGCGCGCCTTGAACGGGTCACGCAAACACTCGGGCCAAGGCTCGTACAACGACACTTGGTTTTGCCGCCCTTGGTTTTTAGGTGGTCTATGCCGTTATCACAGGGCGCGTTGCGAGGCCTTAGCGACGGGGCCACACCCGGCTGAAAAATAAGTGTAGGTCTTGGGTTAATAATTCTGGCGCTTCTAAAGCGGCGAAGTGCCCACCGTGAGGCATCAGCTCCCAATGTTGGATATTGTAGAGTTGTTCCGCCCAAGCTCGTGGCGGCAGATAAAGCTCCCCTGGAAACACCGCATGCCCGGTTGGCGTGGTGATCGGCCCCTCGGCAAACAGGTTTGCTGAACTGTGCTGAGACTCGTAGTACAACCTGGTTGAGGCGGTGATATTTTGGCTCAGCCAGTAAATTAAAATATTGGTAAGCAGTTGATCTTTGCTGATGGATTGTTCGAAGGGCACCATTGGATCCGTCCAGTGCTGAAACTTTTCGGTGATCCAGGCCGCCAAGCCCACGGGCGAATCGTTGAGGGCATAGCCCAAGGTTTGGGGTTTACTGCCTTGGATCGCTTGGTAACCTGACCCGTCTTTCATTCTGACTCGGCTCTGCTCAAGTCGAAGTTGCTCCTCAGCTGAAACATTCGCAAAAGGATCCGGCATTGCTTTGGGTTTTGGCGCAAAAATCAGGGTGATATGAAGCCCCATAACGGCATTGGGCGCCAGTCGCGCATGCCAGCTGCTGATGGCCGAACCCCAATCACCGCCCTGAAGCCCATAGTGCTCATAGCCCAGGCGTTGCATCAAGATCACGTGATCCTGGGCAACCGCGCGTTGATCGAAGCCGGGCTGGCGGGGCGCGTCTGAAAACCCATAACCGGGAATAGACGGGCAAATGACATGGAAGGGATTGTCTGTACTCAAACCAAACCGCTCGGGCTGGGTCAGCATGGGAATGATCTCTTGGAACTCGACAATGGATCCTGGCCAACCGTGGGTCATGAGCAGGGGACGGGCGTGGGGATGCGTACTGCGTTCATGGATGAAATGCACGGTTCGATCATTGATGCTGGTGGTGAACTGGTGCAGTGCGTTGAGTTTTCGAACCGCGCCGAGGGTGTCAAACGCGTCCTGCCAATAGGTCACGAGGGATCTTAGGAAGTTTAGGTCAGCACCATATTCCCAGGGATCGCCAAGGGTGTCAGGCCAGCGCGTCTGCGCCAGCCTTTGCTGAAGATCGGTGATCTGAGCGTCTGATACACTGATTGCGAAGGGTTGAATGCGGATTAGTTCGAATGGCGTTTGGGTCATAGATCTTTATGATCTCTAGCAGTAATGGGAGGAGTCTAGCATGGGAAAACGGGTTGAGCAGTGGGTTGGGTGGTGGCTGTTGCTGATCATGACAATGGGTGGCAATGACGCCGCGATGAGCGCCGAAATGAATCGGTTCGAGCCCATGGACGTTTTTGATTTGGAGTACGCTAACTACCCGCAGGTTTCGCCTGATGGCGCAAAGGTGCTTTATCTCCGTCGCAGTTTCAACGTTATGCGAGATGCTTCTCGAGCCTCCCTCTGGCTCGTTGATTTAACAACGGATCAACATACGCCACTGATCGCAGACTTTGGAAGTTATGGTTGGCCAACCTGGAGCCATCAAAGCAGCCACGTTGCTTACACGACAGCCAGTCGTGGGCGACATCAAATTCGGGTTTTGGATTTGAAAAATGGTCGCTCGGCACTGATTGTTGATTTACCCACTGCGCCGGCGTGGCTGGCGTGGTCGCCAGATGACCAAATGCTGGCGTTTACTCGAAGTGTTATTGCTGAATCGGAACCGGCCTTATACACAGCGCCGAAACGGCCGAAAGGTGCGAAATGGGCAGCAACGGCTCGGGTGATCGATACCGTGCGCTATCAATTTGATGGCCGGGGCATTGTTGCGCCGTCCTTTGCTCAGGTTTTTGTGGTGCCCTCTGATGGCGGCACGCCGAGGCAGTTGACGGTTGGCGACTTCCAAAATAACGGTCCACTGGTTTGGCAACGAGATGGCGCTGGGTTGATTTTTTCCGCGAATCGCAACGCCAATTGGGCCTTGCAGACCTTCGAGAACGATTTGTATTCCGTTGCACTGCAATCACTCGCCTTAACGCAATTAAGCAGTCTGCCAGGCAGTGAATTTGCGCCGAGTTTATCCAAAGATGGAACGCAGCTGTTGTATTTGAGTGAGGCCAGTCATCGCGCGACCTATCGGCCTCGGCGGCTGTGGCTGCAGGATTTGGCGTCGGGTAAGCGCCGCCCCCTGGGTGAGACACTGGATATTTCCGTCGAAGCCGCGAGCTGGTCAAACCGAGACCAAAGTGTCTCGATCTTGTACGATGAGCGGGGCCAGCGAAAACTGGCGGAACTGAGTTTAAAGGGCAAGTTCAAGCTGCTGACCGATGCGGTGGGTGGCACCTCGTTGGGCCGGCCTTATTTGAGTGGTCAATTCGATTATCAATCGGGTACCCATGCGTTGACGCTTGCGCAGCCCGACCGCCCAGCAGACCTAGGCATCATTCAATCGGGCAAGATTCGGCAGGTGACCTTTTTAAATGAGGATTTGCTTGGGCGGAAGTCGCTCGGGGCGGTGACTGAAGTGACTTACGACTCTGATTTCGATGGAACAGAAATTCATGGCTTTTATTTAACGCCACCGGATTTCGATCCCAGTCAACAATACCCGATGATTCTTGAAGTGCATGGCGGCCCGCATCTGGCCTATGGCAAATTCTTTTCTGCTGAAATGCAGTTGATGGCGGCTCAAGGATACGTGGTCTTTTTTGATAATTATCGCGGGAGCACCTCTTATGGGGAAGCGTTTGCCCTCTTGCTACAGGGCAAATATGCGAGCCGGGAAGACTTCATGGATCACATGTCTGGCATTGATCATATGATCAAAAAAGGGTTTATCGATGCACAAAACCTCTTTGTCAGCGGCGGCTCTGCGGGTGGGATCGCGGCGGCCTATGCGATCGGCTTAACAGACCGATTTAACGCCGCCGTTGCGGCAAAGCCGGTGATCAACTGGATCAGTAAAACGCTCACGGCGGACTCTTACGTGTATCAAATTAATCATCAGTTTTCTGGCCCGCCTTGGGAGCAGTTTGACGAATATTGGCAGCGCTCGCCGCTGTCATTGATGGCCAATGTGGTCACGCCGACCATGCTGCTCACCGGCGAAGAAGATCGGCGAACGCCCATCTCCGAGACCGAGCAGTTTTATCAAGCTCTAAAACTCAAAGGTGTTGATGCGGTGATGGTGCGCCTGCCCGGTAGCGGCCATGGCATCGCCGGCAGACCCTCGCGGCTTTTGAGCAAGGTTGGACACACCCTGGCCTGGTTCCAGCGGTATCGGAAACCAGATGCCTCGGGCGCTGATGGGTCTGGGGCCGGCGAGGCGCGCGCCGCTGAGCCAGACGCGCGGCCAACGCTGGATCAACCGGGTGGGCAAGACACGGATTCTGATGCCGAAGCAGCGGATGCTCATTTCTTAGACTTAGAGGCGGCAAGCGGTGGCGGCTTTGAAGAAACCAATGGTTTATCCCTGACCTTCTGAACAAACCGATTGCAACGTTGATCTGGGCAAATTGTGGTCTGGGTGGCATGATGATTTTGAGCCCATAATAAGAGCGCGATGATGATTGAATTCCACAACCCTGAAGGCGTTCGAAGGACGCCCGCAATCCCCTACGACCTGTCCTTAAATTTGACAGAATCGCCGACCGCGACGGTGGGTCTACTCGCAAACGGGTTTCCAGACTCGGTCGCCTTTTTAGATGCGGTTGAGACGGCGTTACAGCGTCGCTGCCCGCAGGTTTTGATCAAGCGCTTTGATAAGGGTAATGCATCGATCGTCGCCCCGGCGGACTTGGTGACTGAAATGGTCGATCATTGTGATGGGTTGATTGCGGCCTACGGGCACTGAGGCAGCTGCACAACCGGCACCGTGCGTGACGGCATCGAAGTAGCAAAGCGGGGTTTGCCCGCCCTGGCCTTAGTCACCGAAGCCTTCTGGCCCCAAGGGGATTTCGTCGCTGAATCTTTTGGGATGCCCGACCTCCCCAGATTGCAATTACCCCATCCCATCGCAGGAACCGGTCGTGAACGGATGCGGGGTGTTGCCGAGGCAATGGTCGATGAGATGATCCAGGCGTTAGGCGCATGACCGCTAGACTGATGGCCGCGAGCGAGGCGGATGCGCTTGAATTGATGCACGCGCGCGGTTTAACCGATGGCCTGCCGGTGGTGATCCCGACCGTTGAGCGCGTAGCTAGAATGGTGTTGGCGACTGGCCAAGCAGCGGAACTCACCCTTGGTGACATGGGGCCTGCGGGCGGGTCGGCGACGATCGAAAAAATTGCGGTGGCCGCGGTGATGGCGGGGTGCCTGCCGGATCATATGCCGGTTGTTATTGCCGCGATTGAAGCCATTTTAAACCCCGCGTTCGATCTCACAGAAATGCAAGCCACTACCCATTGCACGGCGCCTTTAATTTTGGTTAATGGTCCAGCACGACAAGCCTGTGGCGGAATTGCGTCGGGGTTTGGCGCATTGGGTCCTGGCTTTCGAGCCAATGCCAGTATTGGTCGGGCCGTTCGGTTGGCGATGCTGAATATTGGGGGTGCTCGACCCGGCATCTCGGACATGGCGCTCTTAGGCCACCCCGGAAAATTTACCTATTGCCTTGCCGAAGATGAGGAAACCAGTCCCTTTGATCCGTTGCATGTGTCGAGAGGGTTTAGCATCGATGACAGTGTGGTCACGGTTGTTGGCGCCGAAGCGCCGCACTCGGTGATGTATTCAGGGGATGCCGATTCTGGTGATAACCACGAGCGGTTACTCAATGTGCTGGCCATTGGTTTGGCCAATTTGGCGACCAACAATGCCGCGCTAACCGGTGGTTCGGCGGTGGTGGTCTTGAATCCAGAACATGCGGACATTCTGGCGGGCGCGGGATTGAACCGTGCGGGTATTTGCACGGCCCTGTATGACCGGTGCGTTCACACAGCCGAGGCGCTGAAGGCGGTCAATCCGGGTTTTGCCAGTCGGTTGACGCCAGGCACCGTGCGGCACTGTTTTAAGGATCCCAATCAGATCCTGGTTTTGGTTGCAGGCGGCAGTGGGTTGTATTCGATGGTCATGCCATCTTGGTGCGCCGGCAGTCATCGTAATGACGCGGTCTCACAAGCGGTCGTGCTTGACCTGTATTGTGAGCTCCCGGTCGCAACC
>Ga0115004_10004437_pt1 | contig 11219 bp, 14 predicted proteins | sample ArcticOcean_MG_C_10_FD_88737 | JGI IMG/M metagenome (GOLD analysis project Ga0115004, IMG submission 88737) | Marine microbial communities from western Arctic Ocean - ArcticOcean_MG_CB11_90 | ecosystem: Environmental > Aquatic > Marine > Oceanic | place: Arctic Ocean: Canada Basin | collected...
AATATTTACTTCTTCTAAATCTTATTACTACAGTAGCCAATGAAACTATTAAAATTGCGGAGGCTAAATAAATTAAATTTGTTGGATCGGAATCCTTATCCTGCAATATTATATATCTAGCTAATGCTGTGATAGCTATTATTAAAGGATAAATTACTCTAACTGCCCTTGATTCCCAATATGATCTTACCAATCCTATCACTTCAATATAAATAAACATCAAAAGTAAATCTGCCAAAGTGACATTTTGAGTTTCATACATTTTTATAATTTCTAAAAGAAAAGCTATTATTGTTGAAGCTAGAACTATAATTACCGCTACTAACTGGATATTTCGAATCGCTGAATTCATTTAAGAAACAATAACAGAGATTTATGATTTATTTAACTGTTTTGAGTGATGTTTAATAAAATTTTCAATTTTTGATTTATTAAACGTTTTATTTTCTTCAAAAGAAACTTTTTTTAACGAATAAGCCTTATTCCTAGTTCTTCTCGATAAAATTGTGATGTTGCCTTTATACAAGCCCAATACAACATCTCCTGCAACTTTCTTTCTTTTTTTATCTATAATTTTTTGAAGTTTGACTCTTTTTTTTGAAAACCAATAACCATTATAAACTAGTTCAGCGTATGCCGGCATAACCCTTTCTTTTGCGTGAGCTGTTTCTTTATCAAGTGTTACTGATTCTATTGCTCTATGTGCGGAATATAAAACAGTCCCGCCAGGAGTTTCGTATACACCTCTAGATTTAATTCCAATAAATCTATTTTCCACCAAATCAACTCTCCCAATGCCATTTTTACCGGCCAGATTATTTAATTTATCTAATAACTTTTCAGGACTTAATTTTCTTCCATTAACAGCAATAGGATCTCCATTTTTAAAAGCAATGGTAACTTTAGTTGTTTTGTTCGGCGCTTTTTCTGGAGAGACAGTTCTTTGAAAGATAAATTCTGGAGCTGAATTTTTCGGATTTTCTAAAACCTTACCTTCGGTTGAGGTATGAAAAATATTATCATCTATTGAAAAAGGAGGCGCTCCCTTTTTATCTTTGGGGATTGAAATGTTATTTTTTTTTGCATATTTTATTAAATCTGTTCTTGACTGTAGTTTCCACTCTCTCCAAGGAGCAATAACTTTTATTTTTTTACCAAAATAGGCATAACCTAATTCAAATCTTACTTGGTCGTTTCCTTTCCCGGTTGCACCGTGAGATACAGCATAGGCCCCAAACTTTTTTGCAATATCAATCTGTCTTTTTGCTATTAAAGGTCTTGCTATAGATGTTCCAAGAAAATACGCACCTTCATAAAGAGCGTGCGCTCTTACCATTGGAAACACATAATCTTTAACAAATGTATTTTTTAAGTTTTCTATTATAATTTTTTTGACTCCTAATCTTTTGGCATTTTTAATAATTTTTTGTTTATTAATTTCTTGACCAATATCAGACGTATAGGCAATTACTTCCGCTTTGTAGTTTTCTTGAAGCCATCTGAGGATTATAGAGGTATCAAGACCTCCCGAATAAGCTAAAACAATTTTTTTCATCTAACCGCAAGTTTTCTTTGCTGTATTATAAGCCTTTGTAAATCCCATCATCGAATAATGATCTGTAGTTTCTGCACCTTTGGCGGTTCTTGCTTTTACAATTAAGTTGGTTGCTCTTTTCATTAATTTAATAAAAGCTTCTTCTTCTTTTCGATCTAATAACCATGCAAAATTATTTTGTGAAAAAAAACTAAATTTATTTTTTCCAGATTTTGCCGTTACACTAGATGACTTATAAACATGTCCACTGGTTATGCTTATTTCATTTTTTATACTTTCAAGAGGTCTAAAAGTTACAAATAATCTAGACTGATCCCTTTTTACTGATGAGGGTGCTCTTTTAGTTGGAATGGTCTGAGCAAAGCAAATTTTACCTTTGTCTGTTTCCACACTAAAGCTCTCCCAATTTTTATATTTTCCTGTTGATCTAGGCGTGTTCGCGCCTGCATGGACAGTAAATGCAATTAGGAAGAATAATATTAATATTTTTTTAAAATACATATTTTATTTTTATACTAAAAAAAAACTATTTCAATGGCTTGAATCAAGGCGAAGGATTTGGATTATTTTTATGAATTAAATTAATTTTATCTATAATTTCTTTATTTAGCTCAATATCTATACTACCAATATTTTCTTTTAATTGGTTCATGCTTGTAGCGCCAATAATATTACTTGTAACAAAAGGTCTTGAATTTACAAACGCTAAAGAAAGTTCCACAAGGCTAATCCCCATCTCTTTTGCTAGCAGATAATATTCTTCATAAGCTTTCACAGCTCTAGGGTCTTGGTATCTTTTCCACATATCTCCAAATAAATGCATTCTCGAATCCTCTGGCATTTTGTCGTTTCTATATTTTCCGGACAGATATCCTGCTGCTAAAGGTGAGTATGCAAGAAGACCGCTTTTCTCCCTTACCGAAATTTCTGCTAAACCGACTTCATAAGTTCTGTTAACTAAACTATATGCATTTTGAACCGACATTACTCTTGGCAAATGTTTATTTTGAGAAATTTCTAAATATCTTGAAAGACCATAAGGAGTTTCATTAGAAATTCCTATGTAACGAATTTTTCCTTGTTTTATGAATTTTTCTAATGCTCTAAGTATTGACTCAAAATCATTCCACTCTCCCTCCGCCTCATCATGTTCGTACCCCAGTTTACCAAAAAAATTCGCTGTTCTTTCTGGCCAATGTAGTTGATAGAGATCTATATAGTCTGTTTTTAATCTTTTGAGACTTCCATTAATTGCTTCTTGAATTTTTTTTTCAGAATAATTATTTTTACCACCACGTATCCATTCACATCTAGGTCCCGCAATTTTTGAGGCTAAGATTATTTTTTCTCTATTTTTTTTACTTAAAAACCAATTTCCTATAATTTCCTCTGTTTTACCAAAAGTTTCAGCCTTAGGTGGGACTGCATAAAGTTCAGCAGTGTCAAAAAAATTTACACCTTTTTCCAAAGCATAATCCATTTGTTCAAAAGCTTCACCCTGGGTATTTTGCTCGCCCCATGTCATTGTACCAAGACAAATTAAACTCACGTCAACCACAGTATTTCCAAGTTTTTTAAATTTCATATATGTTTCACAGTTTTTTAATTCAATTTTTCGTACTTGAAAAGAATTAAAAAGAGCTTATATTACATCGTAGTTATGGAATTTAACAAACAATCATCAACAGCACGTTCTTCGGCCTCAGAAGCCATTATTGATCAAGGTCTAAGAGCTTACATGTTAAAAGTTTATAATTACATGGCATCAGGCGTTCTTTTAACAGGCATTATTTCTTTGCTAGTTTTCAAGTTTTCAGGAGGAATGAATATAACATTAGGTCCAGCAGGTTTTACTGGATTAACAGATCCATTTGGAGAGCTACTTTTTAATTCAGGTTTTAAATGGTTAGTAATGTTGGCACCGCTAGGAATAGTGATGTATTTAAGTTTTGGAATATCAAAGATGAGCGCTTCTAAAGCACAATCAACATTTTGGGTTTTTGCAGCATTAATGGGAGCGTCATTAGCTTCAATATTTATTGTTTACACTCAAATGAGTATTGCTCGAGTATTTTTTATTACCTCTGGTACTTTTGGAGCGATGAGTATTTATGGCTACACAACAAAAAGAGATTTAACTAAGTTGGGTTCTTTTTTAATGATGGGCCTTTTTGGAATTATAATTGCATCTATAGTTAACATTTTTATGCAATCTACAATGATGTACTTTGTGATTTCAATCTTAGGCGTTTTAATTTTTGTTGGATTGACTGCTTACGATACTCAAAAAATTAAGAACATGTATATGGCCAGTGACAGCGGTGAATTAATGGGCAAGAAAGCTGTAATGGGTGCCTTAACTCTTTATCTAGACTTTATTAATTTATTTATAATGTTACTTAGACTTTTCGGTCAAAGACGATAATTATTTAATCAACCTCAGTTTATTCCAACTCGTTTTATCAATTAATTGATTTAGATTTTCTGACTTTTTTAAAATATTTCCGTTTCTATCTTTGATCAGATATTTTTCATTAAAATAGTTTGGTCTGAGGTTTTTTAGAATTCTAAGAACAGGTTTATCCGAAGCTCTTTGATATACATCAAAAGAAATTTCTCTATTACTAGTTGAAAGTCCATAGTCCTTCCATGCACCGTCAGAAACCATTTTTGCATATAAGTTTAGTATTGTCTGAAGTTCTTTTTTAACAAAAAAATTTTCTTTTTCATTTTTTTTAAGATCATTATTGATTACAAGTCTTAAATTTTTCATATTTTGTGTTTATTAATCATAGGCAATTGTAAGCCTGTAAAAATTAAAGTTAAAGGTAAAATTCCCCAAACCTTAAAGTTTACCCACATTATTTCACTTTGTGATCTCCAAATTATTTCATTTAAAATAGCTAAAAAAATAAAAAAGTACGCCCATCTAAAATTTAATTTATCCCAACCTAATTCATTTAGCTCAAAAGCACTTTTAAAAAATTTTTTTATTAAATTGTGATGAAAGAAAATTTTTGCTACTAAAATAGCCAATCCAAATACTAAATTTATTATTGTTGGTTTGATGTATAAAAATACAGGATTATTAAAATATAAAGTTAGTCCCCCAAAAATACTGATAATTATTCCTCCAGTCAAAGGAAGGTAAGGAATTTTTCTTTCAACGAAATAAACAACAACAACCGCTATAATAGTTGCAATAATTAAAGGAGGAATTGCTTTACTTAAATCATGTCCATTTTTGTAATAAATAGTAAAGAAAATTAATAATGGACCAAAATCAGTTAAAAATTTTAACAAAGACTTATTCACATATTATTAATATCACAAAAACAATTTTTTATGAATTTATATATTGATTTTAACAAAAAAATTATTATCTTAGCTATATGCCAGATACTACAGCCAAATTTTCAATAGGAGAAGTTGTTAAACACAAACACTTTGACTTTAGAGGAGTTATTTATGACGTTGATTTTGAGTTTAATAACTCTGAAGAATGGTATCAGTCAATTCCAAAAGATGTTCGTCCAAGAAAAGACCAGCCATTCTATCACTTGTTAGCAGAAAGTAATGACGTTACCTATGAAGCTTATGTATCTGAACAAAACCTGCTTTTAGATGATTCAAAAGAACCAGTAAGACACCCTTTAATAGAGGAAATTTTTGACGGAAAAAAAGGCGCAAATTACTTCAAACCATCAAACTAGCTTGATTTAAATTGCCACAAATTTAACATCATTGGTTCAAATCTATGACATGAAAAATCACTATATTTATAGCGTGCAAGCCTAGTTGAGAATTATTTTACACTTCTTTCTCCCTCCAAGGTTCTCAATTAGGCAAAATGCTCACTTCACTTAAAAATAATACTATAGTAATTAATAAATATGTTTGAATTTTTTTCATTTAGCAACATTTTCAGTTTTATCGATAAGACTATAAGATTTGTTAATTCAATTTTTTTTATTATCTTAATCGTGGGTTTATCCTTTGCTTTAATTTTTTCTCCACCGGATTATTTACAAGGTGATAGCGTAAGAATAATGTATGTACATGTACCTTCTGCGTGGATAGGCTTGGCTTCATTCACATCAATATCTATATTATCTTTTTTAAATTTTTTATTTAAAATTAAAAATTTAAGTTTAATAACTAAAAGTTTGGCACCAATAGGTTTGATGTTTACTTGTATAGCAATTGTGACTGGTTCTCTCTGGGGACAACCAACATGGGGAACTTGGTGGGCATGGGACGCAAGATTGACATCAATGCTTGTTTTAATGTTGTTTTATATTATTTTTATTCTAAGTTTTAAATTTATAAAAACAGAATCTAGCGCTATTAAGTTTTCATCAATTATTGCAATAATAGGATCTATAAACATACCCATAATAAAATATTCTGTAGATTGGTGGTCAACGCTTCACCAACCAGCAAGCATAAATATAGCCGGCAAAACCACTATTCATTCTAGTATGTTGGTACCATTATTGCTGATGTTATTGGTTTTATTACTCTATTGTGCGTTAATTTTTCTAATGAAATATAAAACAGAAATCATTAGAATAAAGAAAAAAAACATTAAAAGATTATGATTTCTAACATTATCACAATGAACGGCTACGCTTTATATGTCTGGGTGTCTTTTGGATTTACTTTATTTGCTTGTACACTTTTATACTACAGAACTTATAAAACTTTAAAAAAATATGAAGAAGATTTTGCTCTTGAATTAAAAAAACTTACAGCTGCAAAACAAGCAAAAGTTTTGAAAGACTCAAAGATAGCAAATCAAGTTCTAGCTTCTTACAGCAAGTCAATTTAAAGCATTTTTAATGCTAACAAAAAAAGTAAAAAAGAGAATTTCTTTAATAAGTGCATTCTTAATATTATTAATTTTATCTGTATTTTTTATTCTAAATTCATTAAATCAAAATATACTTTACTTTAAGACGCCTACAGACATTAATTTAAGTAAAGATTTGAAAATAAATAAATCTATTAGAGTGGGAGGCATGGTAAAAAAAAATTCAATAACTGCGAATAAAGATAATATAAGATTTGTAATAACAGATTTTAAAAATGAAATTCTTGTAAGTTTCAGTGGAACAGTTCCAAATTTATTTCTTGAAGGCAAGGGTGTTATTGCCGAAGGCAAACTGAAAGATAAAAAATATTTTATAGCTGAGAAGATTCTAGCAAAACATGATGAAAATTATATGCCACCCGAACTTGAAGGTATCTTAAAAAAAAATGTTAAGTAATATTGGCAACAGTTTAATAATCTTGTGTATTTTGCTAAGCTTTTTTTTATTATTCTCTTCATTTGAATGTTTAAAAAAAGAAGTTAAGCAAATTCCATATAAAATTTTTTATTATTCATTATTTCAGTCAACATTTTCAATAGTTTGTTTTTTTATTTTAATTACAGGATTTATAATATCTGATTTTTCATTAATAAATGTTTTTCAAAATTCACATACAGCAAAACCATTATTTTATAAAATTTCTGGAACATGGGGAAATCATGAAGGAAGTCTTTTATTGTGGATTAATATTTTAGTAATTTTTTCTTATTTATTTTTGACCTCAAACAAAAATTCAAATATTAAATATAGAATTTACACTTTAATATCTCAAAATATTCTAATTATTGGTTTTTTTTTATTTTTATTAGTAAACTCTAATCCATTTGCTTTAATTGTGCCGACACCAAAAGAAGGACTGGGACTAAATCCCATCTTACAAGATCCCGCATTAGCCATTCACCCGCCATTACTTTATATTGGGTTTGTAGGTTCATCTATTTTTTTTTCAGCTGCTATTGGGTCTTTATTGAGTAATTATACGGGCCAGTCATTTGCTAAATCTATCAAGCCATGGGTTATAATTTCTTGGGTTTTTCAAACATTAGGAATAACTGTCGGATCAATCTGGGCGTATTATGAATTAGGATGGGGTGGATTTTGGTTTTGGGATCCTGTCGAAAATGCGTCTTTAATGCCCTGGTTTGTAATGACAGCATTAATGCACTCTGTAATAGTTTTAGAAAAAAGGAACACACTTTATTCCTGGGTAATAATTTTATGCTTATTAACATTTATATTGAGTGTTACAGGAACTTTTTTAGTTAGATCGGGCATCCTAAACTCTGTACATACATTTGCTAACGACCCTTCAAGAGGACTCTATATCTTGATATTTTTGAGTTTGATGATTTTTTCTTCTTTAACGATTTTTTTTAACAGGCAAAAAGAAAAAGAATCTTACAATTTTAGTTCTAATAGCAAAGAAACATTTCTTTTATTGAATAACTGGTTTATGGCTTTTTATTTGGCAACAGTATTAATTGGAACAGTTTATCCAATTTTTACAGAAACATTGAGTGACATAAAAATTTCTGTAGGCCCTCCTTTTTATAACATGGTAATTATTCCTATAATTGCTCCTTTTTTATTATTAATGGCTTTAGCGCCAAAAGCAAAGTGGATTAAAAATAAATTTAAAAGTTCAACAAAAGTAATTTTGACTTTTTTAGCAGCTATATTTATAAATATTTTGATTACATACTATTTTAAAAGTTATAGCGTATTAACAAATTTAATTATTATATCATCGATTTTTTTAATAATATATTCACTGCTAGATTTATTTAATAGTTTTAAAAAAAATAATTATGATTTATCAAGAATTATTTCTCACCTAGGTTTTGGCCTGTTGGTTTTTTTCATAGGAATTAATCATACATTCACTGTTGAAAAAGATTTTAATTTAAAAAAAGGTGAAGTAAAAAATTTTGAAAATTTCAATATTAATTTTAAATCTTTAAAAATTGAAGAAGAAAAAAATTACAAAGCAGTTATTGGAGAGTTCAGTATTACTAACAAAAAAGATTCTTCTAATCAGATGCTTTACCCAGAAATAAGAATTTACAAACAACCAGAGACACTTACATATGAGTCTTCTATAAAATCAAAGTTTAGTCACGATTTATATTTAACTATGAGTAATATAAATCAATCAGAATTCTATAATATAAAATTTCAAAAAAAACCTTTTATGTTATGGATTTGGATGTCAGCAATTTTAATCTCACTAGGGGGATTTATAAGAATATTTAGAAATGAAAATTAAAATATTTACATCATTTATCATTCCAGCAATTATTTTATCTTTATTTTTTTTTGGTTTAAAAAATACTAATAATTATAACACACTTAATTTAGTAGGAAATAAAATAGACAATATAGAACTAAATGGTTTAGAAAATAATAAAAAAATTTTAATAGGAAATCTATTAAGCAATAACTATACACTTATAAATTTTTGGGCTTCATGGTGCTTACCATGCAGAGCAGAACACAAATTTTTATTATCACTTAAAAAGGACGAAGATTTAAAAATTTTAGGAATAAATTTTAAAGATAAAAAAATCAATTCAATTAATTTTTTAGAAGAACTTGGAGACCCCTATCACTTTTTAGCAGAAGATAAGAGTGGCAAAGTATCGGTAAAACTTGGAATATATGGTGTGCCTGAAAGTATTTTGGTCGATAAGAATTTTATAATTATAAAAAAATTTATTGGACCGATCAGTAATTCAGATTATAACGATATAATCAAAATAATAAACAATTAATGAAAAAACTTACTTTAACAATTATTATTTTTTTTTTTTCGATCCAAATTATTTTTGCAAATGATTTGGAGCAAAAAGAGATAAATATTTTAAAAAATTTAAGATGTCTTGTTTGCCAAGGTCAATCAATAGCTGATTCAAATTCAGATTTTGCACAAACTATAAAATTAGTAATTAGGGACTTAATAAATCAAAATAAAGATGATCAAGAAATATATAATTTTCTCAACTCCAAATATGGACAATGGATTCTTTATAAGCCCAAATTTAATCTAAATAATTTTTTACTTTGGTTTTTCCCCTATTTTATTTTGTTAATTGGGGTTTTTTTAATTCTCAAAGTCTTAAAAAAGAGGAAAAAAAGCCAACTTCAATAATGTCTATACATTTACATCTTTAGGTAGTATTTTGTTGTTATGAAAATTTTTACTTTAATAGCTCTGCTCGTTATTTCTATTTTTGCATCGGCATTATCAGAAGAAAAAAATACTGATGTTTCTTTTTATACAGGCACATTTGATACCATCGATAAAGAGGGTGATGATAAAGCTACACTATATGGCCTGGAACATAGAGATGAAAATTTATTCCGTAATACATTTTTAGGAAGATTGTCACCTTTAACTGGAGCGTTTGTAACAGATAAAAATGCATTATACGCATATACAGGTGTAGAGGCTAATTATGGAATAGGTCGACTAAAATTAAGACCAAGTTTTTCACCTGGATATTACGAACCTGGTGATGGAAAAAATTTAGGAGCTGCGCTAGAATTCAAAAGTGAGGTAAGAGTAGATTTTGAAATTTTTAATAACTCTAAATTAGGATACAGTTACAGCCATATTTCAAACAATGATTGGGGAGATATAAATCCTGGAACAGACAATCAACATATTACCTTTTCACAAAATTTTTAGATAGGTGATGAAAATAAACGATTGTTATAACATTAGTGATTTTAGAAAGTTAGCAAAAAAAAATATACCAGCTCCAATATTTCACTATATTGACGGAGGTGCTGACGATGAGATAACTCTTAGAAGAAACACAGAGTCATTTTCTAAATGCGATTTAGTCCCAAATATTTTAGCAAGTGTTGGCCAACCAGATTTAACAACTACAGTTTTAGGTCAAAAAATTAACATGCCGTTATTTTTATCTCCAGTAGCAATGCAAAGACTTTTTCATCATGAAGGTGATAAGGCCAGTGCCAGAGCAGCAGAAAAATTTGGGACTTTTTATAGCATGTCGACAATGGCCACTTCTTCAATAGAGGAAATATCAAACATATCTGGTGGACCAAAATTGTTTCAAATATATATACATAAAGCTAAAGGGTTGACTGATAATTTAATTGATAGATGCAAAAGCTCAGGTTTTAATGCAATGTGTCTAACCGTAGATACAGTAGTAGCGGGTAATCGTGAAAGAGATCACAGGTGGGGATTTACCACTCCACCAAAGCTTACTTTAAAAAGTATTTTAGGTTTTATGACGCGTCCTAAATGGACATTTAATTATCTACGTAATAAAAAATTTGAATTAGCTAATGTCTCCCATATTACGAAAAAAGGATCAAGTATAGCCAAAGGTGTTATGGAATATATTAATGAACAATATGATCCCGCAATGAGTTGGAAAGATGCAGAATACTGTATTAAAAGATGGGGAGGTCCTTTTGCTATTAAAGGAGTGATGTCAGTTGAAGACGCTAAAAAAGCAGTTGATATTGGTGCATCAGCAATATTGTTATCAAATCACGGAGGCAGGCAACTCGATGGATCAAGAGCACCTTTTGATCAACTTCCAGCAATTGTAGATGCCGTAGGTGGAAAACTAGAAATTATTTTAGATGGTGGAATAAGAAGAGGAACACATGTTTTAAAAGCCTTATCGTTAGGAGCGACAGCTTGTAGTTTCGGAAAAGGTTTTCTTTTTGCTCTTGGAGCTGGCGGACAGCAAGGAGTCGAACTTATCCTTAAGAGAATGAAGGATGAAATCACAAGAGATATGATTTTG